>Ga0070681_10002631_pt1 | contig 16475 bp, 37 predicted proteins | sample KBSC83BmetaG_FD_65650 | JGI IMG/M metagenome (GOLD analysis project Ga0070681, IMG submission 65650) | Corn rhizosphere microbial communities from Kellogg Biological Station, Michigan, USA - KBS C8-3B metaG | ecosystem: Host-associated > Plants > Roots > Rhizosphere | place: USA: Michigan...
TGACTCTGGGCCGACACGGCGCCGGCAATGACATACGCACAGGCGACGTCATGCACGGCCCAGATGCCATAGCAGACCGCGAGAAACACCAAGAACGCGCGGAACACACGCGTAAAATAATCCGCGAGTGACATCAGCCCTCCTGCGCATCCTGATACGGCAAAATGCGTTCGGCCGTTTTCGCTACAAAATCGAGCATGTCCATGGTGAAGAACGCATCACCGTTGTCGAACGTCGCATCTCCGTCATAATCCAACGTTGCAACGGCGTCATTTTCGAACGTAATGACAATGTTGCGAATACTCGCCATCAGATCACACCAGTGATAGTGCTAAGGTTGTCGATCAAAAGCTGCAGCCGCGACTGGGCGACGTTTGCGAGACTGAGCACACCTTGAATCGGCGGCGCCCCGCTCACAGCCTGATTGTCAACGCCAAGCCCCAGCTTCGTTTGAATCTCCGACGTGATCGACTCAAGCACATTGAGCTGAGTTTGGACGTCTTGCAGCGTCATGGTCAACTGTCCGCCATTTGGGAACGCCACGGGCGCTGACTGCGCCGAAGTGTTCCGCTGAATTCCAACTCCCTTACTCACGATTCACCGCCTTCTTGGCCGTCTCAGTCGCCTTGCGCGAGCTGCCGACGAACTGCACGTCGATCTTGCCGTATTTGCGAAACAGCTTTTTGATCCTGGCTTCGCGCCTCGAGGGGTGCGCCTTGAAGTCGTCGTTCGCGGTAATGATCGCATCACTGACAGTGATGTCGCTTGGCGAAATACGGTCCTTTTCCGCTACGCGCTCACGCATCCAGTGGGTTTCAGCCGGCGCAAGCGTGCCCAGCGAAGGCAGTGACGAATGCCCCATGATTTGGTCGTCCGTCAGGCCCAGAGCTTTACAGTAGAAGCCCTGACAGCACATCAGACCCTTGGCCTCCGGCGGGCGCAGACCGCTGATACATAGATGTTTGAACGCATTTCCAGTCAGATGCTGCGCTCGATCGATAACAAGTGTTTCCATGGACAATAAATCCTCTTTTTGTGCGTTCTTCATTTGCTATTATGAAGCGCGCCCTGCAAGCCGACGATGAATAGTTGAAGTAACGCGAATAAGAAAAACAGCGTCCAGTTTTGGGGCCAGAGATGAAATACGAACCAATAATTGCTCAAAGTGAGCCCGAAGGAGATCACCAACAAGGCCATCGCGGCAATGAGTTTTGCGAGCATATCGATTCTCCGCTAAGCGGCATCACTGCGGAGTTGGCGCAAGCGCTCGCGCGCCTCGTTGCACTGAGAACACTCTTCTGTTGGCCGCACGTTCTCGTTATGGTCGGCTTCCAATGACGCCACGAGCGCGGCTTGGTTGCGAATTTCCTCCGACTCCTCTTCTTGAGGAATCGACAGCGGTTCCTGCACTTGGGCGAGTTCTTCCGCGAGATTGCTCACTTCCTGCGCCTGGATTGCTGTTTGGAACGCTTTCCAGAGCTGCGCACGGATGCCCTTGTCCGGCGTAAACTTGTGCAACGCACGCGTGAACGCGAGCTTGAGACCCACTTCATCCGCCGAGAGGTCTCTTGAGGATTTGAGCGCCATTCCCGTCGCGAGCACCTGGAGATCGTTCCCCACCAACGCGCACGAAATCTGCTCGACGTTTTCGAACCCGTGCTTCGTCGCGCGAATGGCGTCGTCGCGTTTGAAGAGAATCTGAACCGACTGCATGGTGCGCGAGCCCGATCTGCGGTCAAGCAGTTCCACCCTGGTGGTCAGCATGGCTATTTCCTCGCTGCTTTCTGCCTCTTGGCGATCACCAGCTGCCACTCGTGAGCGAGGTCTTCGTAACCAGCAGCGGAACTCCGGTCAAATCCGTAGTAAACCGGATCCAAAATTGGTTCGTCTTGGAACACTAATTTGGTGCGTTTGGCGAGATTCTTGACTGCATCCGTTGCGATGTCATTCACTGCCGCGGTGAAGTCTCCGTAGACCTGGCCCAGGACACACATGCTACCGTCGCCCAGATCGAATTCCTTCAGATTGATCTTCTTGAACCAGTTCGGTTTGATAGAGTCCAGCAGTTTGACTCCCCTACGCACGATCACTGCTGCTTCGGTCTGTGCCATGGAATAATCCTCTCTACTATTTAGTCGCCTTTGCCCTCCTCGGCATCAGCGCGCGATTTCACATAATCCGACATCTTGATCACCCTGACGGGGCCAGAGGACGACGGTAATTCAACTTGGACTTGGGCGTTGCGCCCCACGCGCAAACTTTCAAACGACGCCTCTTCGTTCATGTGCTGAATCTTCATCAGCACGTCATTGATGGCGCTGACAAAGAGCACCTGAAGGTTCTGCACATCAACGACGAGCGGGGTCATCAGTGATCCCGGGAGCGCCTCGGCCTCCGCTGTGCGCACTTCGACGTGAACAGTAAATTCAACATCACCGACGCCGCCCTCGACGGCGAACGTGACTTTTGGAGCAAACATGAAATGGGAACCCTTCCCAAGAGGAACAGGATGACCAGGACGACAGCCCGGCCGATTACCCTCGCGCCGCCGCGAGGCACCTGTGCCGCGAATGCGGCCTAAAAGAGTGGTATCTGGCCGGTTCTGACCCGGCTCCGACACTGGCGCTAGCGGCTCCTCCGTGCATTCACAGAGGCAGTCGGGGACTTGAGCCTGGAAGTGCGCTTTCCACCGCGTGTCACCATCCACGCCGCAGATACCATGCTGGCCGTTCCTACTTCTTGAACGGCCCGAGGTTGTTCACGGCCTTCTCGTAGTCCTTCGAGGTGGTCGCGAACTTCTGCCCCAGCCGCGGACGGGCGTCAATCATTTCGCCCGAGGGCCCCTGGACGCTGCTCTGCAGCTTGCCGTCGATGACGAAGTTCTTCGTGCCCAGGCGGGCCTTCGAGTAGATGCCGTTGACCACATCCTTGGCGACGGAGTCACGCGGCACACCGAGCGCCGCGAACTGCTGCTCGACATAGGTTTTGTCGTAGCCCTGGAGCCCGAGCTGGCCGATAAAGCTGGCACCCTGTTCGAAATACTGCTGCAAGAGCTGCTTCGCGTGGTCGAAGTTCTCGATCACCACCGTGGCGTCATACGCCCGGAGGAGGTCGTAGAGATCGCTCGCCGGCACTTCACGCCCGCCCTGGCCTTTGCGCGTGAACGGCTTCGTGCGGATGTCGGCGAACACCGATACCAGGCGTTCGTCTTCAACCGGCTCGACAATCTTCACCTGCTCGATGATAATCGTCGGGAACTTGTTGTCCTGGAGCACCAGGTTGCCCGACTTGTCGGTGCGAATGGAGTGCTTCGTGACAACGAGGCGATAGTTGCCCGGTTTGACCGGCGCGGGCGAGGCCTGATCGACATACTCATCAGGATTGACGGGCACGTTCAGGTCATCGATCGGCGCGAGGTCAGCGATAGAAAAAGGCATAAAAATAGAATCCCCTCAAAAGAGTTACCCGTTCCGTTGGGTTGTGTGGTTGATTTACTAAGCATAGCACAGCGCGAGCGCGCTGTCAAGTCAAAACTATGCTCTGATGACGAAGGGTCGATGGATGGATTTTTAGCAGGCGCTCGCAAGCGACCCGTGCTGCCTTATTCGGTTATTCGGCAACCACCATCGACCCAAAAGCGGCCGAAAGGGCAGGCATCGAACCTGCGACCTCGAGGTTTTCAGTCTCGCGCTCTACCGACTGAGCTACCTTCCGACTTGTGCGAGAGCCTGGTAACACACAGCCCATATCAGGGCGAATGTGACAATGCTGATAACGGCCACGAACAGCTCGGGCTTACGGTTAGCCAACCAGGCTAAGCCAATCACAACGGCAATTATCCCAAGCACCATCAGGAACGATCCCGCGAGCACCATCTATGCAGCCTCCGGTTTCCGCAGCGATTCAGCCTGGTGTTCCCTAGCCGCCACGATGTTGTCGTAGAAGTCGTTGATCGATTGGCCAGGAACATCTGAGGTGAAGTAGAGCGGCATCGCGCCTACATCCACTTTACTGCCCTCGGTCCAGCCCTTGGGGAACGGCGTCCTACACACGGCCTTGTATTTCACGAACGAGTTGCCCTCGGCTCGGAAATGGTCCCGTGTGTAGATGCGGTATTCCGAATCGATCACGTCGACCTGTTTCTCCGTGTGCTCATCCTTCACCTTGACCGTTTTTTCCGCGGTCGCGAAATGAAGGGTGTTGTTGAACACTCGCGACACGACTGCGGTCAGCGCGCCGCCAGCTACTTCGGGTCCAATCAGTTTGGCGCCCGAGATTTTGTCTTCCGCCGAGCGCTCATGCGCGGTCCAGATGACCCAGCCGGGCAGGGCCTTGGACTGTTCGACGAACCCAAGCATACGCTTCTGTGCCACGCCGAAGTGGCTCAGGGGGTTCCCACCGAACACGCCGCCAGGACCACTGCCGGCGATTTCCTGGCCGGCCGCATTCCGCTCGATGTCCTTGACCATGATCGGCGAATCCTGGCCGATCTTCTCGCCGCGGGCTGCGCGATAGGCAAAGGCGCCCTTTTTGTCGCCCATCAGGTAGTTGGCCCCGACTGACAAACCCTCGATCACGTTGATCCCGATCTTGGCGAACTTCTCGGGGGTCATTGGGACCAGTTTCGAGTTCGGGTCCAAGGGGTCTTGCGGCCAGAAGCCCTGGCACAATTGGCTGAGGGTGCTCTGGGGCCAATCGCGAATGGTGTAATCCATCAGCTCGACCACGCCAGCGGCCACGAGGCCCTCATAAGTGGCCCCTGAACCGTCTCCGACCATCACCCGAGCGGTCTTACCCGTCTCGTTGTAAATTCTGGTGATGATGGCTGCGGCTGATTCCGATTTCGCCGTGCCGCTCTGCCCATACAAACAGTCGATCCACTTACCAATCATACGTATCGGCCTCCGCTGGTGTTATTCCCACCGACCAGGAACAGGAACACCAGCACTAAGATGAATATGGCCCATCCCATCTATGCGGCCTCCTCGAGAATGTGCCGGCGCTCGACCTTCTGCGACGAGCTGCGCCCGCGGATCTGGTAGTCGGCGAGCAAGATTCCATGCGAGTGCTCCTGCGCCGGTTCACCGTCTTCGTTGATGAATTCGGCTGCAGGCTTGGCGCCGTCCCAAGCCGTCACATACGTGACTGTCGCTTCCCGCGGGGCTGGTTTCACGTCATGCAGAAGTCCGATTTCTAGTTCCCGGCCGTCGATGTTCGATGACCGTTTGGGGATGAATTCCCCGTTCGCCATGAGAATCCCGGCTACACCGCTCGCCGAGTCTCCGCTCGTGCGGTAGATGGTCTGGGGGACCTCACTACGCCTGCCCGTGGCCACATCGAGCAATCCCCAGACGTTGGGGTCGTCGGTGATGTGGGGTTGATAGTCCAGTTCTCCTGCGGGCAGGTCGTATTCGAAATCGTCTTGATTGTCAGTCTGTTGTCGTGGCTCCATCGCTTTGCTGTCCGTTTCCCTGGGTTCTGTGTTTGAGGTTTGTGATGAATCCCTGCGCGAATCGATACCCGAGTGTTTCGCACAGCGCTCTGCGCACCCCGTCAGTGCGCAGGTGATATTCCTTCAGTGCTTCGATGATGATCGTCAGTTCGTCGTCGGTGAATTCCACAGTTAGGCTTCTTCGTAGATTGTTGTGTAGTATTGCCGTTCGAATCGAAGGTCCAAAGGCCGGCAATACTTCGTCGTGTCGTCAGGGAATCTGTATCGGGTCGGCGGCACAGGAATACGAATCTCAGGCGGCAGCGGCTCCGACCAAGGCATCTGCTTCACGAATCCCATGCGGTTGATCAGGGTGACTATGATCTGCATCTACGTCACCGCAACCCACTGCGTTTTTCTTGACATGAGTTCATTCGCCGTTCCTGTTCGGCCAGCACCGACAGATGAAATTGTGCCAGTGTGCAACAACCGTCGCAGCCATGGACACCCATCCATGAGGGGTCCCACCTATTCGACAATTCCTCGACTGGATGCCCGACACCGTGTGAGCAGATGATCTCGACTCGCCGACCGTCCTCGCGCAGAATGGCGGGCCAGACTTTTGATTCGTCCATCAGAAACTCACCGGGACCCATTGCGTGTCATGGTCTTCCTTCTCCAGACTCGCTTTCGCCGCTTGTGCCTCTTCGAGCGCTGTGTATTGCACGCTCACGGGGAGCCAAAATGCCACACTGCTTGGGTAGTCCGTCGTCTCTTCGACGCGAAACTGTCCCGAGCCGTTATTTCTCGTGACACGAAAATGTTTCATATTAAGTCACCATTATGAGGTCTGTGTCGTGGTGTGGTTTGCGCTTGATGAATCCGCCCTCTTCGAGCGGGCGCGCGCCTTGGTTGAAACAGATCGATTTGAACTTACAGGAGTTGTCCCGACCGTATTTGTCGCATCGCCCAGTGCGCAGGGGCGCCACGATGTCCAGATACGACTCGGCATTGACCGAATCGTTCGCCAGCATCGAACGATACTTTCCGAGCCGGTCGAAGTATTCCAACTCCTCGCGCACCGTCTGCTGCTTGACCCTTTCCAGCTCGTAGTTCGGCGGCATGATGGGCGGCACGATGATGAAGTTCTCATGCGCTTGGCCGCTGGGCAGCAGGTGATGGTTCACCCACTCTTTCATCGGCATTTCCTCAAAGGTCTTGACCTTGCGGTAGCCCTTTTTCGGCGTATAGTCCGTCTGATACAGCGCCAAACCATCATCGCCGCCCAGTTTGTAAGCAATCGTGTAGGGGCTGTTCTGGATCTTCTGACCATACCAAGGACTCGACTTCGCGGTGTCCTTGCGAAACTCGCCTTTGACCAGGCCTTCGTAAATAATTCCGCCGAGCGGTTCGCTGGAGAGTTCCTTCTCCGATTGGAGATACAAACAGGTCTGCAGCGAATGTTCGAACTTCTCCATCCACATTTCCGATGGATACTTCAGGGTCTTGTAGTCGAGAATGAACTTCAGCCCGTCGTCCCGACGCCGCAAAATCGCGTCCTTGCGCATCCGCTCGACGAGCCCGGGAAAGAGTTCCCAGTCCTGGCGCTGCTCAATCGACACGACCTCGTATTCCTCCAAGAGGAGCGGCATCCGCACGACGGCCCAGGTGCGGAGCATTCCCTCGAGGAGCGCCGCCTGCTCACGGATGATGTCCGCGGTCAGGTCGATGCCATAAAGGCCACGCAGTTTGATTTCGTCGACATAGCCGGTGATGATTTCGCTGACGACCGTATCTAGGTCCTGGCCGGCCAACAGCCGCGCATGGGCCGCATGGATGGCCGTGCCACTCAGCAGCGGCAAAGATTGTTCTTCGGTGTCAAGCCCGTCGTTGTCGTAGTCGTAGTTTAAGAAGCGCATCCTGGGACACTCTTCTCGAGCCTCGACACGCGACCGGTCGATCAGGTGAATCACTCGACTCATAAGAACGCCAACCACAGCAATATGGCCGTCACGCACATCAACAAATAGGCCATGTGATAGTTCTGCTTCGCCGCATCGTCGAGCGCGCCGATCTCCACGATCAGCGCCAGGATGCGTAACACAATGCTCATTTCAGATGTCCTCTGGCCCGATGCCTCGTGTGTCGCGGTCGGCGTAATGTTCGTCGTCCTCTTCTGCGCGCACCAGGAGCACACCCTCATCCGTAAGGCGTTTCAGACTAGCGATACCGGTTTTGTGGTCCAGCATCTTGATCAAGGTTTCGAGGTTCCGACGCGAGAGCGTGACGACCACATGACCGCTTACCGGCGCGCTTAGTTCAAGGTTCACTGGGGTCCGTCCAAGGCCGCAAGAAACGCATCGGTAAACTTGACCACTTCCGCCGCGAGCGCCGTCGGTGTGCGATGCCCTTGGTTGGCCAGCATTCCTTGCATAATCGCGAGCGCGAACCGGTCTCGCCGCGCGTCGACTGAACGCGATTCTTGTTTCGGCGCCTGTGCCGACGCAGGCTGCGCCCCGACAGGCTTGTTCTCTGCCATCCTAAACTCCTTCAAATTGTCTCGTGTGAGAATGGGAGACAGACCACTCTGGTGCTCGGTCTGTCTCCCCCGTGACTTGACTAGCTGAACAGCTCCGGCAGCATCGCGAGCAGATCGCCTGCGGACATGGTGACGAACATCTGATCGATACGTTCGTTCCGTGCCGCGCTGTCTAGTGTTGGGTCCAGCTCTTCTAACGTGTCGTTCAGCACCGTCCGCAATGCTGCTTCTAAGCGCCTGAATACCGTCAAAGGCCCCTCCTACGAATTGATGATTCTTAATTCTACTACGGTTGAGGTCTGTGTGTCAAGTGATTACTCGTATTGGACTATGCCGCTGGACGCAAGATTTCGTCTGCGACCAACGCAAAGAGCTTTTGTAGGTCCTCCTGTTTAGGTTCGGCGCCATAACGCTGAGAGAGCTTCACGAGGCGTTGCGCGGTGTCCGCAGGGGTATCCCAACGGAGCACCTTCGGTGGTTCTGTGCGATACGTCCAGCCCGTGCCAAACCAGAGACGCGCGGTGCCGTTCTCATCGCGTCTCGCCAGGGCGTGCGTCGAGATGTCGAAGCTATCCACGAGCTGCTGCGAGTCCAGGGCTTCGCTCACCAGGAGCTGAACGGCCTTGCCGGCATAGCCATTGGGAATCGTCGCCACGAGGTGCGCAGTTCCATATTGCGCACCTTCAGGCGCTGGTGAGAATTTGAGATTCGGCCATTGCGGCGTCCGTTTGAGCCATTCCTCGATAGCCCAGCGTGCCTGGGGCACATCAGGGCCAGCGCAGACCCAGAGATCAATATCGGTCGCCAAGTCGGGATCCACCGCATACCCGCCGGCAATGACTGCGTCCTCGCGCAGCGATGGTGGGAGGAAGTTGAACAATTTGTCCATCATCATCATTCCTCCTACGGCTGCTCCCGCTGAGGAGGAGCGGCTTTCGCAGCGGCGTAGCCCGCGTCGTAGCATTGCCGACCATACGAGTTGAGCATCAACCGCCCCTGATTGTCCTGTGGGGCCTCAGCAGGGAGGGCGGCAGCGCGTCGGGCCACAAGTTCATCGATCGCGTCGGAGAGGATGCAATCGAAGTCGCGCTCGGGATCTGCTGGAATTGTCCAGATGTGCTCGCCAGGAGAGAGCTTTCCGCGGCGCCAGACGAAGTTACATAGGGTCTTCAGCGCGTCGCGCAGGACCTGCTCACTGCGAATCTTCATCGGTTCGTTCGTCATGGGTGATCAGGGCTCCTCAACTCGACTTCTTCATAGCGAATGACGCGTTTTGTCACGAGAAAGCCGCGTCCATGACATTGACGACAGTTTGCAAACGCCGCTGTGGTGCAGCCGCCAAAAGTCTGCTCCTGCCCTCGACCGCCGCAGAGGCTACACAGTTCCTCCGTTTCCTCGATTACCTTCTTCATCGGTGTCTGCTCTTTAGTCGTCACGCCATCCATAAGTAACCAGCACGCATACAGCGCCACCAGCGAGGAAGCACCCAAAACTGAATAAGCGCGCCGGGCAACACAACAAGCAACGCCACACGATGCAACCATTTATTCATCCTCTACTCCTTCGTGCCTGCGTCTGGTGTGCTGGACGCGCTGAGCGCCACCCACTGATGTGTGATATCGCTCTCGCTGCTCGGACGGCGACAATTCCGGCAGGTCGCAAGGTTCACCCCGTTCCAAGCACCGCAGCCGCACAACCAGATCGTTTGAGGTCCATCGCGGCTCTCCTGATCCTCGGGGGCCACTTTCATATCGACACCGACTCCTTCACCAGATCATCGAGTAATCGGTAAACAGAATCTCCAAAATCACGCAGCTCGATTTGGAGCGTGATGTCGCGCATCGTTGCCCGCGGATGCCGCTCTTGAATGCGTCGGAGCAGCAATTCTGCAAAGGGGCGCACGACATCAATGTCTTCGTGTAACTTGGACAGGGCATCTTCAAGATTCATCCTCATGTCGTCTCCTCGTGCGGCGCTGAAGGACGGGTCGCGTGAACGAATCCGCATTTGCTGCCCACCGCTTTCGGGCTCTTGCAGACGGGGCACGTTTCGACGCCGTAAAAGCATTCGGCCGCCGTGCAGCTCGGACGGCCAACCCCGCTGCAACCTTCCGATGCACTACGATCAGCACACCACGTCTCCGTCTTCGTCTGTGGTGGCTCCGCTCCGACCCGTGGAGAGGCGGCGAGCGATTGCAGAGCGGCCTCAACATCCTCTCTCGTGAAAGGAATCTCGCCGTTCCCCGCGTTGCCGTGAGATTCAGCGTGCAACCATTCTTCAAGCACCGCGCTGATACATGCCGAGTGGTCGGCTGGTGGCTCCTCTCCGATGAGCGCGGCGAGATCGGCGAGAAACTCGTCTCGATCGTCAGCGCCAAACGGCCGGGTATATCGCAGACCGTGCTTCCGCCATTTCTCGATCAGGGCCTCGATGCGCTTCTGGAGGGAGGTCGTCATCGCTGGTCACCTCGCGGGTCTAATTGCCCTTCGGTGCCGAACGCATCCTGCTCAGCCAGTTCATCAAGAAACAAGTCCAGATCGTGACAAAATGCCTGACGTTCTTCGTTCTCGGTGGCGAGCGCGTAGCCGCACAGCCGCTCCAGCACATTTTTCAAATTCCGCGACGTTACTCTTTTCTTCATGATGGCTGCGTCTCTCTTTCGCGTGACATGCTGTAAGCATAGCATGAACTAGCCCATTCTGTCAAGTGTTTACTTGACAAATCAGCCCTTCCTTGCTATACTGAATCTACCTTCCCTGCGAGACAGCTCAGGTCACTTACTGCGCACACGCTTCCGAGGCGCTACCCATAGTGGGTCGGCCGCGCCATAACCCTCTGTCTAGTAGGTCCCAAATAGTGACGGAAACCGTTTCAGCTCCCGCGTTTTTGCCTGGCTCGGAATATTTGAGCTTGCCTCGCGACCCGCAGCCCTGGGTGATCAAAGACCTGATCCCCGTTGGGGGGTTGACCAACCTGTATGGCAAGCCAAAATCCGGTAAGTCGTTTGCCGCGTTGGGGATGGCCATGGCGGTCGCCAATGGCGAACAGGAGTGGCTCGGCTTCGACGTGCGCAAGCACGGGCCCGTGGCCTACTTGCAGATTGATACGCCCCGATCTCACTGGAGTGAACGTCTGATCGATATCCAATCTGCCGGCCACAACATCAATGGGATTCAGTTTTGCGACATGCTCATGTCGCCCTACCCTTACAATGTGCTTGATGCTTCGCATCAGGGCTGGCTCAAATCCCAGCTCGCACGGCTCCAACCCGTCCTCGTGTTCATCGACACGCTGCGCGAAGCTCACAATGGGGATGAAAATGACTCGACCGTCATGCGGAATGTGGTCACAGGCCTGGTGGATGCCTGCCGTCCCGCGGCGGTGGTCCTGGTGTCCCACTCGCGCAAGGATTCGATGTTTTCCGCGATGGGCGGCGACGATCTGATGAGCGATGCTCGCGGCTCGAGTTATGTGTCGGGCCGCATGGACTGCATCATCCGCTTGACGCCCAAGTCGCTGACCTATAAGGGACGCTCGGCCGGGAACGGCACCCTTACGGTCGAACAGGAACCCGAGACTGGACTCGTGATTATGGACCAGGAGGCTGCGGCTTACTTCAGCACCCTGCACCGCCGCGTAGCGGAGCTGCGCCTGGAGGACCCCAAGATGTCCATCAACGCGATGGCCAAGACCATTGCAGAAAACGACACCAAATATAAAAAAGTCCGCGCCATGAGCGATGACATTTCGTCGTTCCTGCGTGCGCAGGCGCCCACAGCTCGACGCAAAGGCTGAACAGAATCGCAACAGTTGAGTGCGAACCTTACACACCTGGAGCAAGGCTTGCAGAAGGACCTTTTTCGCTTCTGCAAACCTCGCTGCAGAGAACAACCAACGACGAGTCAATAACTTAGCCCTACTTTTTCAGATTGCAGCGACCGGGTTTGTATCTCTTATATAAGATATAAGAGCGTGCAAACTTTCTGGCACGGAGCGTGCTGGCCGGCGCATCCTCTTACCGCACAGCTTGTGCCAGAACAGAACACCAGAGGAATAAGGGATTTTCATATAAGAAATTCATAAAGTCCCCTTCTTGGGTGTGCTGTTTTTGCAAAAGCCGTTACACATTTGGCACTATGCCGCTTGCGCCTGGGGCATCAAGACGTCGCACACCTGGGCCGCAAGGTGCGCCGCTCGGTCGGCCTGCGCCTCCATGATGTCGCGGAGTTCCTGAACATGGGCCTCGTCGCCGAATTTGAACTTCAAATACGTTTCGGAATACGTCGAGTGCAGCCCGATGGCCTGCTGGATGAGGAATGACACCAGCTCCGCGAACACCTCGGACGTGACAAACCCATAGGACGTCCCGAACAACTGATCGAACCCAAACAGCCAATCGAGTTCATGGTCCTGGGTGTGCGCGTATTCGTGGAACAGCGTGGCCAGCTGCGCATTGGGACTCATGTTGCGGCGAATCCAAATGATCTTGAGTCCAGGATTGGTCGCGCCGGCCATGGAAGGTTTGACCCGGCGCTGGAGTGCCTCTGGCACCTGCGCGAGATCCGTCGTCACACGGTAGCCGGCGTCTTCACAGAGCCGCACCATAGGCGCCCAATAATGGTTGTAGAACTCGTCCCCCGCCGGCACTAAGGCCATGGCCGCTTCGGGCGTCAACTGTTCCACGGTCGTGTGATCAAGCGCCTCGTAACGAGAGAAGAACACCTCGGGGCTGACAGGCAACAGCGATGAAGACATATAAAGAGCCTTTCACAAATGAAAAAAGGGGAGCCCCGGCGGCTCCCCAGATGAAATCGGTGCGCGCGATCCTACGCCGCGTTGAGATGTTCGGCTATGCGGCCTCCTTGGCCGCTTGCTGTGCGCGCTCGGCGAGCACCAGCGGAAGATGAGAGTGGATTTCGGCGACGACGGCCTCGATGACGAGATCGGACACCCCGGCGTCCACGGCATCCTCGAGCACCGAGACTAGCTCGTAACCGAGGTCCATGGCCTGCGAATGCACGCTTTCAGGCAGCGTGTCGAGCATCTTGTCGCGGCTCGCGCTGAGCTGTTGAGTGAGTTGAGGGGAAAATTTCATCTGACTAGGCCGCCTTTCCCTGCACTGCGGTGTCCGCGGCGAACTTGATCTGCTCGGTCAGCTGCTCGGCCAGGAGCACCTGGTCGGCCAGCTCGGTGAACAAGCTGGCGATGGCCTGCGGCTTGACCAACACGCTCGCCAGGGTGACCATGTGCATGATCTCGGCGCCCATGTTGACGATGACGGCGGCTTCGAGCGGATTGAGGCCCGAGGTCAGCTTGTCGATGCGTGCGTTGAGGTCGACGGTAGACTGCTCCAGAATGGCGCGCTGGTTGGCGTTCATGCTGGCCGTCAGGCGGTCGACAGCGGACTTGAGGCGCAAGCTGCTGTTATTGGTGTCGAGGATGTCGTTCTGAGTGCTCATTCAGTTGTAAACCTGCTCTCTGAGATTGACCAGTTTGCGGTGGTCGGATGCGGCGCGAAATTGCGCCAAGCGGTCCCCTGCAGGAGCCGCATCGTGGAGTTGCTGTGCGTAATCAACGAGGTGATCGAGTGTGCCCCTGATGCCGTGCTGCGCGATAAGCAGCTCGATAGAAGCAGCAGATAACGGCGCGTCCTTGGGGTCTGGGTTGTCAGCCATGCAAGAAGCATAGCACAGCACTAGCGTGCTGTCAAGTGTGAATTATGGCTGCTGCGCAATCGCGTCGTCGAAAACCTTGAGAATGGCCTTGTGCCCCAAATAATCATTCACCACAACTGCACTTCGACTATATGTCTCTGAAGCGGCCTGAGCCAAGGCCTTCTCAGCTTTGGCTGTGGCGATGCTTAGCCCTTGACAATGTCTAATCGCGCCATAGGCACAAAACTTACACGCTGCCGGATCAGTCGGGTTCACTTCGTTACCATCCTCCTTCCGCGCGAACCTCCCCTGGGTCCATCGTGCGGGGTCTGAGATGAGGTCTCTAGCACAGACCAAAATATCTTTCGCAGTTTTCATGCGCCACCTTCCTTCGAGAGCTGCCTTTCGAGGTTCGCGATGGCGTTGTTGAACATCTCGATGGTTGCTTCGCGGCCCAACTGGTCGTTCACGTAGACCACCTGATCCGAATGAAGAAGCGCCTCAGTGATGTTGCGCTCGGCTAACAAACGTGCGGCAGCTTCACCGAGCGCAAAGCCGGCTCTGTTGTATGGCACGTTCGGGTTGTTGCTGACCTTTTCCAACGCGCCGATACTGCAGAAGCAGCTTGCATCGGGGTCGTCAACCGAACATCGAACTGAGCACGGGCCCAGCGCCGGGTCATCTTTCTTCGCAAATTCGCCCTGGCCGAACTTCACCGCGATCAGCTCACGCGCTGCACGGAGATCCGTGATCGCCTGGGCGATTTCAGCTTTGTCGTCGATCATTTTCCAATCTCCCATCCTGCTGAGAGATGCCCGCAGCGGAGACATTCCGCCTTGAGGCACCTGTGAGTAAAACGAAACATCTCCTCGTGACCGGCGAGGCCACAGAACCACTGACGAATCCGGCGCATCATAGAAACCTCGACCCGTGAAATGGCACGAAGGTCGCCACAAGAAACGCGATGAGGAGCCACGCGAGGTGCGCCATATCTAGCTCACCTCCGTGATGACCGTCGTGGCGAAGAACGCGAGGTCGGCCGGATGCCAGCCGGCGACGATGAGGAACACCCCCAGGGTGACCAAGGTCAGGCCGTGGATGAGATTCTTGCGGCGGCGAACCGCCGCGCGTCGTGCCGCGTTGCGCGCATTGCGTCGTGCGCGCTCAGCTCCGCTGCGATGATGAGACGAGTGCGTGTGAGACATGGGAATGGGACTCCTTTCAGAAAGACGAGGTTGACTTTTTGTGCCTATAGGCGCGCTTCTCCGAGGATGTAACCCACCCCATGAGCGACGGATTCCATCAATTGTGCGAACCCCTTCGCGAGCTGCTGGCGCTCAGCGAGCAGCGACTGGGCCTGAGCGGACTGAAACTTAGCTTTTAGCTCCTTCACTTCGCCATTCGCCAGCGCCAGTGTGGTGCGGAGTGCGTCCACTTGCTGCACTAGAGATTGGTTGGTCGCGTGCAGCATCTTGATGGTCTGTCGTGACACGCGAAGTTTCTGTTGCGGCGTCGGCCGCGTGCGGTTAGACGGCATGGCCATACCCTGGAAACGGTTCCACATCGTCGGGGGCGCCTGCGGCGCTAGGTTCGACTTGGTCGAGCCAGCGTGCGCTGACGCCGGAGGTTTCCCGGCCCTCGCCTGCGGCGACAAAGGGAATAGGCTGACGCTCCCGGCGCGCGTCGAGCGTATCCAGAATGTAGGTCGCCATCCACGTCGAGCGGTTCGGCCACGGAGAGGCTGTGCCGAGCCGCGTGACCAGTTCATGGAACGCATCTTCTGCGTCCTGAACCAACGAGGCGAGCTGAGACACTGAGAGAGCAACGAGGCGCATATAGAGAATCCTTTCTATGAATGAGGTTGACTTTTTGGCGTCACTGCGAAGCGAGGAATTGGTGGACCTGGGCAATCGCTGCCGCACCTTCGCCTACCGCCGTGGCGACACGTTTGATGGGCGACTCGCGCACATCGCCGGCCGCAAACACGCCGGGAATAGAGGTTTCGAGCAGCTGGGAACCATCCCGGCCCGTGAGGATGAACCCCTGGGCGTTCTTCGCACACGGGGCCCAGCTGGTGGTCGGCAACGCGCCGATAAAGATGAACACGCCATCGACGAGCAACGAAGAGCCATCGTTGAGCGTCAGTGCTTGCTGGGCCGCTCGTGGTTCGCAGGCGACAATCTCGGCACCCTCCCGCACCAGGATGTTCGGACGCGCGGCGATTTCATCGATGAGATACTGACTCATAGACTTCGCCAGCGGCGAACGAGTGAGCATGTGAACCTGGGCCGCATAGCGCGAGAAATGCACCACGGCCTGCCCCGCGCTGTTGGCGCCTCCCACGACCGCCACCTGCTTGCCCTGGTAGTTCTTCGCTTCGCCGGGATTGGACCCATAAAAGACGCCGTAGGAATCAATCCCCGGAATGGTCAGCCGGCGATACTGCACACCGCTGGCGATGAGCGCCGAACGGCAGATGGTCACGACGCCGCTCGCGAGCTGGATGAGCAACCGCAGGCCGTCTCTTGCCATCGCGACGACATTGTCTTGCTCGACGCGCACGCCATAGTTGCGCGCCTGGGCGACGGCTTTGCGCGCGAGGTCCGCACCCGAGATGCCCTTAGGGAACCCCAGATAGTTCGCAATGTGCGCCGAGCTGCCCGCCTGTCCGCCTAGTCGGCCCCGCTCGATGATCGTGGTGCGCAGACCTTCGGTCGACGCGTAGATACTCGCTGCGAGGCCCGCAGGCCCGCCGCCGATGATGACCAGGTCACACTCTGGACTCATGATGTAATCGCTCCCCGCGCAGGACGCGCGGCATAAGTGAGGACCGAAGGCCCCCGGTTGTCCT
>Ga0070681_10002632_pt1 | contig 16474 bp, 18 predicted proteins | sample KBSC83BmetaG_FD_65650 | JGI IMG/M metagenome (GOLD analysis project Ga0070681, IMG submission 65650) | Corn rhizosphere microbial communities from Kellogg Biological Station, Michigan, USA - KBS C8-3B metaG | ecosystem: Host-associated > Plants > Roots > Rhizosphere | place: USA: Michigan...
TCGTTGGATCGCGACACGGGAGAAGGGCCATCACCTGGCCAGGCAGCCTGCTGGCTCGACATCAAACGTACCTATTTGGAACTGCGTCCGCGGCTGCGCTGGATCTATACCTGCTACCGTGATGCGGAGACGTATCGTAGCTCCTTCGCCCAATTAGGATTCCGGCTAGTAGACGAAGGCCGCCCGCTCCTTGATAGAGTCATGCAACACACATTTCGCCTCGACATGGGAGTGGATTCCGTAGATGGCTGGCTTGGGAACCTGCTTGCCCAGGAAACCGGCACGGTAACAGGCGAGACTGCGTCTTACTCGCCGTTGTTGGACGAGCAAGCGCGTGAGTTAGTAGTGAACGGAAGCCGAATTGGCCTTACCCCGCTTGAGTTCGACGTTTTCGCATATCTTGTGGCTCGTCCGAACAGGGCCGTGGCTCGCTACGAATTAGTCGAGGCGGTCTGGGGATATGGAAAGGAAGCGTCCACCAGCAACGTGGTTGAGACAGTGGTGCGCTCCATCCGACACAAGCTGGGAGCGCACCGCAACGCGCTGGAAACGGTGCGGGGAGTTGGCTACCGATATCGGCCAACAACCTGAATTTGCGCTCCCCGCACGGAGTGGAACGTTCATGGGCGAGCCTCAAGGATTATATTGAACGGAGTTTCGATAGCCACCCTCGCGGTCCCGAACCCCGCGTCCTTGAGGATTGCAAGCAACTGGGTAGCGCCGGCCTGCGCTCCCAGTGAATAGCGTCCGCCTTGCGAGAGGGCGTTCTGGGTACAGAAACCCGCGGAAGCCGAATAGTACATCCTTGCTACAGGGCCTACGTTCTCCTCAGAGCGGTCCTTTGCGAACGGTTCTACCACCATGAGTACGCCGTCAGGAGCCATGGCTTGCCGGGAGGCCCAGACAGCTTCCAGCGGATCACCCATGTCATGCAGTGAATCCATATAGCAGATCAGGTCGAACTTCTCCTTGCTGCTCGCAAGCACCCGCGGCGTTGCTAACTCAAACCGAATCTGATCGGCAACTCCGGCCTGCTTCGCTCGTTCCCGTGCCACGGCAATCGAAGATTCGTGGTAGTCAATTCCCACGAACTTTGATTTCGGAAATGCCTGCGCCATGAGGATGACCGAAGCGCCGTGTCCGCATCCGAGGTCGGCAACGCGCCCGCCGTTCGCTAGCCGCTCCTGGACACCGCTGAGAGATGGGATCCAGCTTTGAATCAGGTGCGCCCGGTATCCGTTGCGAAAAAAGGCCTCCGTTCCTGTGAACAGCCGGCAATTATGTTCGTGCCAGCCCATCCCCTTTCCTGAGCGGAATGCAGCGAGGATTTGATCTTCGTCGTGCCACAACGTAGCTGCTACGTCGAACGCCGGCGGAAGAAATGCGGGACTATCCGGATTGGCCAATACAAAGGCGTGCTCCGGCGGCAGTAAGTACCGCTTGGTGTTCGTGTCGAACTGCACATACCCCCCGGCGACCTGCCCGTTCAGCCACTCTCGGACCGAGCGCTCATTCGTGTCCGTTCGACGTGCCAGTTCATCCGAATTGATGGGACCACTCTCTGCCATAACCCGGTAAAGGCCTAGCTTGTATCCAAGGTTGGTCATCACACCGGCCATGGCGGCTGCAAGATCGGTGACCACCTGACCAGCGAAGTGGTCGATTCTCTGCTGCATGTCTTCCCTCATGGGCTGTGTACTAGTACTCCCCATTACCGACCTCCTACCATCAAGGCATGTGGTTCTGATTCCACGCGAATATCCGGCAGAGGAGCCCGCGTAAGAGCCGAGAGGGAATTCTCTACATCCCATAGTTGGGACTGAGTGGATACGACAGCAGGATTGCTCGTTAGAACCTGGACTATCGGGTGGTTCAGGTAAGCCTCGGCAGCTTGACGGTCGGCAAACAGATACACACCCCCCATCTCAAACTGCTCTTCCCGCAAAATCCATATCTTCCAGATCAGACCTTCTACCGAGGCAGCGACGCTAGCGACTTCTCGGCTCTGGGCGAGCAAGGCAGGCGGCGACACCCGCAACTTGATGCGCAAGTGCAAGACGGCGTAAGTGGTGACACTTTCCTCTGACATTCGTTTTCTCCAATGTGTTTATCTCTGCATCTTGTACCAGACACAAGTGAGTCTAGGACTCCTGAAACGTTCCGAGATGAGAGGATGATGAGAAGATGATGAGAATTGAGGCCACGATGGGCATTGGTCACACCGAACGGAACCCGGTCCCTCGTGTACACTCGCTCAAAATGGGAGCAGTCCTAACTCGTCCGGCGATGCCATCCGAACAAAAGGAACTCGAACAGCTACAGCTGCGGGCATCGCTTGGGAACGTGGGCGATCGCGATGCCCTGCTCGCTCACCCTGACGCGATCGGGTTGGGGGTTGACCAAATCGCCCTAGGCAGAGTGTTTGTCTCAGAGTGCGAGGGCGAGATAGTCGGATTTGCTGCCGTAGAACGCAGAGGGGATGGCGATAGTGAACTGGACGCGATGTTTGTTGAGCCACGTATGCAACGTCGCGGAATTGGAAGAATGTTAGTCGAATATTGCGCCGAAGTCGCCCGAAAGCAAGGGTCCAGATATCTCCATGTGGTGGGCAATCCCCATGCGGAGAATTTCTACCTGGCAACTGGTTTTGAGGTTATTGGAATAACCCAAACCAGATTCGGACCAGGTCTTTTAATGCGGAGGGCTGTCTAATTAGCCGCTCAGACATTCTTGGGGGTAAATCTCAAGATTGCTCATCAACCTACAAGACGGCGAATAGAAAGCGCAAGCTTACGACATCGCCTGCTATCATCCATCGTCGCAGGTGCGGTGAAATGGTTCGAGGCCTTGCTGCAACAAGGATGCGCGACCCTGTCCGGTGATGCGCAATCGAAACTGTAACCTGCCTCAACTGCGCCAGGAGGAGGCCAGACCAGCTCTATGACGGGACGTTATTTCGTTTCAGTTATTGCTCTTCTTTTTTGTAGTCAGACCTTGGTTTCTGCTCAGGTGAAACCCCGCGCGCGCGATCTTGGGGTTCCCTTCGATGGAACTCCAGGGACTCTCAATGCGATTACCGATGTAAAGGGCGTAGAAGTTGGACACACTACGCTGATCTCTGGCTCCGGAAAACTCAAAGTCGGTGAGGGGCCGGTTCGAACGGGGGTGACCGCGGTCCTTCCGCGTGGCAAAAACAACTTGAACCCTGTCTTTGGGGGATGGTTTTCACTCAATGGGAACGGCGAAATGACTGGAACCACGTGGCTTGAAGAATCAGGCATTCTGGACGGACCGGTGATGATCACAAACACGCACAGCGTGGGGGTGGTACGGGACGCCGTCATAGCTTGGCGAATAAAGAAGGCGCCACCTGACGCGGGGGGTTATTCCTGGTCCCTTCCAGTTGTAGCCGAAAGTGCAGACGACGATCTCAATGATATGAACGGTTTTCATGTCAAACCTGAGCACGTTTTCAATGCACTTGAATCCGCCCATAGTGGCCCTGCGGAGGAAGGCAATGTCGGCGGGGGGACAGGCATGATCTGTAACGAATTTAAGGGAGGGATCGGGACTGCTTCTCGAGTATTACCCTCTGGAATCGGAGGCTATACGGTCGGGGTTCTCGTGCAGTGCAACTTCGGGCATCGTAACCAGCTGCGAATAGCGGGTGCCCCTGTAGGTAGAGAAATCTCGGAAGCTCCAGTACACAATAAGGATCAGGGTTCCATCATCATCGTGATCGCTACCGATGCTCCGCTAATTCCGACGCAACTAAAGCGTTTAGCGCGACGAGCATCGCTAGGACTGGCACGGGATGGTAGTTTTTCAGGGGATGGTTCGGGGGACATATTTATCGCTTTTTCAACTGCTAATGAAGGCGCAACGAACGGGACAGGCCTGCGCGAATTGAAAATGCTGCCCAACTCGGAGTTGGATCCACTGTTCCTCGCAACTGTGCAAGCGACGGAAGAAGCCATCATTAATGCAATGATTGCTGCAGAAACCATGAAAGGGATAAATGATTTTGAAGTAGTGGCACTCCCTCACGATCGGCTCCGAGAAGTACTGCGCAAATACAATCGATTGGCGACGAAGAACTAAAAATCAACTGGAGAGGTGCAGGAGCACACCTTCCAAGTTGTGCGGGTCTCGGATTCTTCCGTGCCGGTGGAACTGCTTTCGCTCAGGCGCAAGCCCTCCTTGAAGCAGAGTATTCCCCCTCTTGTGGTTCGAGATGAAAACGGCGGAGCTTAGCGACGCCATCGCCGGTATGCACCTAGCAAGATGGTGGTCGGCCATAATCCAGAAGCGCTCTCAACCGTAAGCTTGGGCAGTTGTCCCCCTTCGCCCCCTTTAATCTGCAGAAGATGTTTGTTCAAAATCAAGGCCGTCAGTTCTGGCGCACCAGGCCGCATTCTAAAAGCTCTCATCCAACGTAACCTGTTGCACAATCTCGTCAAGCTTTTGTTGCTCTTGAGCTTGCTTGTTGCGCAGGCTCGCGATCTCACGGCTAAGAGTGCTTAGGCGGTCTTCCTGCGAATCGAGCTGTTTCGCGTAACGAACAAGCAACGCCTTCTCCTCCGCGCTGCCTTTCAGCGCCTTCATGTTTTCGCGGATGCGAGCTTGATCCTTTGTGATCGACTCCAGCTCATGTTCACGGGAGTGAATGTCCGACTGCGTGAAGTAGATCTGGTTCTTCTGGTCGAGCACTTGGTGAAAAGCGGCTCGCATTTCGGGGGTCACTCGATTCTGTATTGCGAATAACTGAACTTGGTCGTCGGTAAGATCGCTGAGTTGAGAAGTGGTTTCTTCGGGATGGAATTCCTCAACCGTGAGTTCGTTGGTTTTGCTTGGGTCAACGGGCACGCGAAAGCGGTAATGAGAGGCAGCCGTTTCCTCGGGCTTGCTGCCGTCAGCCAGCTTCCAGCCGTCGCGTAGGGGATGCTCAATCACAACCTGACGCTGCTGTGCATCGGCGTTGTGAATTGTGTATTTCACTTTGCTACGCTGTTCTCGCGAAACCAAGATGACACCTTTTGAAATGCGAATATGGCTCACTGGCTGGTCTTTGGCTTCGGTCTGCGAAGTGACGCGAACCGCTGTGTCAGCCGCATAGGAAAGCAGCCGGCGTTCGTCGGGATGAACTGTGGCAATCAGCCCTTCCCCAGCAAATGTGTCTCCTTCAATGATGTTGAAGGTGCCGGAATCGAGGGTCTGACCGCTTGCGTTTTTGATCCAGAGCGCGCGGAGAGGAGCGTGACTTGCATTCGCGGTCCATAGCGTAACTTTCTCCGCCTCGACTCTGGATTGCAGAATTGGTACCAGTGCTGATTGATTCTTCCCAATGGTGATGGCCTGCTTGAGGTTGTATTCAAAGTAGTCACCGAGATCTTTGCTCTCAGCGGAGGGCTCGAGCTTGGAATACGCCCCCAGTCGCTCAAAACCCCTGACATCTTGACTCAGCAACTTGTCCCCTCCGTCTCCAGACCGGTCAGCCTTGGATGCCATGCCCACTTGTTCGTCAAGGATCAAGCCTCGCTTGGGCACCATAAGCAGGGCGTTGGGTCCACCTAGGGTGTACGTTTTTCCGCCAGCACCTGATCTAAATTCGAATCGCGATCCTCCCCCGGCCCCATCCTGCGCGACCTCCGGTTTTTCCTCTTCGTTTATGGTTGCTTCATGTGTCTGCGGGTTAAGCATGGCTGACTGTGGCAACGCAACCACCGGCCTGCGCGCATACAGCGGCTGCGAGATGTCTTGAATGAACGATTGCGGCGCGCCTGCGATCAGCGACAACTGCACGTCCTTCCAGTCCTCGCCAATCGTGTTGTCGACAATTGCCCAGCCTTGTAGAAGCGGCTTTTCATTTGGCTTATTGGTGAGAATGATGCGATAAGTACTCTTCCAGACTGGGACCTCGCTGATGTAGCTTACGAAGATATTGCGTTCGCCTGTTCCTCCAGCCGAAATAGTCATGCGACGCAGATCGCGCGCCCGCGACGAGCCTACCAGATTCAAATAGCGACCAACTTCTTCGTTCAGGTCGTGCTCTGCCAGGCGCACGGAAACCGCTGGGCCAAGCTCAAAATTTCGCATTTCTCCTGAACCGGTCACAATGGAAAATAGGTTGATGTGGTTGGTTACACCCGAATCGCTCGTTCGGTCTTCCTGCTCCACGCTCAGCAAGCGGCCAGTGGTGGTCTCGCCCTTACTGCGCACCTCCACTCTTGCGCCGCGCAGCGCCGAGAGGAAATCTGAGCGTGTAACCGTCTCGCCGAACGGAAGACGCAGCGCCTTGAGGCGTTCATCGAGTGGAGCGATCGAGTTGTACCGGACGTTGGAGATACGGCCCTCTCCGTGGTCCAAGACGGTCAGCGACTTAAGTACGTCGTTGAGCTGCGCAGTGGTGAAATCAATGGCAAGTTCTTGGCTCCCACGCACGAGCGCCGAATGCTCGAAGTATCCAATTCCATTTTTGTACAGCACCACCCGTTTGACAGGTAGGCGAGTCGAGTTATCGTTGGTCGCAGATTGAGCGGCGGCGCGTAATGGCTTGGGAAGATCAGCTTTTTGTTGCGCTTCGGTTAGCACAACGGACACGACGAAGACAAAAATACCCCAACGGCAACTGCACATCTCGCACCTCCTCAGGCGGATTGCAATTCCTAACAGAAGAACGTTGAGTATGAATACTCGTGCGATGTAAACCGTAGTTCCTTTGGTTGCCAATCCTGCAGCTTTGCGACGCGCCCAAACCGGCTCTGCCCCTCCAACCCGGCGAAGGAGAGAGGTGTATTGACAACTGCAGCTATCATCGGTCTTATGACGGGCGGGCTCAGGATCGGTTCTATCGTCGTTCACTGCCAGCAGTTTGACCGTACAGTCGCGTTCTGGCAGAACGCTCTCAGTTACGTACCAAAGCGGCCCGCAAAGGATGGATGGGTGATTTTGCAAGACCCACTGGGTCAAGGGCCAAACTTGTCATTTCAGGCACGCGAGAAACGCCGACCAAGCCGGAACTGGATGCACTTAGACCTTTACACCGACGATCAGGATAAAGAAGTCAAGCGACTACTCGAGCTTGGGGCGCGACGCTACCCCTGGAGATATCGCCCAGGCTCAGACTTCGTGGTCCTGCAGGATCCCGACGAAAATCTGTTTTGCGTCGTTCAGCTCCCTCAGAGTCAATGAGTACCCCGTGGCATCATACTTGACGATAAGTCTGTGATCGTATTCGCCGGCACTGATTCGAACCCCTGATAGAACTCTCTCTGCGCCATCTGTGAAACTTTCCCAGACAAATCAAGCAACCATTATTCGATGAAGGGCGAAGTGTGAAGCGTCATCGGATGCAATAGTCACTTTGCGGTTCACCTCGATGAAGGTGCTGATCTCAGCCGCGTCCCTTGGATCCCGAGACAAAGTAGCGGTGGGGCTGGCCTTAATGAAACGTCGGTGGAGCTACTGACTAGACCTGAAATGAATAGTGAAAAAGATCCTGAACAAGTCATGCCGAGAGTAGTCAACGCGTTGAAGGCAGCCCGGATGCCTTATGAACTCCTCGCGCACGCCCAGGTCCTACGGGGAGCGCAAGATGGAGCGTCGCTTCTTGGGTTGGCCCTTTACCAGACCGCCCCCACTCTTGTCCTTCAAACCGATAAAGGTCCCCTGGTTGTGATCGTTCCGGGCGACAGGCGTCTTTCATTCAAGAAGCTCAAGAAGGCCTTGAGCTTAAGAAACGCATCGTTGGCGAAATCAAATGTCGTGGAAGCGGTGACCGGTTGTCAGCCCGGAAGTGTCCCGATTGTCAATTTTGACATACCCACCATCGTTGACGCCGGAGTTCTAAGACAGCCATGGGTATATGGCGGCTCCGGCACCTGGGATCACACACTTAAGATGCGCCCCTCAGACATTGTCCTCCTAACCGACGCGACGATTCTCGACGTCACCGAAGAACGAGAGAGAGAAGAACAAGGCGATAAGTCTGGACGTTTTCATTGATCCAGCTTCGGTGTCGATATGCCATGTCTGAGTCCATTCCGGTACGGATACCACACACGATTAACAGACGGGCCGAAGAGAGGCTCAAACCCCTGTCCGGGATTTCCACTAGCAGCCTCTGCTCTGTTATTCGAAGGGTTGCCTTGAAGGTTTGCCTATGGATGGACTGAAGTTCTTGCTCGCAGCGGCGACGATCGTTGACGGGCTGCTGGCGGGAGCGAGCCTGGATCAATCTGTCGAGCAGCTTCCGGCGCGGCATCGCATAGGAGTGCGCGCATATCATGCCTATACTCAAGCCTCGCACATGGCAAACGGTCGCTTCTGGCTGATCCCGCTTGGCATTGTCGGTCCGATATTAAGAGTTGCCGCGAGTTTCTGGGTGTACCGCCTTGGGCTCGCCGAGGACGCGGTGCTCTCCGTTGGCATGGCTGCAGTGCTCGCCGTAGGGCACCTTTTGTTGACCTTGAGGGCGGGAAGTATCAACTGGGCGCTTACTCCCTGGCAGCCACCCGAGCGGCAAATCAAAGATGAATTGGAACTCGCCAAGATTTTTCAAAGCTTCGAGCGTTGGCAAGCGGTTCGCGCAAGTGTCCAGTTGTTGACCTTTGTCGCCGGAGTCTGGGCATTGGTTGCCCTCATGCAGTAACACCGCGCGCGCCGACGAAGCGCTCGTCAGAGTCGCTCGGTTGGCGATCTTGTTCATGGGAGGTGCCTATGACGCTCGTGGCTGTGACACGCAGTCTGGCGGTCGGAGCGGTTGTTCTCGGTGGGATTGTGGCAGGTTTCAGCGTCAACAGACTGCTGGTGGAGCTGCCTGCGTGGGTCAATCTCGGGCCGGAGCAGTGGGCCTCGTTTACTCGCCATGCCGATCTGGGAAAAGGGCTGGTTGTTTACCCACTAGAAGGCTTAGCTGCGCTCGTGTGCAGCGTAGGAGCGGCGGTTCTCGCTCATTTCGATCGATCCGACGAATCAGCGTTCCTGCCGCTCCATCTTGCTGGAGTAGGGGCCCTGCTCGCGTTTTTCGTCACTCGATTTCTAATCGCTCCCGAGGTCCTAACCCTGCGGGGCGACTCACCCAATCCTTCGAGTATCCAAAACGCGTTTGCGGCAGTTCGATCGTGGTGGCAGCTGAAGGCAGGGTTACACACGATTACTTTCGCGTGCAATGTCTGGGGTTTGATGACGCTAATGTCGCATTGAAGTCCTTGACTGCTTGCAAGAGCCAGCCGTCTCAGCAATGAAAGCCCAAAGCTCCTCCACATCGCTTTGCTGTGTTCGAATGTTCCCGATCGCCACACGAATGGTAAAGCGGCCACCTACAACTGTATGCGACACGAAGAAACGACCAGAACCATTGATGCCGCTCATGAGTTGTTTTGTGGCGGCATCTCCCTCATGCAATCGGAAGCAAACCAAACCCATCGCCCCTCGTGCCACCAGCTCAAATCGTGCATCGGCGGCGATTTGTTCACCCAGCCAAGCAGCCATCGTGAGGGCGTCACGGAGAAAGGCAACCAACCCGTCGAGACCAAAATAGCGCATGACGAACCACAGCTTTAACGCCCGAAATCGACGTCCGAGGACAAGGCCATAGTCCATGTAGTCAACTGCATTGGCGGCATCGGTTTTTAGATATTCCGCGTCAAGGGAAAAAGCACCGCGTAGTTGGCTCGGATTGCACGTGTACAACAAGCTGCAATCAAGCGGAACCATCATCATTTTGTGAGGATTGACCACAAAGGAGTCAGCCTGATCCACCCCCTGCAAGATATGTCGGCACTCTGGAACAATGCCAAAAGATCCGCCATATGCACCGTCAATATGAAGCCAAAGGCCGTGTTCGCGGCAGAGTGAGCCGATCTCTTCAACCGGGTCCACGGCGGTGGTGGAGGTAGTACCAACCGTCGCAACGGCAAAGAAGGGCGTGAGCCCCTTGGATAAGTCCGATCGAATGGCTCGCGCGAGAGCGTCGGTTCTCATCCGAAATCGAGCGTCAACCGCGATGTGGCGGACCTTGGATTGTCCCAATCCAATAGCAATCGCAGCTTTTTCAACAGAAGAGTGAGTGTGGTCTGAAACATAAGCTACCAGGCGGCTCGAAGCCCCCGCCGAGCGACTCTGCGGTTCGACTCGTTGCCGGGCCGCTACAAGTGCGTGCAGAGCACCGCTAGAAGCTGAGTCGAGAATCATCCCAAACCACTTTGCTGGCAGCTCCAGCCAATCCAATATCCAGGCGACTGTAATCTGTTCTAGCTCGGTCGCCGCCGGGCAACTCTTCCAAAGCATCGCATTCACGTCGAGTGCCGCGGTGAGCAGTTCACCAAGAATTCCCGGCCCAGAGGATGAGATTGAAAAGTAGCCATGGAATCGTGGGTGATTCCAGTGGGTGATAGCGGGTAGAATCGATTCCTCAAAATCACGCAGGATCACATCCATCGATTCGCCCGTCCGGGGGCCTTTGGCCGGCAAGCGGCTCTGTAACTCTCCCGGCCGGCAGTTTGCCAGCACCGGGTGTTTCCCCGGATCTTCGAGGTAATTTGAGACCCACTCGATTGCTTCGTGTCCAAACCGGCGAAATTCCATAACCGGCATGTCGCCACGCGATCTTGATGTTTTATTCCTGCGCCTTAGTACTGATGGGCTCACACTGGCATTGTTCTCCATGGTCGCCGCTTCCGGATTGCTAAATGTGCTATTTATAAGCCTAGGAGCGCATGATTATGCTTGTAATAACCTAATAATGAGTGATAGATTGCTCCTCCCATGCTTGACGAGATAGATTTGCACATACTAAGAGTTCTTCAGAAAAATGGCAGGATATCCAATCAGGATCTTGCCGATGAGGTTGGCCTTTCACCTTCTCCATGTCTTCGAAGATTGAGGGCCCTTGAAAAAGACGGCGTCGTCCAACGATACGTGACTCTATTGGACCCGGCAGCGGTTGGGTGTAAATTGCAAGCAATCGTGGAGGTTCGTCTCGATCGTCAAAGAAAGGACACAGCTCACAGGTTCGAAAAAGAGATAGCAAATTTTTCGCACGTGCTTGAGTGTCATCAATTGGCTGGCGATTGGGACTACGCTCTGCGCGTCGTCGCTCGTGACCTGGAGGACTTCCGGGAGTTCTGCGTGAATTCGCTGTCCAACATATCCGGGGTCGGCAATGTTAAGTCCAATATCAGCATGAAGCAGATCAAGTACTCCACCGAGCTCCCCTTGGATCGCTAGCGTCGAAGACCCTGGCGCAATCCTGATGCAATCGATGGTTTTCTTTCACCATACTTTTCAAGTTCGGAAAAATATTCTCGGCTTTCAGCATGCACGAACTCGCATCATCTGATTTCCACCTCGTTGAAACTCATATGGAACAGTCTGGATTGAGACCTCCCAACTTTCCCGGAGTTGCCGAACTATCGCCGGCAGATACCCCGACCTATGACCGTCCAGCGTGAGCAATGGGAAAATCCTCACCTCATCGGCAACTCTGCACATTTCCCGGATAGCTTCCAAATGAAACTCTTCGGATAACTGCTCGGTGTAGAGAAAGAGGAAATGCGAGCACAATGCTAAGTCAAAAGAATGATCCTCGAATGGGAGTACTGGGAGCGCGGCAGCAATATATCGCTCGTCTCGCTTTTCTGAGCTGTAGTCGGCCAAGAAAGTCCGCATAGCCTCCATCCGGACCCGTCCAAGTTCCTCCACCGAGCGAATCGTCGTCCAGACGAAGTTGTTCGTCTTGCGCCGCGTTTCATCCAGGACTTGCGTATACGTCGCCGATATCCGATCGAGAATTTCCTCCGTGCTCAATCGGTACAGGGGATCGACTGACTTAACGAAGCCGCCGCGACGAGTGAATTCGGCGTTGAAACTGGCTGGACCGTCTGCACAGCCCAGAACTCTCAAGCGCAAATCCGCATCCTCGAGAGCAAACATCTGCCGGTATTCCGCGTAGCTTCGCCCCCAAGGGACGATTTGATTCAAAGCACACATCGCGATCTCAGTAGATGGGGATGCGACCACCGTCCCGGCGGCGAAAACTCTCTTGGCATATGCGGAGCACTTCGTTAGCTGCGCTCAAAATGGGAGCCCGCTTCCAGGGACGGGTCAATGCAGGATCCTGTTCGATAACGATATCGAAGAATTCCAAATAAGAGCACGCCAAGCAAATTCTGAAGACCTGCTAGGAACAGAACAATTATCCCCGTTTCTCCGAGGCGGTTTTATCACGCTCCATAAATAGAGTGTCCCTGCGAACATGGCCAGGGACAGTAAACAGCTAATCAAAGGGGCGTTTGTCTGAGTTTTTCGATAAAGGGGATGGCTGAGCAGCAGACAGACGCTGTAGGGAACTGAAAGGAACATAATCTCCAACAAAATATTCCTTGCGAAGGGATAGGAGCCATCCGTTTGCAAGGTTAGCTCCGACCAGATTGGCAAAACGGCCGTAGCGTGGAAAATCAAGACGCCTTCGCCGATCATTCTGAGCGCTGTCGGCTTATTCATATTTTCGTTTGCATCGCACCCCTGACGACCCGTTGCGGGGCCATCCTCGAACTCGATCCGGCGTTTAAACCCTTTCAAGGACTTCCGAGGTCACACCCAGGGTTCGCACATCAACAACGAGGGTTTTTTAGAAGGAACATCGTCAAGTCCAAATCGTGCGATCATTTCGTGTCGGCCAGTTTGGGTCACGCTCAAAGCGCGGCTATCGAGATCCCGAGCCACCCATTTTCGTTGTAGCGCCACCCCAAGTAGCGCTGTACCGAGAGCCCCTGCTAGATGGGGACGTCGCTCACTCCAATCGAGGCAAGCGAACGCAAATCGACGACGCAAACGGCGAGTCTCCTCGATGTTGATCCCAATTCGCTCAAAGGCCCGCATTCCTTCCGCCGTGACTTCATATCCGCTGTCGCATCCCTCTGTCCCGGTCAGCCATTTGAGCACGCTGAATCGGTTGAGGAGTGACACGCCTAAATTGCCCGCGATGTGGTCGTAGCACACCCTCGCGGCACGCAAGCGGTGTGGCACATTCGGTGCGAAGCGTTCGGGGGCACCCGCTAATACGCTCAACGCTTCGAGGGCGGACGCGACATCTGTGCCGTTCAGACTGTAATAGCGATGCTTCCCCTGAGCACGGACCTTCACCAGTTGCAAGCTCTTCAGCCGTTTCAAGTGCAGGCTGGCTGTCGATGGCATCACCCCGGCTACCACTGCAAGCTCTGTGCTGGTTCGCCCTCGGCCGTCCATAAGACAATAAAGTATGCGGCCTCGTGCCCGCTCGCCTATCACCGCGGCGATCAAGCAGGCCGCGTCATCCGCATCTGCCCCGAGGCTCAGGGTCCGATCATCGGGGCCACGCGACGTGCGGCTTTCGGCCGCCAAAACTAAGCTTTCACGAGCCAACATAGGTGTGCTCTGACAATGGTTTTGGACTCAGCGGCAGGCAATGACAATGCCAATCCGCTCCCTCATCAATTGGCATTATTGTCCAATAGGACCGATTGTTGATTGCGAAGTATGTCAGCTTATCCTTTGATTACGCATGATTATGCCTAACCTATGGCTAATACTAGTTAAAAATTGCGACCTGCGAGCATACAACGTATTCCAATCAGAATCTCGCCCGCGCAGGTTGCCATTTCAGCGTCTTTCGCGGTCAGCTCTGATCTAGGGGAAGCAGCGCGCACGGGAGACCGGTTCAGGTAAGAACAAGGTGGCTTGTTGAGTCTGTCGGTCCAAATTTTTGGAAGTTTCGTGCCATCGGCCTCATTGTGAGATCACGCAGAGGAGGTCAAGAACACCCATCAAATCGGCTTCCAGTTATGTAAACATCTCTGCCCATGTCGCCACCCTAAGGCCCTGCCAGGAGGGACCCTCGCGCACGAATTTCCACTCGGGATTCTTATTTACATCGCGCAGGTTTGCACACACCGAGTGGAACGTTGGCACATCGCGATCTGCACACTCGAAATAGTTCAGGAAGTCGTAAGTCCCTGCTGGTGCCGGTACGTTCACTCCCCTATAGGTTCGACGGAGAAGACACGCGATTCCCGCGGCCGCTGCGAGCGTGTGGCCTTCATTGATCATCTGCCCGTTCTCGTCGTATCGAGGAAGGAAGTACGTGTGGCGCTCAAGCCAGTGTTTCTTCCACCACTCAGCCGTCTTGCTCATGGGAACCAGAAAAGCATTGGGCATGGCTCTTCCCGGTTGCTGTGTGACCTGATGCGCGTATGCAAAGTTGTGCATTGCCGTGCCCGTGTAGCTCATGGGGCGGGTGACGCCTCGCAGGATGAGTGGTTTCAGTGCTGCACCAAACAGGCGCCCAATTTCGCGGCAAAACTCAACAACCACCGGCGAGGCCGGAGAGGCAACGTGAATGATCGCGCTTGCCTCAAGCAGACCGTTATCGACTATGTCACCGGGGACGGCTTTGACACGCTGCAAAAACGCAACGGCTTCGGTCGGATGCCCGCCTTCGGCCTCGAATTCGTTTTGTAAGCCTAGCCGCTTGACAAGCGGCCCCACGTCCGAGGCTGCAACAGCTTTTCGTGCGCCGTCCGTCAGGCAGATATATGCTCCGTAACGAAGAATCTCGGTCGGAAGAACCTCATTGTTTGCACTCAACGCAACGATCTCCTCGTATGAAATTCTTTCCAATGTCGATCAGGAACAATTTGTTTGCCGTCAAAGCATGAACCGCGAACCAGGCGAGTTTGACTGCAGGATTGAGACAACACCGATGATCAGGTCATTTTCGAGTTTGGTGCGGGTCGCTTCAAGTACACGGTCTGGAGCATGGTTGCGACCATTTCGGCCAACCCTTGATCGATGCCGTATACGTCGGCTTGCACTACCGAGAGGGTTCGGCCGGGCCGAATAACCCGAGCCCGCGCCTCAAACCGCGGTGCTCGCGCCGGCGCGAGCAGATTGATTTTGAACTCGACGGCCAGAACATCCGATCTGGCCGGCAGCAGCGATAGCGCAGCATAGCCACAAGCATTGTCGGCGATGCTGGTAATAACCCCAGCGTGGAGATACCCATTCTGTTGCGTAAGGTGAGGCGAGAAATCTATCTCAATGTGCACCTGGCCCGGCTCAACCAGCGTCAGCGATGCACCCAAAGTGGCGTTCAATCCTTGCCTAGCGAAACTCTCCTGGATATCGCGTACGAAATTAGGATTTGATGATTCGATCGTCATTCCACGATTCCATGGTGCGTCCATCATCAAAATATTACGAGTGGTTGGAGGTCTCCACCAGTTGCCTGGCTACCGCACTCCATCTGCCCGCGCTTGGATCGATCCTGAAAACCACAAACAGTCCTCCGCAGCCGCTCTACCGAACACGACGACCTTGTCGCTCGACAATGCAATTTGCTTCCTCTCTATTGCAATGCCTTCATGCATTTGCCCTCGCCCTCCTTACGAGATACGCGGAATTCTTGTCAACCTGTCCAAGGTGCTCTTTCCAGGGCACGCTTGTAGTCGTTGCGAGAGTGGAGGGGTTCGCCGTGCGACACGATTACCCAATCGAATGGAAGATCAAGGAGGGCCTTAAGAGCCGGCACGACGCGCTCACGATGCCACGGAGTGTTCCAAACACGAAGCGTACCCTCAGGCGCTGTGAGTGCGTCGGCGAACAAGAGTGTCTGCTGGTTTGGAAGCCAGAGCGGAGTTTCATTACGGCCCCGGCCATCGTAAAGGGCGAGCAACCCGCCGGGGAGGACACTACCGGGATCGATCGGTTCCAGTTCTGTCTCGGGGACATCTCCTCGTAAGAACACTCTGGGGCCATACGCCGGAACTCTGTACCGCCGTACGAAGGTGTCGATGTCGCGGACATGGTCTGGCTTCAAGGCGACTGCGGCGGTCGGCCTCCGCCGGTCGATTCTAGCCCAGACTTCAGTTGCCTCTTCGTCTGGCGCTAATGGATCGATGACAAGTGTTTCTCCCCCAGAGGTAACGCAAGTCGACGTCACGATGGGATCCCAGCCCAGCCCTGGGCGCCATCGCGGGTGTTCCAACCGCCAGAGCCATAGGCCCGGCGCTACATCGACAATCGTCGTCTTTCGAGAATCATGCATCGCGATCTTCTGTCCGGAACTCGCCGACTTACCAAGGTTGATCTCTTTGCCGCTCGAATCCATTGCTTTCAGACCTCAGGGAGTATGCCTTCTTCTTTTTACCTAGAGTTTGATCGCAATCAAACCATGAGCGATTGTTCTCCCTCCCTGCCGAGCGGTCCTCGGCTTCAACAACCGCTCAATTGGCCTACCAACTTGTGACCTGCTTCCATCGAATCCCAAATAGCTAGCACGATTCCGGGGATAGGCGGCTGAAACAACCAGCCTTCGCGATATCCGGTTGGACGCCCCTTTTGAGATCCACAGCATCATGTCCATCTGTTTGACATAGGTTTCTCGGGCCTGATGGGAGTCGCAGCGTAGGTTCCAGCAACCGTTGTCCACTCTCGA
>Ga0070681_10002633_pt1 | contig 16472 bp, 14 predicted proteins | sample KBSC83BmetaG_FD_65650 | JGI IMG/M metagenome (GOLD analysis project Ga0070681, IMG submission 65650) | Corn rhizosphere microbial communities from Kellogg Biological Station, Michigan, USA - KBS C8-3B metaG | ecosystem: Host-associated > Plants > Roots > Rhizosphere | place: USA: Michigan...
CTAACGGACGCCGAGGTCAAACTGAACGGGCAATCCGCCGATTTACAGAAGAACGGCTGGACCCTTACGGCGGAAATTCTCTCGCCCCGGCACGCACTATTCGACACGGTGGCTGCGTCTTCTGCCGCGCCTAACTCCCCCAACCCAGGCGTGAAGAAGATCGTAGTGCGGCTGGGCGAGAAAGTCACCGAGATGGATCTGAAGGTGACGCTCACTCCGCACCGCACGGGGCAGCCCAAACCAAAGATCACGCCAAGCTTCGGTCCTTGAAGTGCGCTTCCCGGTACTGATTGCGCTTGCGCTGCTGCGAACGGGTTGTAGGGGGCCTGCGGCTGTCCCGCCTGTTGCGCCAGCTTCCAGTTACGCACCGGCGGCCGCAGCTGCCGAGGATCCGCTCGAAGGGCTTACCCGCAAGGTATTTGCTCTTGCGAATCGCCAGCGCAGGCTGCACGGCCTTCACGAGTTGACATGGAACGACGCTCTGTCCAGGCAAGCGCGTAAACAAAGCGCGAATATGATGGAGCGCGGTTTCTTCTCACACAATGATCCGGTGCGCGGTCAACTCTCGGCGCGGCTGCATGCAGCCGGCGTTCAATGGATCCGCTGTGGCGAGAATATTTTCCGCGAGCACGGCCTGGACGATCCCCCCTACGCCGCAGTGGACGGCTGGATGAGTAGCCCGGGACATCGCGAGAGCCTTTTGGATCCGTTGTTTACGCAAACGGGCGTGGGGATTGCGATCAGTCCGGATACGGAATATTTCATTACACAGATATTCATTCGTCCGCGTTGAAATAACTCTGCGGGGCCGGGCATGCCCGGCCGCTACCACAGGTTTGGCGACAGTGAATACGTTTCGAGCGGAAGGATGTCTCTCCATTCCGCAACCAGCTCTTTATAAGCTAGGCCGACCGGGCGTATCTTCCGGTTCAAGTCGTATAGACCGAGAGTGTCGACGTGATGATTGTCTTCGCGCAACGCGGTGTCCCAATCCATCTGATCGGTCAAACTGTACCAGGTAAAGCCGATGATGGGCACACCGTCCTTCCGCAGACGGATCATGTTTGCCCATTCTTTCCATAGCCACTTGGGGGACTTTTCGATATCAAAGTAATTCGTTTCGGTGTGCATCACCGGCAAACGGTAGCGGTCGTAGTATTGCTCTGTGATCACGTAATAACCGAAGATTTCTCCCGACATAGTGATCGGCCCGTCTCCAGGTTCGACAATGTGTTCGTTGGTTTCATAGTAATCATTGCCCATGACGCAGTGCGGGCGCAGTTCCTTACCGTGTTGCAGGAACCAGTGATATTCTTGCCGGCTCAAGCCGTTCTCCATCAGGTACTCATACATTCCCGAGCGTACCGGAAACCCGTAACAGAGATCGAACGAAAGAAATCGCTTGTCATTAAAAAACTCCGCGCGATCTTCGGCCTGAGGGTTGCGAGGGTGGAAGTAAGTGGTGGTTTCGCTCTGCACGAATTCGGCGTCGGGCTGCAACTTGAGTATTTCTTCCTCCGCGCGAATGGTGGCGCGGCACATGTGCTTGAGGGCGGAGACAAACGCCCGATCCGACGCTAGTCGCTCATTCCACCACCCATACTGTGCCGAGAAAGTAGCACACACGAAAATTTCATTGATAGGGGTGTAAAAGCGGATCCACGGATATCGCCTGGCAAACGCGGCGGCGTATTGAGCAAACAGCTCAGGCCAATCCGGATTCTGAAAATCGCCCACCCAATCGGGAACACCGAAGTGGCAGAGGTCGGCAAGAGGCGTGATCTCCAGACGCCGGAGTTCGGCGAAGGCCTGGTCCGAGAATTCCCAGTCGTAACGGCCGGGGCCCTGATGCACCTGGTAATAGGCGGGACCAAAGCGCAGGTACTCGAGGCCTAGCTCTTTGACCAGCGAAAAATCCGTTTTCCAATAGTCATAAAAGCCGCATTTCGCCATTTGATCGACACGATGATTCTTGCCGTCACGCCCCGTGATTACCGGATAGCTGTTTTCGATTCCGGTTGCGAACATGAACTGCGCATGACTTCGGCTTTTGGATGGGATTCGCATGTTGGGTCCGGTTGATCACAAGGCAAGCAGCGTATCACACTGGTGTTATGAACGACGGTTACATTGGACGATGATGTCTACAAGGCTGTACTCCATCGATCTCGCAAATCCGGTGAACGATTGGGGAAAACGCTGTCGGCCCTTGTGCGTCGAGGTCTCGAGGCACTTCCGCCCGCGACGGCTCGCCAATTTTCGATGTTCGATGTACCGCCGCGGGCACGAGTCATCCCGGCATCCCGCATCAAGCGGGTAATCGCTGAAGAAGGTCATTTCTAAGCTGACCACTCCGTCCGGTCGCGGCTCGGAAGCGGTCCAAACCGGAGCAAACGGTTTCGCCATGCTAACTAACGAATTCTCAGCGCGGATCAAACGCACGGTCCAAATAGATCCAAATCACACGGGAAAGCCGGACGGCGAGTGGAACGAAGGGCAAATACGCAATAAACGCGCCAAGCAGAGCAGCCCCGAAGGACCAGTGCGCCACTCGCCAGAACAGCATGACCAGCAATAGGACCGGCGGGATCGACAGTCCATAGCTGACATACATGGCGCCGATAAAATAGCCCTGCTCCCCGCGGTCGAACTTCAGATGACAAACGGGGCAGCGGTCATTTGTGGAGAGCCATTGGCGAAGCGTGAACGGACGATAGATAGCTCCGGTTCGGCATTTCGGGCAGCGGTGACGCAGGATGCCTTCAACGGCCGACATCGCGTGGCTTCAAACGCGCTGCGGCTCCGGATGGGTCCAGGGCGCGCGATACGGCCTGCGTAACAGCCGGTTGGCTTCCTCGTCATTTGCAATCCGTCCGGTGTGCGCATCCCACGCCAGCGTGCGGCCCAGCTTCATGGATAGATTCGCCAGGATGCAGCTCGTGGTCGAAATATAACCCTGTTCGATATCGGCCACCGGCTTACCGCGCGAATCGATGGCGGCTAGAAAATTTTGCATGTGATGGCGGATGGCCGGAGCAACGTGCTTTTCAAGGTCTTTTTCGGTTTTGTCTTCCGGGTATTGCTCGAGCTCATACGTCACATCGCGGTGCATCGCCTGGCCTTGACCGCCCTGAGGTGTGAAATCGTAACCGTACACGCTGGCCTTGAGCGTACCTTTGTCACCATAGAGCGTCGCACCCCATTCGTATTTCGGATCGGGAGCTTCGCCCCAGGTGCGGTGTTGCCAGACGATTTTCAGGTCGGGGTAGTCGAATGTGGCGGTCTGCGTGTCTGTGATATTCGCCTTACTGGCTTTATCTACCAAAATGCCGCCGCTTGACGAGATACGCGCCGGCCAACCCAGATCAAGCATCCAGCGAACCATGTCGAACATGTGAATGCACATGTCGCCGACGATCCCATTGCCATACTCCATGAAGGCGCGCCAACTGCGCGGATGCACCAATTGGTTGTAGGGACGCATGGGAGCCGGCCCGGTCCACATCTCGTAATCAAGATTGGGCGGCGGATCGGTGTCGGGCGGATTTTCAGTGGCGCGCATGTGGTAATAGCAGTAGATCTCAACCAGGCCCACCTTACCCAGCTTGCCCGGCTTAATGATGCGGTCGATCGCTTCGACCAGATGCGGCGTGCTGCGCCGCTGCGTTCCGACTTGCACGACGCGTTGATGTTTGCGGGCCGCGGCCAACATGGCTTGGCCTTCGATGACATCGACGCTAATGGGCTTCTGTACGTAGACGTCGACGCCTGACTCGACGGCCGCAATCATGGGCAGCGCATGCCAGTGGTCCGGTGTGGCGATCAGGACGATGTCGAGGTCCTTTTGTTTGAGCAGGTCGCGATAATCGTGAAAGGTACGAGGTTTTTTTTTGGATACCTGGCGGGTAGCCACCATGTCGGCCGCGTCCGCGAGCATCCTCTTGTCGACATCGCAGAGCGAGACTACTTCGACCGGCGCGATCTGGATGAGACGAAACAAATCGGCCTTCCCGTACCAACCGCTGCCGATCAAGCCCACGCGCCGCGGCTTTTGATCAGCGAACGGCATGCCATATCCGCGTGCGGCCGAGAGCACCAGACCGGAACTAGCGGTAGAGAGAAATTGACGGCGATTCATCGATGGTGCCTCCTGCGTTGTAGTGGCCGGGCATGCCCGGCCTGCGTCTAATTCTGCTACAGATTTCTCTTCAGTTCCTCGACAACCTTGCGAACGCCTTCATAGGGGTCTCCTTCTCCCTCAAACTCGATCGAGTAGACGCCCTTGAACCCTGCGGCTTTCGACGTTTGAACACACTTGGGGAAGTCGAACACGATCTCATTACCGTTGTCGTCAAACTTGAGCCCTTTGGCGTGGCAGACCGTGCGGGCAAAAGGAAACAGCAGCTTCAAACCTCTCTGGCGCGTGGCTTCGTCGGGAAAATTGCCGAAATCGGGGAGTGCGCCGCAATTTTTGCCAACGGCTTTGAACAACTCGACCAGTTCCTCAGGATGCTCCGATCCGACTCCCCCATGATTTTCGATGATGACGAAAATATTCTTCGAGGCGCCATAAGACGCAAGCGCGCGATACGACGAAACGGTGGGGGACAAGTCGGCCGTGTTGATCTTGCCCGGATCGCAACGCACGGACCGGGCGCCTAGTTCGCGCGCAATATCGATCCATTTCGTGCACGCCGATATCGCGTGCTCACGAACTTTCGGGTCGGAATCGGAAAGGCCGCCGGCGTGCCATAACTCGGGAATATCTACCGGTATGTTGACCAGATGCGAGTGGGCGCGATCCAGCCGCGCTTTTAACTCTCTTATGTAGGAGGGTTCCGCAGCGATATGAGGCGCGACAATTTCCATCTCGTGAACGTGGTAACGGTCTGCAATCATGTCCGGGAAGTCTCGGGCGTCAAGCGGCTTTCCCGAAACCGGTGCGGCTTCTTTGTCATGCGTCTGGGTGAAAAGATTATGAAAGCTCCAGGTTGAGATGCCGATTCGCGGGGTTTGCGAGACCTGGTTCGAGCGCGCGGCGACGGTCGCGAACCCTGTAACGGCGGACTGCTGCAGAAACTGGCGACGATTCATGCTGCTGATTATCTCACCGCCAACTGCGAAGCGTACTGGACATCGCTAAACTGGCTGCTTTCATGGTGTTATCGAAGAATTTCCCATGGCGGAATGTAGCCGTTCAACTGTCCCGTATCCCCAAACAGGTAAGAATAGAAGCAGCTTAATTCTTTAAGGTAGTACCCCGAGGCCGCGTGGACTATACTTTTGAAGCTAGCCATAGAACATAAGCATATCCATTCGCAGTCCCCACCTGCGGATGCTTGTATATACAAGAAAAGGGAGAAGATAATGCACAAGCCGATCAAATACGCCGAAAAGGCGTTAGCTGTTGCTGCGGGCGCAGCCTGGACCGTATTCGATAAGCTGAACCAAATCAATCAGAGTCCCTCCTTTACTCCCAAATGGTCGGATAAGCCGCTGCTGAAGTCGTACCAGAAGACCAAGCCGCCGCTCGGCTGGCCGCGCGAGACGGATTCATTATGTCCCCGCTGCATTCCCGAGATCCGTAAAGAGATTCTCGATGGCAAAAGAGATTACAAGATTCTCCTGAATGAGAAGGTCGGCGAAATCAAGGCCAAAGTAATCGAGCGCGACGGCAAAATCCTGATGGTGAAAGATTGCCCAGTGCACGGCCATTTCGAAGATGTAATGGCCATCGACACGGCTTTTTTCAAACATCTGGAGGAAGTTTTCCCAGGCCGTGACATCCGCGCCCACAATGATGAAAAGCTGCATAACCACGGATCGAGCACAATCCAGCACGGACGCGGATCGGTATTGACCATCGATCTGACGAATCGCTGCAACATGATGTGCGATCCCTGCTTCATGGACGCTAACCAGGTCGGGTTTGTGCATGAGCTGACCTGGGAAGAGATCCAGACGATGCTCGACAACGCCATCTCGATCAAGCCGCGGCGCCAGATGTCGGTGCAGTTTTCGGGCGGCGAACCCACGCTCTCTCCCTACTTTTTGGACGCCGTTCGCTATTCACGGAAGGTCGGCTACAACAGTGTGCAGGCGGCGACTAACGGGATTGAATTCGCGAAGAGTTTTGAGTTTGCCAAGGCATCCGCGGAAGCGGGCCTGCGATATGCGTATCTGCAGTTCGATGGTATCGGCAATGCTGCGAATTCGCACCGCAAGGTTGGCAACCTGTTCGACGTAAAATTGCTGGCGATCGAGAACCTGCATAAAGCGGGCGTGGAGATCGTACCGGTTACTACGATTCTCAACGGCATCAATAACGAGCAGGTGGGGCGCATTGTCGAATTCGCCCTCGATAATCCGAAGAAAATTTCGTTTTGCTCATTCCAACCGGTTTCGTTTACGGGTCGTGATGAGGCAATCACCGACGAACGCCGCCAGGCTCAGCGCTACACGCTTTCACATCTGGCGCACGACGTCAAAGACCAAACCGGAATTGGCGAGCCTGTGCGGGATTGGTTCCCGATTTCGTTTATGAGCACATTCTCCGACTGGGCCGACCTGGTGCATGGCCCGCAGCACGAGTGGGGACAGTTGAGCTGCGGCTGCCATCCGAACTGCGGAGTCGGTTTGGCGATTATGATCGATAAGGAAACCAAGGAGCGGGCGGCGGTTACTTCGTTCCTCAACGCGGAGCGGCTGGCCAAAGACGTGGCGCGTGTAACCGATGCCGGCCGCGGCAAATTCCTGTCCGTGGTGGGCGTGGCGCTCTCGCTGTTGCGCAATTACGATCCGTTCAAGGCGCCCACACATTTCCGTTTAACCGATCTGATGAAGAAATTCGATAAATGCTTCGGGGCGACCGGACACAACTACGGCAAAGTCAGCGGAGATCGCACCATCGAGGACATCCAGAAGCGCCGCGGCGACCGCTGGAATTTTCTGTTCATTGCCGGCATGTGGTTCCAGGACCTGTTCAATTACGATTTTCGACGGACGGAGCAATGCATCATCCCGTACGCGACGCAGGAAGGCGAGATTTCCTTCTGTGCATACAACACGGGCGTGGGCTGGCGGAACATCATCGAGAAGATGCACATGACGGCGACGCTTACCAAATGGTATGACGAGCACGGCCGGCACGAGATTTTCGCGGGCAATCACAACGTTCCGCTGAAGTCGACGGAACACTCGCTGGTTCTGGATGCGGAGGCCGTCGCTGCAGGGGTGCAAACGGATCTCGATAAGCTCGGCATTGCGAAGAATGCGCGGGAGGAGAAACTCCGCGATCGCAACGAAAAGATGCGCAAAGAAGCTCTGAACAACGAGCAGATGAAGAAGCTCTACCGCCAGGTAGTGCTCAAGGAAAAAGCTGATGATGCCGGGTTCGTGCCACTCAACGGCATCGCCGGTCTGAAGCCCGCGGCACCCGCCAAGAAAGCAGAAGAGCGGGAAGAAGTGGGATCGTTCGGGGATTAACCTCGAGTTTTCAGACCGGGTTTCAAGCCGCCGGGAAGGTTTCCGGCGGCTTTTTTATTGGAGTTTAGTTACGGGGCCGCAGCGCCCGTGAAAAAGCAGATCGGCTACACTGAAGAAGCATGGAAGAAGAAGTACGCCGCCGCTTCGAAAAAATCGAGGCGACTCTGGCCGAGGTTGCGGCACGGCAGGTTGCGGCGGAGGTTCGCGCTGATCGAGCCGATGCCCGCATGGAGAAAAGCGATGCCCGTTTTGAGAACCGGATGCATGGGGTCGAGACGCTGGCGAAAATCGGGATGCGCGAAACGGCGGACCTGCGTCGTTTACAGCGCCAGTTAGGGAGAGAGACAGACAAAAAGTTAAATGCTCTGATCGACTCACAGCAGCGGACCGAAGAGGCTCTCCGCGCCTTCATCGGATCCCGCAGGCCCGGGAACGGCCACAGCGGCGGCCGGAACAAGTGAGCTAGTGGCTGCCGTTTACATTTCCTACCCGTTTTGCGCGCAGAAGTGCACCTATTGTAATTTTGCATCCGGCGTTTTTCCCGGAGGACTCGAAGCGAAATACCTCGAGGTGCTTCGTAATGAGATTGCACGACACCAATGGCAGTGGCGGCCGGAAACCGTTTACATGGGAGGCGGGACGCCCAGCTTGATCGATCCGGAGGCATTTTGCCAGTTGTTTGAGGCGATCCCCGGGCGGCCGTGGAGCGAGGCGACGGTCGAAGCAGCTCCTGGTAGTTTGGATGCGGAGAAAGTTCGCGGATGGGTGCGGTGCGGCGTCAATCGCGTGAGCCTGGGGGTGCAGAGCTTTGTTGAGCGGGAACTAGCGCGTACGGGGCGGAAGCACACGCCTGATATCGTTGCGCGCGAGATCAACCTCCTGCAGGAGCACGGGATTCACAACATCAACATTGACCTGATTGCCGGGCTACCCGGCCAGACTGCGGATTCCTGGGGCGAATCGCTCGAGTGGATCGAGCGCCTGGCGCCGCCGCATGTCTCGGTCTACATGTTCGAGATCGATGAGGACAGCCGCCTGGGTAGTGAGGTGCTGCTCAATGGAAAGCGCTATGGTGCGCCGGAGGTTCCACCTGATGACGTCACGGCCGATCTGTATGAAACAGCGGTTGCGCGGCTGTCGCAACTGGGCATCCGGCGCTACGAAATTTCGAATTTCGCCCGGCCAGGCTGGGAATCAAAGCATAATCTGAAATACTGGCGGCTGGAACCCTACGCGGGATTCGGCGCCGACGCGCATTCATTCGACGGCCGGATGCGCTCGTGGAATGTAGAAACGCCCTCGGAGTACGTAAAAGGCGAATTAGCGGTGGCGAATTCCGTGCTGGCAAATCCCGACGAAGAGAAATTTTTTGTTGGACTGCGACTGGCCGAGGGGATTCGTCCGAGTCAGCAGGAATGGCGGCGCTATCGCGCTCCAATCGATCGCTTCCTAGGGAACGGCTTGATCGAGCGGCAAGGCGATATCCTGCGGCTCACAGACCGTGGAGTTCTACTTTCGAATGAAGTATTCCAGGAGTTTCTCGTTACATGATCATCGATTTACGCAGCGACACGGTTACAAAACCCACGCCAGCCATGCGGCGAGCCATGTCTGAAGCCGAAGTGGGCGACGACGTATACGGCGAGGATCCGACAGTCAACCGTCTCGAACAGCGCGCCGCTGAAATCACGGGCAAAGAAGCAGCCGTGTTCGTGCCTACAGGAACGATGGGCAATACCATCGGCATCAAGCTGCATACGGAGCACGGCCAGGAAGTGATTTGCGAAGCGCGCGCACATATTTTGAACTACGAGCTGGCGATGATGGCCTGGTTTTCCGGTTGTGTCGCCCGACCGATTTTTTCCGACAGCGGCGTGCTCAGGTGGGATCAGATCCGGCGCGAAATAAGAGCGTTGGGCCCGCACTGGGCGCCTACCGGCCTGATCGAAATCGAGAATACGCACAACATGGGTGGGGGCACGGTCTACCCGCTGGAGGTAATTCGCGAAATCGCAGACGGCGCGCACGAACTGGGACTGAAGGTTCATATGGACGGAGCCCGCGTATTTAATGCGGCGGAGGCCACCGGCGCTCCGGTGCGGGAGATTGTCGCGCCGGTCGATACGGTCATGTTCTGCCTGTCCAAGGCGCTGGGCGCACCAGTCGGATCGATGCTCGCGGGAACGCGCGAAGACATTGCCAAGGCGCGGCTCTACCGCAAGCGGCTGGGCGGCGGGATGCGGCAGGCTGGCGTGCTGGCAGCGGCTGGACTAATCGCGCTCGAAGAGCATCCACGGTTTCTTGCGGTGGACCATGCCAACGCGCGTTTCGCCGCGGAAACCCTGGCCAGGATTGCGGGTATCAAGATCGACCCAACGAGCGTAGCAACCAATATTGTGATCTTCGATGTGAGTGGGACGGGGCTGTCGACATCTGAATTCTCAGGGCGGCTAAGGTCGCGGAGCGTGTTGATCAACGGCATCAACGCACGCGAAATGCGCATTGTGACGCACCATGACGTCGACCGGCCGGGTTGCGCAAAGGCGTTAGAAGCTATCGAACAGGTGGCGGCAGGGGCTGCGGCCGCCGCTGGATAGCCGGCTACTTCAGATACTTCTTCACATCAGGATTCAGCAGCGCCTGAACGTCGGGTTTGTCCAAATCGGATTTGGTAATCACTCGCGCGCTTAAATCAATCCGTTTGGGTGGCGTCTTTCCGTTCAATTTATCGACGAGGGTTTGCACGGCATTATAACCGATCCGGAATGGGTCCTGTGCCACCAGGGCATCGATGGTTCCACCCTTAAGGTCTTCTACCAAGCCCTCACTGGCATCGAATCCGACGAATTTGACTTTGCCGGAGAGCCCACGTGATTTGACGGCCAGCGCCGTTCCCACAGCACTCGGCTCAGTGGAGGCGAAGATGGCGTCCAGATCGGGATGCGCAGTCAGAATATTTTCCGCCGCTGCCATGGCTTTCGAGCGATCAGACATGCCGTACTTTTTTTGCAGGATGTGGATTTGCGGAAACTCTTTGGCCGTGGTGTCTTCAAAGCCGCGCTCGCGCTCCATCGTGGAGAAGCTGCCGGGAACGTGCAACACCATAGCAATCGAACCCTTGCCGTGTATCAGCTCGGCGAGCTTACGAGCGGCCATCTGGCCGGCTTCGTAGTTATTGGTGGCGACGAAAGTCATGTAGTTGGTGGAGTCGACGCCCGAGTCAAAAATAGTCACGGGAATTCCAGTCTTCGCGGCGCGGTCGAGTGACGCGTCGAGGGCCGTTCGGTCCTGGGCTGCTATGGCCAGCCCGTCAACGTGGCGCGCAATCATGGAATCCACGATTTCGATTTGACGGCTATATTCCGTCTCAGACGCGGGGCCGTTCCACAGCACTTCGACGCCGAGATCGTGCCCAGCGGCCATGGCGCCAGAATGGATAGAGACCCAGAAGAGGTGGGATGTGGCCTTGGGGACCACGCCGATTACTCTTTTCGGGGTGGAGTGGCAGCTTGTGAGCAGCAGCACTCCGAGTAATAAGGCGTGCGAGGGGGAGATAGCGAGAGGGGGAGATGGGGAGATGGGGTGAGGGGGTGAGATGGAGACGAAAACCATTTTATTTAATTGTCCAGTCGCTGGGCTGTGTGAGCATGCGAACGATCTGTCCAATGATGTTGTCATACCGATTGTCCAAATCTTCAACCTCGGCTGTTTTCATATAATTGCACCTTGCCGCGAATTCGAGCCACACGCGAGTTTCGGCGGCCTCACTTTCAGCATCGCTCAGCTTGCTAACGAAGTGCGCCTTATATCGTCGCTTGCTCCAGGCCTCGCCGATATTGGCACAAACCGAACGCGAGGATCTGCGAATTTGATCCACCATTGAGTATCTTTCCTCGACGGGAAATTTTCTGGTCAATTCGAACACGTGCATCGCGGCATCCATCGCAGCCTGATATACACGTAGCTCTTTATAGTTCGCGATTCTGGGCATGTTGAATAGCATCTCCCACTCGCCCCATCTCCTCGTTCTCCCCCTCGCCGCGTCACCGTGTCACCGCGTCGCCTACTGCGCCGTCCACCCCCCGTCGATCAAAATGTCCGTTCCCGTAATAAATCCAGCCTCTTCGGAGCACAGGTAGAGGGCCAGGGCGCCAATTTCCTCAACGCGTCCCCAGCGGCCCACTGGAATTTTGGAGATGAATTGTTGGTTGATTTCCGGATTCTGCATCAGCGTCGTATTCATCTCGGTGGCGAAAGGGCCGGGGCTGATGCCGTTCACGGTAATTCCATCGCCCGCCAACTCGAGGGCTAGGGCGCGGGTTACGCCGAGTAGCGCGGTCTTGCTGGCCGAATATGCCGCGCGGCCGGGAAGAGACACCCAACTCATGATGGAAGTCATGTTGATAATGCGGCCGTAGCCCGTGCCCTTCATATGCGGCACGAATGAACGGCACATCAGAAAGACACTGGTGAGATTGGTGTTGAGGACACGGTGCCACTCTTCGAGCGTGAACTCCACCAGCATCTTGCGGATATTCATGCCGGCATTGTTGATCAGAATGTCTACCGTCCCGAATGCGGCGGTGACATCGCGCTCGAGCATTTGAACCTGCTGCTCATCCGCAACATCCGCCTGAAACACACGAGCATCGCCACCGGCCTGTTTTACCTCGTTGCCGACACTGTTCAATTGTTCGAGATTGCGAGCAACCAGGGCGATCCTGGCACCTTCCGCGCCGAGCGCCAAAGCCATCGCTTTGCCCAGACCTTTACTTGCTCCAGTGATCAGCGCTACTTTACCGTTCAGTTTCTTGTCGCTCATGAGTTAGCTCTCAGAAGTATACGTTGTGGGTTCGGCCTAAGTATTTTACGATAGCTGTTTTGGGGGCCAAAACATGATACGGAAGGCAGCAATATTTGTAGTTGCATTGAGTCTACCGGCATTTGCGGATTTCAGTTACGAGGAGACGTCCAAGATCACTGGCGGCATGATGGCCGGGATGATGAAATTCGCGGGCGCTTTTTCGAAGCAGGCTCGGGAACCAATCGTGACCACGGTTGCGGTAAAGGGAGACCGCATGATGCACGGGAGCCAGCATAACGCCTCCGTTATCGATCTCGGGAAAGAGACGATTACCACGATTAACTTCGACAAGAAGCAGTACTCGGTGATGACCTTCGAGCAAATGAAGCAGATGATGGAGGAAGCTTCGCAAAGAATGAAGTCCTCCCCCGAAGCCCAAAAAGCGGGACAAAACGCGGATGTCAATTTCAAAGTTTCAGCTAAAGACACCGGCGCAAAAAAGACGATCGCCGGGTTCGATACGCACGAGATGATCCTGACCATGGAGATGGAAGGCACGGATAAGCAGACGGGCAATACGGGCGGGATGTTGATTACCACGGACATGTGGCTCGCGCCGAAGGCGGCCGGGTATACCGAAGTCACCGATTTCTATAAGCGCATGGGACAGAAAGTGAATTGGGCGCCTACGGGCATGGGCGCACTGGGTAGCCGCCCGGACATGGCCAAAGGGTTCGCGGAGATCTACAAAGAGAGCTCGAAGCTGAACGGCATGCCGGTGTTTCAGGTCATCAAGATGGGCTTCCATGCTGAAGGACAGCCGCAGAACGGGCAACAGGCTGCGCAGGCTCCTCCGCCACAGCAGGAGCAGCAGCAGGCCGAGCGCCCGTCCATCGGAGGCGTACTGGCCGGCAGGCTGGGCGGCTTCGGCCGTAAGAAGAAGAGTTCCGATGAACAGCAGCAATCCGGCGACGCACAAGGCCAAGGGCAGCCCGCAGATGCCTCCGGATCTCTCATGGAGATGACTATGGAGATCAGCGGATTTTCCTCGGCCCCCTTGGATGCCTCGAAATTCGAGGTTCCGGCAGGGTTCAAACAAGTCGAGCCGGACTCCATGCAGCGTCGCCGCCGATAGGACCCGGGCCTTCCGAGCCGGAATCAGTATTCCACCTGCGGTAAACTAGCGCCTAATGGCCCCCGCGTGCGCCCGAGAGATTAGAATCCAGTGTCCGGATGGTCAGACGAAGACTGTCCAGTTGCAAGGCGACGTCATTACCCTGGGGCGGTCGAGCACCACGGAGTTATGTTTCGCCGATGACGCGGGGCTTTCGCGCCAGCACCTTGCCTTCGAGCGCGAAGGCGACGAGTGGAACGTCCGCGATCTCGGCAGCAAGAATGGCACGCTGCTGAACAGCCTTCGCCTGACAGGCGCAATGCGCTTGCGCTCGGGCGATCGGATCGCGGCGGGACACCTCGTCATGGTTTATGACGATCCGGGTCACAAGGCCCCCAATGCTGGCGTTACCTTCGTCTTAACACCCGAAGAAGTCGACAGCGTGACCTCTTCAACGATTCACACCGATTTGAAGAATCTTCTGGGTGGAAAGGCGACCCTCGACACCGGTAATTTACAGATCAGTGCCCTGATCAGGGTAGGCAACGAGCTGGGGGATCAAAAGCTGTCTCTGCCTGAATTGTTTCAGCTGATCCTCGATCTGTCGATTGAGGCCGTGGGGGCTGAGCGAGGGGTGGTGATGACCCTGGAAAACGAGGGCGAGCTGATGGTGCGGGCGGCGAAGGGGAGCGCCTTTCGGATCAGCAGCGCGGCGCGCGATCGCGTCCTGAAAACGCGCGAGTCGGTGCTGATACGAGACACGCAGCTGGACGATGCATTCCGACAGAGGCAAAGTATTGTGGAGCAGCGGGTCCGTACGTTCATGGCCGCGCCCCTCCAGACCAAGGAGCGGATTATCGGACTCATTTACGTAGATTCGCCCTCATTGACTCGACAGTTCAAAATAGATGATCTGAACCTTTTGACGGTAATGGCGAACACGGCCGCTATCCGCATCGAGCATGCGCGCCTTGCTGAGATCGAGCATCAGGAGAGACTCATGGCGCGCGAACTGGAGCAGGCGGCGGATATCCAGCGCCGCTTTCTACCGGCCACAGCGCCGGCCGTGCAGGGAGTCGATTTAGCCGGACATAACGCACCCTGCCGCACAGTGGGCGGCGATTACTTCGATTTCTTTCCTTACGCCAATGGCCGGGTCGCCATGGTGCTGGGCGATGTTTCAGGAAAAGGAATGCCGGCGTCGCTTTTGATGATGAGCCTGCAAGCGCGCGTGCAGGTTTTAATTGAAGAGCCCGAAGATCTCGGAGTTGTGATGTCACGTCTAAACCGGCTCACCGCGACTAACTGCCCCAGCAACCGATTCATTACATTCTTTATGTGCCTGCTGGACGGGTCGACGGGCGAACTGGTGTATTCCAACGCCGGACACAATCCGCCGCTGCTGATGCGCGCCAATGGCGACTCCGAATGGCTCGAGGAGGGCGGCTGTGTGTTGGGGATTTTGCCCATGGCGAAGTATGAAGCGGCACGCAGACAGCTGGATCTGGGCGATGTGCTGGTGGTGTTTAGCGATGGGGTCACGGATGCGATGAACCCGGAGGGCGACGAGTTTGGCGAAGCGCGGCTGGCTGCGGTTGTGCACGAGCACCGAACGCGATCGTCTGGTGAGATGGTGGAGGCCGTGAATCGCGCAATCGCCGAGTGGGCGTCGGGTTCGCCTTTGCCGGACGATCTGACATTGCTGGTTGCCCGCCGATGCGCGGGTTGACGTTCCACTAAAACCGATGTCCGAGCGCTTTTCGTCCCCGACCAGCCGGTTGATGACCGGCTTGGCGGTGACACTCGCGGTAGTGGGCGTTTTCTCCTGGTACGCGCTGCACCAGATCGCCGGCCTTCAGGACCTGCAGACACAGTTGATCGACCGCAATCGCAGAGACTCCCTGCAACTGCTGCGCATCCAGAACGATTTGCACTCGCTCGGTCTCGCCATGCGCGACATGGTAAATGGCGATGAGCCCTATGGCATGCTGGCGTACCAGGTGCAGTTCAGCCAAAAGCGCGCCGATCTGGAGGATGCGCTGCGTCTCGAGAAGGAACTCGCGCCGGTGGAGCGCAGCCCGGATCGCCAGGCGTACTTCGCGCGCTCGCTCGCGCAATTTTGGACTTCGGTGGACTTGATGTTCTCGCTCGCCGCAGGCGGAAAGGATGTACCGGCACGCAATTTGATTCGCACTTCGCTCGAGTCGCAGCAGTCTTCTATAACCACCACCGTCGCGCGGCTACTGGGAGAGAACAACGAATCGGAAAAGCGCGCCACCGTGCGCATTCAAAACATATATGCGGGCGTCCAGCACAATGTCTACTATTTTCTAGGAGCGGCGCTAATGGCGATTCTGTTGACCAGCCTTTATCTGATTCGCTCCAATCGCCAGTTATTCGAGCGCCTGGCGCGGCTTTCGGCGCAGCGCAGCGATTTGGCGCGGAAGCTCATCACGATGCAGGAGGAGGTGCTCCGCTCGATCTCCCGCGAGTTGCACGACGAATTCGGACAGATCCTTACCGCCATCGGCGCGATGCTCACGCGGGCGGCAAAACACGACGTGCCGCCCTCGTTCCGCGAGAGCCTGCAAGAGGTTCGCGAGATTACCCAATCGACGCTCGAGAAGACGCGCAGCCTGTACCAGTCGCTTCACCCCGCAATCCTGGATGACGGCGGACTGGAGCAGGCTCTGGCCTGGTATATACCGGTTTTTGAAAAGCAGACTGGGATCAAAGTTCAATATCAAAAGACGGGTGCGAGCCCCGAGGTCGCAGATGGCGTCGCGATCCATGTTTATCGTGTTGTGCAAGAGGCGCTGAATAACGCGGCGAAGCATTCGAAATCCTCGCGGGCCTGGGTTCGGGTCGATTTCTCGCACGGGAGGCTGCACCTGGAGGTTGAAGACCGCGGCGTAGGATTGGCGGCTGACCGGCGTACCGCCGTTCGGCGCGGTATCGGTATGGTCGCCATGCGGGAGCGCGCCGCACTGCTCCGCGGTAAGATCGAGTTTATAAGACCTAGTGAGGGCGGGACGCTTGTGCGGTTGGATGTACCGCTCACGCCCGCAG
>Ga0070681_10002638_pt1 | contig 16460 bp, 18 predicted proteins | sample KBSC83BmetaG_FD_65650 | JGI IMG/M metagenome (GOLD analysis project Ga0070681, IMG submission 65650) | Corn rhizosphere microbial communities from Kellogg Biological Station, Michigan, USA - KBS C8-3B metaG | ecosystem: Host-associated > Plants > Roots > Rhizosphere | place: USA: Michigan...
GCCCTCGGCAACCACCGGCCCTACTTCGAGCTGGGCGGCTACCGGGTGATCGTGGAGGAGAACGCGGGCGACGGCGAGCCGGTCGCGGAGGCCACCGTGCGGCTGCGGGTGAAGGGCATCGAGGAGCACACCGCGGCGGCGGGCAACGGACCGGTGCACGCGCTCGACCACGCGCTGCGCAAGGCGCTCGAGGACTTCTACCCGAACCTGCGCGAGATGGCGCTGCTCGACTACAAGGTCCGCATCCTCGACGAGGCGAAGGCCACCGCGGCGAAGACGCGGGTGCTGATCACGTCCGGCGACGGGAACGAGACGTGGGGCACCGTGGGCGTGGCGGACAACATCATCGAGGCTTCGTGGCAGGCGCTCGTCGATTCGGTGGAGTACAAGCTGCGGCGTGACGAAAGGCAGGGCAAGCGGTAGGGCGATAGGGCCGGGAGGGGGCGGGGCCGCGACGGGCGACGCGCCCTTGTTCGAGACCCCACTCACCGGGCACGCCACCCGCCGCGGCCCCGCCCCCTCCCGGCCCTGTCAGTGGGAGTATCAACTGCCGACTTCACGGCGTACGATACTGCCCATGATCGATCGTCTCCTCGTGGATCCACCGCGTCGGGATCGACGTCATTGCCCTGCCGGGTTTGGAGCCGCTGGTGGCTAGCATTCCGGTGAAGCTGGTGGAGGATACGGCGCGAGAGTTGATGGCGCGGGCCGCGATCGATATTCCGGCGGACTACCGGGATGGGGTGCGGCTGGCCCGGGATAGGGAGGGGAATCGGCTCGCGCGGTTCGTGCTGGAGCAGATGCTGGAGAACTGGGAGATCGCCTCGGCGGACCGGCGGCCGATGTGCGCGGATACGGGGCTGCCGCGGTACTACGTGAAGCTCGGCAACGAGGCGGTGGTGGAGGGCGGGCTGGTGGCGCTGGAGCGGGCGCTGCGCCGGGCCACCGCGGATGCCACCCAGGCGATCCCGCTGCGGCCCAACCGGGTGCACCCGCTGACTCGCGCCGACCGCAACGACAACGTGGGCATCCACGCCCCCGAGGTCACCTACTCGGTCGAGCCCGGCGGCGACTGGATCGACGTCACCACCGTCCACAAGGGCGGTCTCTTCGGCAGCGACTTCCGCATGCTGTTCCCGGGCGACGGCCTGGCCGGCATCAAGCGGTTCTTCGTCGACACCCTGATCGAGTCGGGCAAGCGGGGCCTGGCCTGCCAGCCCGCCATCGTGGGCGTCGGCATCGGCGGGGCCAAGGACACCTGCGTGCGGCTCGGCAAGGAAGCGGCGTGCCTGCGCACGGTCGGCAGCCGCAATCCCGACCCCGCCGCGGCCGCGCTGGAGGCGGAGCTGACCGAGCTGGGCAACTACATCGGCATCGGGGCCATGGGCTTCGCGGGCACGTCGATGGTGGTCGCCACCCACGTGGAGCTGGCCTACACCCACACCGGCGGCATGCCGGTGGGCATCCACCAGTTCTGCCTGTCGTCCCGCCGGGCGACCGCGCGCATCCACTCCGACGGGCGCGTGGACTTCCGCGCCGACCCGGGGTGGTTCACCGACTACTACCGGCGCGAGGGCATCGAGTGATGGGCGCGGCCGTCGAGCGACTCGACGACGTGGCGATGGACGAGGTGCACCTCACCACGCCGGTGTCCGACGCGGCGATCCGCTCCCTGAAGCTGGGCGACGTGGTCTACCTGAGCGGCGCGCTCTACACCGCGCGAGAGGGCGTCTACCGCCAGGTGGTGGACAAGGGCCTGCCGTTCCCGCCCGCGGTGCGCGCGCTGACCAACGTCAACTTCCACTGCTCGCCCGCCGCGGCCACGCGCCCGGACGGCACTCACGTGGTGGAGGCGGTCACCGCCACCGCCAGCTTCCGCTTCGGCAAGTCGATGGGCCCGTGGTTCGAGCGCTCCGGGGCGCGGGTGATCGTGGGCAAGGCCGGCCTCACCGAGCTGGCCTACCGCGAGTGGTTCGTCCCCCACGGCGCGGTCTATCTGACCACGGTGGGCTACGGCATGGGCGCGGCCTACGGCCGCGGCATCGCCCGCGTGCGCGAGGTCCACTGGCTCCGCGAGCTCGGCATCGCCCAGGCGCTGTGGGTGCTGGACGTCGACCGCCTGGGCCCGTTCCTGGTCGAGGGCGACGCCGCCGGCCGGAGCCTCTTCGCCCTCGCCAACCGCGAGATCAACCTCCGCATCGCCGAGGTCTACAAGACCCTCCCCCCGCCGGCCCTCTCCCGCTTCGGCGAGGTCCTCTCCCGCACCGACGAAGTCGTCTGACGGGGTCAGGTCTTACATTCCGACATTTTCGAGCTAGCGGACGCCGTCCGCTCGCTCGAGCCGGAAGACGGGATGGCGCGGCGCCTCGGCCTCGAACGCGGCGATCGGCGATGCGGGCGTCACGTCGAAGTAGGGGCGGGTGATGGGCACGCGCGTGACGTAAAGCCGGAGCACCGGCGCGGCCCCGGAGGGCGCGAGCTCCCGGATCGCGACGTCCTCCGCGTGCCGGCAGCGGGTGAGCGTGACGCGTCCGGCGGCCCGGGCGCTCCGCACCCATGCCACCTCCCCGTAGGGGGCCACGAGCCAGCGCTCGCCGCCGTCCTCGACCAGGGTCACCGGCGTGGACAGCAGCCGACCGGTGCGTCTCCCGCGGACCGCGAGCAGGTACGTCGGCCCGGGCATCAGCCCCAGGCGCAGCAGCAGCCGCACCAGCCGGTTGGCCGCGCGTCGGACCGGAGTCAGGCGATAGGTCGCGGCCATGGGCTCAGCCCTCGCCGCCTTCTCGTTTGGGCGGCGCCGCGGGCGTGCCCTTCTCGCCGGATTCGCGGGCGGCGGCCGCGAAGATGCCGCGGGTCATGAGGGCCCGGGCCCGGGCGGCCCGGCGCTCGTAGATCTCGGCCCGCGCCGCGTGGGCGTCGCGATCGTCGGGCGCCGCCGCCACCGCCCAGTCGATCAGATGGCTCGCGACCGGCAGCCGCCCCTCCGCGGCGAGGCGCCGGGCCCGGGTGACGAGGCCCGCCACGCCACCGGCCAGCGCCGCGATCTCCGCGCCCAGCTCCGCCGCCGGCGCCGGCTGCAGGTGGGCCGGCGCGCCGTCGTACCAGCCGCCGTAGAGCCGCCACAGGTTGCGGACCACGTACTGCGGCTCGTCGTACACCGCCTGGAGATACGGCCGGTCCGCCAGGCGCGCGGGCGGCCGCACCTCGCGGAGCACCTGCTCGAGGGGGGCGCCCGCGTTCATCAGCGCGAGCGTCTGCTCGACGAGCGCCTCGAGCCACTCGGCGGTCTCGGTGAGAGCCCGGCGGACCCGATCGGCGCCGAAGATCGGCATGCCGTGCCCGGGGATCAGCAGCGCGGCGCCGCGCTCGGCCATCGCCCGCAGCGCCGCGGCCCACTCCGCCGCGTAGCGTTGCGCCTTCTGCGGGTTGCCCGCGTTGGGGGCCACCCAGAGGAACAGGTCGCCGGTCCACAGCACGCGCCCCTCGGGCCACCAGAGCCACGTGTGGTCGTCGGTCTCGCCGCGGGCGTGCTCGAGCTCGAGGCCGATCCCGTCGGCCTCGAAGCGCAGGGCGCTCTCGTAGGTGGTCTCCGGGTAGACGTACTCGGTGGGCCACGTCGGCGGCCGGGAGAACTGCCGGGCGTTGACGAGCCGGTTGTACCCCGCGGTCGCGCGGTAGCGGTCGAAGCGCGCCGCGACGCCCCGGTGCGCCACCACCCGCGGCGGCGCCCAGCCCTTGGCCTCGGCCTCGGCCCGGAAGGGCGGCAGCCCGAAGGCGTGATCGGCGTGCCCGTGGGTGTAGATCGCGGCGCGCACCGGCGCGGGGTCGATGGCACGGACCGCGGCGAACGTGCGCGCCCGCGCCGCCTCGCTGGCCGTGTCGACCAGCACCAGGCCGTCGCCCGCGCGCACCACCGTCACGTTCGCGAAGGCGTGCAGGAAGAAGACGCCGGGCGCTATCTCCTCGGTGGCGCCGGTCGGCTTCCAGAGCTCGTAGGGCTCGATCTCGGCGGCCCAGGACCGCTCGGCCAGCTCCCGGATGCGACCCATGTCGCGCGCTACCGCCGGCCCGCGGGGCGCCCCGGCCTAGGCGCGGACGCGCCGGCGCCACTCCCCGATCTGCCCGCGGTGCTCCCGGTAGTGGTGGCGGCTGTTGAAGTCGACGATCTTGTGCGCGGTCTTGCCCGGCACGTAGCGGTCCTCCGGCACGCCCGCGGCGGCCTGCATGAACGCCGCGTGGGAGGCGTCGAGCTCTCGCAGGATCTCGCCGGTGGCCGCTGCCTTCTTGGCCTCCGCGAACTTCGCGTTCCACGCGTCCACGTCGTCATAGGACACGCCCTCGGGGATCGGCCGCTCGCCCCGCCCCAGGCGCTGGAGGACCGGGATCATCTCGCGGTGCCACCCCGAGATGTGCGCGACGATGTCCCGCGCGCTCCAGGTGCCGAGCCATACCTCGCGCATGCGGGGCTCGTCGAGGCCGGCGAGGGCCTGCTTCAGGGCCTGCAGCTCCGTCTCGGCCTCGGTGAGGAGTGTCGTCTTCTCGGACATGATCGCCTCCATGGGGAAAATGTCGGAATGTAAGACCTGACCCCGAGCTAGGCGCCGCGGGGTGGGATGCGCTTGTAGAAGAGCAGCTCGCGCACGCCCTGGGGCAGGTTGTCGATGTGGCCGCTGGGGGCGAAGCCCAGCGCGGTGTGCATGCGGATGGACGCGACGTTGGTCTCCTCGGTGGAGGAGAAGAGGCGCGGGGTGGGCGAGACCACCTCGACCGACTTGAAGAATTCGCGCGCGATCCCCTTGCGACGGAAGTCCTCGCGCACCACGATGAGGCTGACGAAGGTGCACTGGAACCAGTCCAGGCGATAGGCGATGAAGCCCACCACCTCGCCCAGGGATTCGGCCACGATCAGGTGGTGCCGCTCCATGTGCGAGCGGATGAAGGTGGGGGCGCGCTCCTCCCCGATGACCTGGGCGGCGAGGCTGGTGCAGCCGACGGAGTCGGCCACGCGGGGAAGTCGGATCTCGATCATGGAGCGCCCCGGCGCATTGTACGCGCGCCGGGGCGCCCCGCTCAACCGGAGCCTAGTACGTGCCGGGCCGGATCCGCTTGAAGAGCTCCTTGAGCTTGTCGGCGTTGAAGCCGGGGCTCTGGCAGACCTTGATGATCTCGCGCTCGTCGGCCTCGACCTTGGCGATGGCCTCCGGGATCCGGGCCGCGATGTCGGGCGGGATCGTGCACACCCCGTGCTGGTCGCCGTGGACCAGGTCGCCCGGCTTGATCCACAGGCCGCCGACCTTGACCGGGATGCCGAAGTCGACCATGTGCACGTTGGCGTGCGAGACCGATACGTGCGCGGCGCAGAACTGGAAGCCGAGCGCGCGCACCTCGTCGAGGTCGCGCACCGAGCCGTCGGTGATCACCCCCACGCAGCCCAGCGCGCGGTGGATGTTGGCCTGCACCTCGCCCCACTGCGCCCCCTGACCGCGCGGGTCGTCGAGGTCGTGCACCACGATCACCCGCGGGGCCGGGATCGAGAGCACGTAGTCCCACCAGCCGTAGGTGCTGGCTCGATGGCCCTCGATGGGCCCGGCCTCGGCCCGGATCACGCAGGGCACCGCGTAGCCGACCATGGGGCCCATCTCGGGGAAGAGGGCGCGGATGGCCGAGGAGACGTTACCCTGCTCGCGGGGCCGCACCTTGAAGGTCTCGATGGCGTTGGCGACGCTGGGGCTGGTGATCTTCTTGAGCGCTTCGATCTCTTGCGTGGTGAGCGGCACGGTGTCCTCCTGTGGGATTGACGGCTGGATCGGGTCAGATAGTGCCTTTTCGCCGCTCGGTCAGCAACTGCTCGATCTCGGGGATGACCTGCTGGATGCCGCGCATGTTGGGGTTGATGCGGAGCGCCCGCCGGAAGTAGGTGAGCGCGCGCTCCGGCTGGTCCATCCGGAGGTAGATCTGCCCGTAGCCGGCGAGCGCCCCGAAGTGGGCCGGGTTCCGCTTCATGACCTCGTCGCAGTCGTGGAGGGACTTCTCGTTCTCCCCCAGCAGGAAGTAGACGGTGGCCCGCTTGTTCCAGCCCTCCGCGAAGTCCGGCTTGCGCTGGATGATCCTGGTGAAGGTCTCCACCGCGCCCGGGCCGTCGCCGCGATTCATCTGCTCGATGCCGGCCTGCATCAGCCCGTCGACCTCCTTGTCGCCGGAGCGGGTCCACACCTGCCAGACCGAGTTCTCGGCCAGCACGCGCACCACCTCGTCCGGATCGGTGAGGGCCGCGATGAGCAGCGGGGCGTCCGCGGGAACGCCCAGCTCGCCCAGCCAGGCCGCGCCCTGGCGGCGGAGGTCCACGTCCTCGCTCTTGATCTGGGTCAGGGCCTGCTCGCGCGTGAGGGGCAGGCGGGTCTGGGCGGAGGCCGCGGTGGCGAGCAGGCCCAGCGTCAGGGCGAGCGCGGCGAGGAGCTTCACGCGCGCCCCACCAGCTTGAGGAAGCCGTCCTCGTCGAGCGTCGTCACCCCGAGGCGCTTGGCGTCCTCCGCCTTCGAGCCCGCGTCCTCGCCCACGATCACGTAGTCGGTCTTCTTCGACACCGAGCCGGTGACACGGCCGCCCAGGCGGATGATCAGGTCCTTGGCCTGGTCACGGCTGAGCGTGGCGAGGCCGCCGGTCAGCACCACCGTCTTGCCGTCGAGCGGCCGCGGGCCCTCGGTGTGGCCCTCCTCGACCATGCTGACGCCGGCGGCGGCGAGGCGGTCGATGGTGGCCCGGTTGCGCGCCTCGGCGAAGAACGCGGTGACCGCCTGGGCGATGTGGGGCCCGAGGCCGTAGATCTGACCGATGTCGGCCTCGCTCGCGCCCAGCAGACGCTCCATGGACCCGAAGCGCGCGGCCAGGAGCTGCGCCGCCCGCTCGCCCACCATCCGGATGCCGAGCGCGTTGAGCAGGCGCGAGAGCCCGCGAGTCTTGGAGGCCTCGAGGCCGCGGTGGAGGTTCTGGGCCGACTTCTTGCCCATGCGCTCCAGATCGGCCAGCGTCTCCACCGAGAGACCGTAGAGGTCGGCGAAGTCCTTCACGAGCCCCCGGTCCACCAGCTGGCCCACGATGACGCCGCCGAGCCCCTCGATGTCCATCGCCCGCCGCGAGCCCCAGTGGAAGAGGCGCTCCTTGAGCTGGGCCGGACACGCGGTGTTGGTGCAGCGCCACACCGCCTCGCCCTCGACCCGCAGCGCCGCGCCGCCGCAGGCCGGGCAGTGGGTCGGCATGTGGAAGGGCTCGGGCTCGGGGTCCGGGCGCTTGGAGGTGACGACCTGCACCAGGTACGGGATCACGTCGCCGGCGCGCTCGATCAGCACCGTGTCGCCCACCCGGACGTCCTTGCGGCGCACCTCGTCCTCGTTGTGCAGGCTCACGTTGGAGACGGTGACGCCGGCCAGCTCCACCGGCTCGAGCTGGGCGGTGGGGGTGAGCGCCCCCGACTTGCCCACGTTGATCGTGATCGAGACCACGCGGGTGGTGGCCTGGCGCGCCGCGAACTTGTAGGCGATGGCCCAGCGCGGGTGGTGCGCGGTGGCCCCGAGGCGCCGCTGCTGCTCCAGGTCGTCGACCTTCACGACCACGCCGTCCGCGTCGTAGCCGAGGGCGTCGCGCTCGCCCTCGATCCGCTGGCAGTAGGCCAGGACCGCGTCGAGGTCCGCCGCGCGCTCGGAGCGCGGGTTCACCCGGAAGCCGCTCGCCTTCAGGGCCTCGAGCCGCTCCCACTGGGAGTGGAAGCCGGGCGGCTCCAGCACGCTCACGTGGTAGAGGAAGATCTCGAGCGGTCGGGCCGCGGTGATGGCGGGGTCCTTCTGGCGCACCGCTCCCGCCGCCGCGTTGCGCGGGTTGGCGAACACGGGCTGGCCCGCCTCCTCCAGGCCCGCGTTGAGCCGGGCGAACTCCTCGCGCGGCATGTAGACCTCGCCGCGGACTTCCAGGCGTGTGGCCTTCTGCAGCGGGCCGGCGAGCCGCGGCGGGATGGACTTGATCGTGCGCAGGTTCTGGGTGATGTCCTCGCCGATGCGCCCGTCGCCGCGGGTGGCGCCCCGCACGAAGCGGCCGCGCTCGTAGAGCAGGGCCACCCCGAGGCCGTCGATCTTGGGCTCGCACACGTAGGTGGGGGCGATGCCGGGCAGCGCCCGCTTGAGCCGGGCCTCGAACTCGGTCAGGTCCTCGGGGGCCATCGCGTTGTCGAGCGAGAGCATGGCCACCAGGTGCTCGACCGGGGCGAACAGCTCGGCCACCTTGCCGCCCGGCCGCTGGGTGGGGCTGTCGGGCGTGACCAGATCCGGGTGGGCCTCCTCCAGGGCCACCAGCTCGCGCCACAGGCGGTCGTACTCGGCGTCGGTGATCTCGGGGCGGTTCTCGGTGTAGTAGAGGTAGTTGTGGCGGTGGAGCTGCTCCCGCAGGGCTTCGATCCGGGTGATCACGTCGGCCGGCGGCGCCATCGCGGCTCCCAGGATAACAACCGCCCGTGGCCGGCGCCACACGGCGGACCGTCCGCCGGTCCCGGGAGGTGCGGGTGTCTCCGGCAAACCAGCAGTGAGCCGCGCCCTCGGGCCTACCGCGCGGGAAGAGGGCGGGGCGCCTGCCGGATCGCGTCCTCCAGCTCCGAGGCGCCGCGCCGCCGCTCCTCGGTGATGCGCGCGGCGTCCAGGGCCGTTCCGACTGTTCGCGGCGTGATGAGAAGCAGCAGCTCGGTCTTCTCGATCTTGTGCTCCACCGAGCCGAAGAGATAACCCAGGATCGGGATCCGGCTCAGCAGCGGGATGCCGGTTCGGATGCGGGTGCGCTTGTTCTGGATGAGGCCGCCCAGCACCAGCGTCTGGTTGTTCAAGAGCACTACCGAGGTCTCCGCTTCCCGCTTGGTGAAGCGCGGCGAGTTGATGGGAGGCGGCTCGTTCTCGCCCACCTCGTTGACCTCCTGCTTGACGTCGAGAGCGACCGTGCCCTGCTCCCCGATGCGGGGAGTGACGGTCAGGATGATGCCCGCGTCGCGGTACTCGACGGTCTGGGTAATCGCGTTGCCGGTGATGCCGCCGGTGGCGACCGGGACCTGCTGGGACGTGACGATCGGCACCGAGGTGGACACGTTGATGACCGCCTTGCGGTTCTCGGCCGTCATGATGGACGGGTTCGAGAGCACGTTCACCCGGTTCTCGCTCGCGAGGGCGTTCAGCGCGGCGAGGAACTTGTCGGCCGCGAAGGTGAAGACGTTGAAGCCGACCGGTAGTGCACCGCCCAGCGGGATCAGCGAGGACGCGGGTCGGGAGGGCAGCAGGCCGGAGGGCGACGAGCTCACGTCGAACCGGCCCGAGCGGACCGCCCACTCGATGCCGAGCTTGGTGTCATCGGTCAGGGTGACCTCGGCGGCCAGAACCTCGATCAGCACCTGGCGCGGCATCTTGTCGAGCTTGTGGACCGTCTCCTCGATCTCCTTCCAGAGCCGGGGATAGGTGGTCACGATGACCGCGTTGGTGACCTCGTCGGCGACGAATCGGATCTCCACCGCGGGCGGGGCGCCCTCGCCCAAGACGCCCGGGAAGGCGGTCGGGCCCCCCGGCGGCCGCGCCACCGCCGGCAGCAGGGGAGGCGGAGACGCCGAGAACGTCGGGGGAATGCTGGGCGGCAGGCTCCGGCCCGCGTACGATCCGGAGAGCCCGGAGATGCTCGTCGAGCCGGGCGGATACTGCTGGGTACCGGTGATCGCCGGACCGCGGTCGCCGCGGCCGTAGATGGCGTCGAGGGTGGTCGCGAGGTCGCGGGCCTTGGTGTTCTCGGCGAAGTAGATGAACACGCGCTGCCCGCCGTAGAGATCCACGTCGAGCTTCTCGGCCAGGCGGCGGATGGTCTCCATGTCCTGCTTGCGCGCGTGGACGACGAGCGAGTTGGAGCGGCGCTCGGGGACGATCAGCGGCCGGTCCGCGCTCGGCGGGCCCCCACCCGCGGGTGGGGGAGGCGAAGGCACGCTGCCAGGCGGGGCGGGCGCGGCCGGAGAACCCGGAGCGGGGACGCCCGGCGGTCCGCCTACCCGACCGCTGGTGAAGAGCTGGGCCAGGAGCTGGGCCAGCTCCTGGGCATCGGCGTACTTGAGCGCGATGATCTGGAGCTCGCTCAGCGCCACCTCCACGTCCACGAGCTTGAGCACCTCGAGGAGGCGGCGCACGTTGGCGGCCGTGTCGGTGAGGATGAGCAGGTTCGTCTCGCGGTGCGCGGCGAGGGCGCCCTGGGTGGCCACGAACGGACGCAGCAGCGCGACCGCGTCCTGGGCGCCTATGAACTGGAGGGGAACGACCTGCGTCACCACCTCGTCGGGCGGGAGGCCGGGGCCCTCCTCGCGCCCGACGACCGTCCTCACCGGTGTCTGGGGCGCGTTCTCGCGAGGGATGATCCGGTACAGATTGCCGGAGCGCACCGCGGCGAGGCCGTTGACGTCCAGGATGGTGAGCAGCACTGCGAAGACCTCGTCGCTCGAGATCCTGCCCACCGTCTGCACCGTGATCTTCCGGCCGCGTGCGGTCGGCGCGAGCACGTAGTTGAAGCCCACGATCTCGGCGGCGGCCTGGATGACCACCTCCACGTCCGCGTTGTCGAAGTTCAGCACGAGCTGGCGGGTGGACGGGCGCGCCCCCGCCGGCGCGGGCGCCTCGACTCCCGGGGACGATGGGAGGCCGGCCTCGGGTGGCTTGGGCGCGGCGGCGGTCGCGGGCGGGACCGGCGGAGGCGAAGATGGCGGCGCGGGTAGGGCCGGTGGGGCCGGCGGCCGTGGGATGGGCGCCGGCTCGGTGGTCACGTCGACGCGTGGCCGACCCGCCTCGCCAGGTTGGCTCGCTGCGGTCGCTGCGCCGGATGGCGGCACCGCAGAGGCACAGCCCGCGCCAAGCGCCAGGACCACCAACCAGCACGCCGCCCGAGTCCAGACGCTCATCGCCGCTCGGCTCGCGTGGCGGGCACGGGGACCACCGCGGCCGGCACCGGGGGCAGCGGGGTCGCCGGACTCGCGGGGGCGAGGCCCGTCTGGGCGGCGGCCGGCACCGCCGCGGCCGGCGGCGGCACGGCCGCCGTCGGGGCCGGCCGGGGTTTCGATGGATCGCGCAGGAGCACCTCGAGGAGGCCGTCGCCTCGAGCGATCACCACGCGATCCACGGCGATCGACTCCATGCGGCCGCCACCCACGGTGTCGCCGACGACGTAGCCGAAGGTACGCTTGAGCAGCGGATCCTCCAGGTAGGCGCGGCTCTTCGGCCCGTCCATCACCACGCCGTGGAGCACCGGCTTGGGGCCCGCGGCCACGACCGGCCCGGCCGGAGCCTCCGTCCGGCTCGGGCTGAAGAGGTTCTTCGCCACGATGACGCCGTAGCTCGCTGCCGACGGCGACGCCGCTGAGGTCGCCGGTACGCCGCCGGTCGCGAGCGGCCGCGCCGCGCGCGCGGCGGGCGGTGGGGGGAGGGGGTGGGCCGCGAGCAGCTCGCGGACGAGTCCGGCCGCGAGGAGGCAGGCCACGAGGCCGAGTGAGATGTTCAGGACGCGGAGGCGCGCGGACACGGAGCTAGGTCCGCGGGAGCAGGTAGCCGGCCACGGTGAGCGTGGTCAGTAGCTCGCGCGCCCGACCGGGCGCGACCACGCGGATCTTCACATCCTTCAAGGCGAGCAGCCGGTCCGTACGCTCGAGACGGGCCAGTGCGGAGACGGTGTCGCGGATGCTCCCGGTGAAGGTGAGCTCGAGGCCGACCTCCTGCAGGCCCTGGTAGTCGGCCGTCGGCAAGACCCGCTCGCTCCGGACCTCGACGCCGCCCACGGGCAGCAGCTCCTTCACGAGCTTCTGCAGCTCGGAGGCCGCCAGCGGCGGCGTCGGGCCGCGCAGCAGGCGCGCCGACTCGGTCTCCAGCCGCCCGGTCACGGCGGCCAGGTCCTCGACGAGCCGCGGCCGCTGGCTCACCAGGAGCCGGCGACGCTCGAGCGCGGCCTCGCGCGCGGGCACCATGGCCTCGGCGTCGCGGGCGCGCGTCAACACGGGCTCGACGAGGAAGAGGTAGCCGCCCACCGCGAGGGCCACCACGGCGCCGGCTCCGACGATCACACGCTCGCGGCGGGTGAGTGTCGCCATCTATCGTGACCCTCGCCCCTCTGGGGAGAGGGCAGGGGCCGCGGGGTGGGGGGCCTCCCACGCGGCCCGGATGCGGAACTGCTCCTTGCTCTGGGTCTTGGTCACCGGGGAAGTGAGCTCCGCGCGCTCGAGACGGCCCGAGGCTTCGAGCAGCGGGACGAGAGCGCTGGCTCCGTCGGCCTGGCCGGTGAGCTCGACGCCCTGGTGGTCCATCGAGAGCGCCTGGAGCCAGGCGCCCGGCGGCAAGGTCTCGGTCAGCTCGCGCAGGACGGGCAGGGCCGGCACGCGGCCTTCTTCGGCCGACGTCAGCGCGGCCAGCACGCGCCGCTTCCGCCCGAGCTCCTCGGCCAGACCGTCCACTGCCTTCGCCTCCGGCTCGAGTCGCCGGATCTCGGCGGTCAGGCGCCCGAGGTACCGCTCGGTCCGGACGACGTGGACGAGCCCCAAGCTCAGGCCGAGCGCCGCGATGATCGCGACCATCCCCGCGGCGACGAGCTGTCCACCCGACGGGGCCCACGGCCGCACCGCGGCCGGCAGCAGGTTCAGCCCCGGGCTCCGTGTCTCCGTGGCGACGGCCAGCGCCAGCAGGCCCGCGCCCTGGTCGTCCGTGGGCAGCCGGGCAACGAGCGGCAGAGCGGAGGCGGCGAGCGGGGGCGCGACTGCGGCGACGCCGAGCGCGGCGGTCAGCCCGTCCCGCCACGCGCGCGCCTCGTCGCCCGGAAGCCCGGAGAGCCACACGTCGTCGGCGCCGGTCCAGCGCACCACCGGCAGAGTCCGCCGGATCTCGCGCGCGACGTCGGCCGGATCCGCCGCGGCCACCTGACGGCTCGTGAGCAGCGTGCGTCCGTCGAGGAGGATCAGATCGGCCACGCCGTCGTGCCGGTGGGCCCATACCGCGTGGCGCGGCGGCAGCATTCGCGGCAGCAGTGCGGGCAGCGCGTGGCAGGCCACGATCAGGGCGGCGGGCTGACGCCCGGCGCCGGCCACGAGCGCCAGCGGGCGGTCCACCGTGCGCGCCTCGGCCGCCACCATCAGTACGCGCCGGGGCTCCTCCGGGCGCCCCGGCAGCTCGCCCCAGTCGAAGCGCGTCTGCTCCGGCGGGAACGGCACGTGGCGCTCCAGGTCGAAGCCGACCATCCGCGCCAGGTCGCCACCCGCCGTTCGCGGTAGGTCGATGGTCTTCACCACCGTGAGTCGGCGATCGAGCCCGAGACGGAGCCGGCCGGCACCGAGCCCGCGCGACTGCAGCTCCGCGGCGAGCGTTGCCGCCGGATCCTCCGCCTCCTCGACCACGAACTGTACCAGCCGCTCGCGGCCGCCGAGGGCGACCACGGTGAGCCGACCCTCGCGGAGGAAGACGCCGATCCGGGGTGATCTCATGGCTCGGCCCCCGGGCGCCAGGACAGGATGGTCGGCTCGAGCGGCGCGTTCCTGCGGCCACGCTGGACGACCGCGACCACACGGCGCCGAACGTCGCCCGCCACCCGGCCCTCGGCCTCGATGCGGAAGACACTGCTGCCCACCGCCAGCCCGCGGCCCGCGAAGCGGCCGGGCACGGCCGGATAGGGAGCGCGCACGCGGGTCTGCACCACGTCGGCGATCTCCGCGTCGGAGAGGCCGAGCGCCTCGAGCACGAGCGGAGAGGCGGTGTTGAGATTCACCGTGCTCACCGTCGCCGCGGTGACCAGCTCGGACAGCCCCGGGCGGTCGCCCACTCCGAAATACAGCTCGGGGGTGACGCCACGGATCTGAAGCAGCTCCGCCTCGTGCTGAAGGCTGGCGTTGCGCGCGCGATACGGCACGGGCAGGGCCAGGTAGAACTCGCTCTCGGCGCCGTGGAGGCGATGGAGCTCGTCGGCGTCGCGCCAGTCCTGGAGGGAGTCGGCGATGATGTCGCGCTCGGTCGCGTCCACCCCCAGGGCGTCCAGCAGCCGGGCGAAGTGGGCCGCGGCGGCGCTGTTGAGCCCGAGGCGCGCGCTCTCGTCGGTGAGCCGGTAGGAGAACGCTCCCGGACCCAGGGCCACCCCGGCTCGTCGCAACGCGGTCAGGGGGGTCGGAGTGGTCTGCCCGGGCAGGACCCGGTAGAACACGAGCTGGCCGGTCTCGTCGAGGGCGGCCACCTGGGCCGGGGTCGCGATCTCGCGCAGGGCCTGCTGCACCGCGGCCTCGGCCAAGTGCCGGGCCAGCACGCCGTCGCGGTAGGAGCGCACCATCGAGGCCTCGAGGCGGGCCGAGACGGCCAGCTCGGTCACGATCACGGCCAGCAGGGTCATCGCCAGGAGGACGGCCAGCAGGACGAACCCGCGCTCGCGCCTCATGGCATGGCCGCCCGCACGGGCACCGTGAGCACCTGCGCCGGAGCGCCCCGCGGGCGGCCGCGGCCGATGAGCGTGATCTCGATCGCGCGCGGGATCGTCTCCTCGCGCTCCATGTCCCACACCTCCTGCCAGGCGCCGGGCGTCTCGCCGAGATAGCGGAAGCGCACCGCGGCCGTCTCCGCATCGACCAGGACGGGCGGCAGACGGTCGAACGCGAGTGAGCCGGGCAGCACCTGCTGGCGGAGGGCGAGCCCGGTCTCCTCGCTCGAGAGGCTGATCGCAGTGAACGCGATGGGCGGCGCGCCGGGAAACGGGGGAGCGAGCGTGGCGAAGGTGATCTGGTCCGGGCGGCCGTCGAAGAGGACGCGCGGCTCCCGCCGCTCTGCGGGGACGAAGCGGTAGGGGAAGGCGCCGTCGAGCGCGCGCTCGAGCAGGACGAGCACGCCGCGCGCGTGGTCGAGCCGGGCCGCGCGCGCCTCGCCCTTGCTCCACGCGGCCAGCCCCACCCGCAGCCCGCCGAAGACGATCACGAGCACCGCGGCCGCGATGCTGAGCGCCAGCACCACCTCGATCAGGGTGAACCCAGGGCGGGGTGAGGGGCGGCCCGGGCCGGAGCGCGCGCCCATCATGGCGCCGTCGTCTGCATGACGGTGCGCAGGCTCGCAAGCTCGAGCGTGCGGCCGCGGTCCCAGCGCACCGCGACCGTCAGTGCGTAGAGGCGAAGCTGCGGCCCCGCGCCGGGCGTCAGCTCCTCCGGCACCGGCACGAGCCTCACCCGGCGCTCCCACTGGAAGCGGCCCTCCTGCCCCGCGTCGGCGCCCTCGGCGACGACGTCGGCGGCGCGCGCGACGCGGTCCGCCACGATCACGGCCTGCTGGTAGTCGTCCGAGAGATGGAGGAGCCGGAGCCCCTGGGACGAGAGCTGCATGCAGGCGACGATGGCGACGGCGAGGATGGTCAGCGCCACCAGCACCTCGAGCAGCGTGAACCCCCGACTCATGATCCGGTGCGCTCGGTGCTCACCCGCCCGGTCAGCGCGTCCACCGTGATCACGTACGTGCGCCGCCCGGGGGTGGCGATGGCGAAGCGGGCGCCCGTCGACATGCCGTGCGGGAGGAAGGTGACGTGGGGCGGGAGCGGGCTGGCGGCGATGCGGAGGAGAGGGGAGACGGCGCGCGTGGCGCGCACGCCGGCTTCACCGGCCTGCCCCGCTTGGCGCATGACCAGGGTGTGGCGCTCGCCGTCCACCTGCACCTCGAGCGCCTGGTGGCGGCTCACCGCCTGCTCGCGGGCCGAGCGGAGGAAGGCGGCGATGGCTCCGACCTCCGCGCGAGCGCGCACGCCGTCGGCGGCACGGCCGACGCCGGGGGCGACCACCGCGACGGCGGTGGCGAGGATCGCGAGGACCACGACCAGCTCAACGAGGGAGAACCCGCGGGTCACTTCACGTCCCAGGAGCCGAGGTCGGCGTTCTCGCCTTCGCCGCCGGGGGCGCCGTCGGCGCCGGTCGTCCAGATGTCGTAGTCGCCGTGATCGCCGGGACAGCACTTGTACTGGTAGGGTCGGCCCCAGGGGTCGGACGGCACCGCCGGCTTCTTCAGATAGGGGCCGTTCCAGGCCGCGAGGTTGGGGTTCTGCACCAGCGCCTGCAGGCCGACGCCGGCCGGCGGGTAGGCGCCGATGTCGAGCCGGTACTGGTCGAGCGCCGCGCCGAACAGCTCGATCTGCGCGCGGGCGGCGGCCACCTTGCTCTGGCCGACACGGCCGAAGAGCCGGGGGCCCACGAGGCCGGCGATCAGCCCCAGGATGATGATGACCACCAGCAGCTCGATGAGAGAGAAGCCGCGTTGATCCCGGAGCAGCCGTTTCATCGTCATGGGCCGCCTCACATGGGCAGGTCGGTGACGGAGAGGATGGCCATCAGCATGGCGACCACGATGAAGCCCACCACCAGGCCCATGACCAGGATGATGCAGGGCTCGGCCAGGGCGATCAGCCGCTTGACGAGC
>Ga0070681_10002639_pt1 | contig 16457 bp, 19 predicted proteins | sample KBSC83BmetaG_FD_65650 | JGI IMG/M metagenome (GOLD analysis project Ga0070681, IMG submission 65650) | Corn rhizosphere microbial communities from Kellogg Biological Station, Michigan, USA - KBS C8-3B metaG | ecosystem: Host-associated > Plants > Roots > Rhizosphere | place: USA: Michigan...
GCCGATCGTCGACGGGCTGGCGGCGGTGGTGAAGATGGCCGAGGTGATGGCGGACTTCCGCCGGCTCGGCATCACCGTCACCCGGCGCGGCTATACGCATGCCCAGCCACCGAAGGACGTGCTCGAGCACGCTCTCAAGTTCAACAAGAGAACCTAGACATGCAGCAATCGTCATCCCCGCGAAGGCGGGGATCCCATGTATTTAGAAACAAGGCTGGGTCCCCGCCTTCGCGGGGACGACGGTAACTTACGAGGATTCGAAATGCCGAAGCACATATTGGTGGCCCTCCTGTTCGTCGCGCACGCGGCGCTCGCGCAGACCTTCCCGTCGAAGCCGGTCCGCGTCGTGGTGCCGTTCCCGCCGGGCGGCGGCACGGACATCGTCGCCCGCACCGTGACGCCGAAGATGGCGGAGATCCTCGGCCAGCCGTTCGTCGTCGACAACCGCGCCGGCGCCGGCGGCAACATCGGCACCGACCAAGTGGCGAAGTCGCCCGCCGACGGCTACACGCTGCTCGTCGCGAGCGCGTCCACGGCGATCAACACCACGCTCACGCCGAAGCAGTCGCCGGACCTGCTGCGCGACTTCGCGCCGATCGTGCTGCTGGTGGTGAACAACCATCTGCTCGCCGCGCACCCGTCGGTGCCGGCCAACAACGTGCGCGAGCTGCTGGCGCTCGCGAAAGCGAAGCCCGGCTCGATCACGTACGCCTCGTACGGTCCCGGCAGCTCGGCGCACCTCACCGCGGAGCTGTTCAAGATGATGGCGCACGTCGACCTGCTGCACGTGCCCTACAAGGGCGCCGCGCCGGCGGTGAACGACCTCCTCGGCGGACAGGTGAACATCATCTTCGCCGACGTCGCGGCGCTGCTGCCGCACATCAAGTCCGGGAAGCTGAAGGCGCTCGGCATCGGCTCGCCCAAACGCTTCGAGGGACTGCCTGACGTGCCGACGATCGCCGAGTCCGGCGTGCCCGGCTTCGAGGCGGGCGGCTTCCTCGGCCTCGTCGCGCCCGCCGGCACGCCGCCCGCGGTGATCGACGCGCTCAATTCCGCCGCGCAGAAGAGCCTCGCCATGCCCGAGGTGCGCGAGCGGCTGATGGCGCTCGCCAGCCCGCCGATGGGCGGCACGCCGGATGAATTCGGCCGGTACATGAAGCGCGAGGTCGACAAGTGGGCGCGCGTGATCCGCGCCGCCGACATCAAGGCGGAATAATGGCGTAGGATGCATCCATGCCGCGCAAGCGCAAGGAAGCTGCTCCGAAACCGCAGCAGGTTGAACCGCCGCTCGAAGAAACGATCGAGCCGGCCGATCTCGACGATCGCGTGATCGAGCGGCCGGACGGCTTCTACTGGGAATCGAAGCAGAAGGGCGAGACGTACGGCCCGTTCAAGACGCTCGCCGAGGCCGAGGCCGACATGCTCGCCGGCGGCGGCACGGCCGAGGACCTCGAGGCCGAGGGGCTGCAGGAAGCCGAGTCCGAGCTCGGCATCAACGAGTGGATCGATCCCGACACCGGCGGCCCCGCGGAGGACAACGTCCCCCGCATCGAGGACCACTAGCCATCCCTGGCAGGCAATGACGGCCGCGCTGCGCTCGGCCGCCCTGGCACTGTTCTTTCTCCTGCCGGCGCTGGCCGCTGCGCAAGCGCCGAAGCTCGTGGTGACGGGCTCGTCGACCGTTTATCCGCTGATGGTCGATATCGTGCGGCGCTTCCAGAGCGCAAATCCGGGCGTGTCGATCGAGGTGCGCTCGGGCGGCTCCGCGAAGGGCCTCGCCGACCTGCGCGCCGGCGCAGCCGACATCGGCATGGTCTCGCGCCAGCTCGCGGAGAACGAGCGCGATCTCTTCCCTTTTCCGCTGTGCCGCGACGGCGCCGCGATCGTCGTCCACCGCAGCAATCCCCTGGGCGCCCTGCGCGGCCAGCAGCTCGCGGCGCTGATCACCGGCGCGGTGACCAACTGGAAGCAGCTCGGCGGGCGGCCCGGACCGATCCGGCTCGCATGGCGCGCGCAAGGCCAGGCGATCCCGGAGCTCGTGCTCAACCAGCTGAAGCTCAGGCCGCAGCAGGTGCGCAGCCGCAAGACGATCTTCGAGAACGCCGACGCGATCGACTATGTCGCAAACGACCGCAATGCCATCACGCTGGCCGCGCTGGGTGTCGCGGAGCGCAGCATCAAGTCCGGCGTGGCGATCAAGCTGCTCGCGTACGAAGGCGTCCCTGCGTCGACGCGCGCGGTACGCGACCACACTTATGCGCTGTCGCGGCCGCTCACCCTGGTGACGCGGACGCAGCCCACCGGCCTGCAGAAGCAGCTGATCGAGTACGCCGGTTCACGCGCGGTGGCCGACCTGCAGGAGCAGCACGGCTTCGTGCCGTACCAGGACTAGCAGCGCTACTTGCGCGCGACGTCGTCGAGCAGCGAGTTCAGCGTCTGCGGGTCGACCGGCTTCGTGAGGTGATGGTCGAAGCCGGCGTCGCTCGCGCGACGGCGGTCGGCGTCCTGGCCCCAGCCGGTGAGCGCGACCAGCGTCACGTCCTGGCCGTGCCGGCGCCTGAGCGCGCGCGCCACGTCGTAGCCGTTGGTGCCGGGCATGCCGATGTCGAGGATCGCCACGCGCGGGCGGAACTCGCTGCCCACGCTGACCGCGCTCGCGCCGTCGTAGGCGACGCGCACCTCGTGGCCGAACAGCGCGAGCAGGCGCTGCAGCGAGTCGGCCGCGTCGCGATTGTCGTCCGCCACCAGCACTCGCAGCGCGCGCACCGGCGCTTCGTCGTACGCCTGCGGTTTTTCGGCGGCGCGCGGCTCGCCGCGCGAGAGCGGCAGCCGCACGCTCGCTTCGGTGCCCTGCCCGCTCGCCGCGGCGCGGAACTCGATGGCGGCGTCGTGCAGCGCGAGGATGCCGCGCACGAGCGTCAGGCCGACGCCGGGATCGCCCTCGGCCGGCATGCCGACCCCGCCGTCCTCGATGGTGACGAACACGGCGCCGCTTTCCACCGTCGCGGCGAGGTTGATCGAGCCGCGCGACTGCATGTGGCGCGCGGCGTTCTTGAGCAGCGTGGCGAACGCCTGCGCGAGGCGCGCCGGATCGCCCTCCACCATCACGCGCTCCGACGGCAGCAGCACGGAGAGATGGTGGCCGGCGGCATTGATCACCGGCCGGCTCGCCTCGAGCGCCATGTCGACCACCAGCTCGAGCGGCACGGGCTCCTTCCTCAGCGTGAATTTGCCGCGCGAGATGCGCTCGATGTCGAGCAGGTCGTCGATCAGGCGCGAGAGCTGGTCGATCTGCCGCTCGATCACCGCCTGGCTCCACGCCACCTCGGGGTCCTGCGGCCCCTTGCGCGCGAGGATGGCAGTGGCGTTGCGGATCGGCGCGAGCGGGTTCCTCAGCTCGTGAGCGAGGCTGGCGAGGAATTCCTCGCGGCGGCGGCTGGCGTCCTTCGCTTCCTGGATGTCCATGCCGGTCGCGACCCAGCCGTCGACGCCGCCGGCCGCGTCGTGCGTGGGCGTGTACGCCCATTTCACCCAGCGCCGGCCGAGCCCCGGCATCTCGACCATGCGCTCGTACTGCACCGGCTCGCCGGCCAGGATGCGATCGATGAAGGGCTGGATCTCGCGCATGGCGCGCGCGCCCATCACGTCGCCGACGCGCAAGCCGATGATTTCCTTCACGGGGCGCGCGGCCCATTTCGCGTACGTCTGGTTGACCCACGTGAAGCGCGAGTCACGCGCGCACCGCACCGCGGCCACCGGCATGGTGTCGGTGATGACGCGCAGCTCGCCGCTCAGATCTCCTGACGGGTTCGGGTTCTTCTCCATCGCGGGCAGCGCGCATGGTAGCCAAGGCGCGCGCGGCCCCATATCCCGTTTTGCACTACATCGATGTTTCCCTACAGGATTTGACGATCAGCTCGTGCACCGCTTGCGGATCGGAGAGCGCTCGGCCTCGATCCTGTTCCTGGCCCCAGCCGGTAAGCGCTATCAACTTGGGACTCGCCGCATCGCCGTATGGCGTGAGCGCTGCGCGCAGCGCCAGTGCGGCGGCGATAAAGGGGTCAGAGCCATTTTCCTGTAACACGTATGCGGGCAGCCTTAGGTGTTACAAGTAAATTGCTCTGACCCCTTTTTCTAGGCGGCTTTCAGTTCCCGTCGCAGGCTCGCGCCCTGCCGCGCCAGCTCGCGCTGCACCTCCTCGGCCGCGATGGCGCGCGGCAGGGCGTTGCGGCGCGCGGCGAGCGCGGCGCAGACGCCGGCCGCCTGGCCGGTGGCCATGACGATCGGCATCACGCGGTACGACGAATGCGCCTCGTGCGTGCCCGACATGCAGCGCCCGGCGACGAGCAGGCCGTCGACGTCCTTCGGCATCAGGCAGCGCAGCGGGATGTCGTACGCCTCGCCCGGCGGCAGGCGCTTCAGCACGGTGCCGGTGCCGGTCGGGTTGTGGATGTCGATCGGATACGCGCCGCGCGCCACCGCGTCGCCGAACTTGCGTGCGGCGAGAACGTCGTCCGCCGTGAGCTGGTAGTCGCCGAGCACGCGCCGCGTCTCGCGCACGCCGACCTGCACGCCGCTCTGCGCGACGTAGGAGCCATCGAACCCGGGCACGTAGCGGCGCAGGAAGTCCGCGATCTGGCGCATCTGCCGGCGGCTCATCCACTCGGCATAGCTCAAGTCCCACACGTCGGTGCCGAGCACGCGCGTGACGCGGGTGCTGTTCACGCTCACTTCCTCCTCGTGCGGCGTGGCGAAGAAGAGGATGTCCTCGCGCGGCAGCCTGAGCTCGCCCGCCTCCGTCGCCTCCCGCACGAGATCCCAGAGACCATGCACGCCCCGCCACTGCTTCGGGTTCTGCGTCACGTACGCTTCGAAGTTGTTCCGCTGGAACCCGACCACGCGGAACATGAGCGTCATCGGCTGCACGAGGCCGTCCGCGCGCCCGACTTCCGACGGCGCACCCGCCTGCACCGCGACGTCGCCGTCGCCGGTGCAGTCGATGGTCACCCGCGCGCGAACCGCGATCGGCCCCGACTTGGTCTCCATCACGGCGCCCTCGACCCGGTCGCGTCCCAGGGCCGCGCTGGCGAAGGAGTGAAACAGGAACTGCACGCCCGCCTCGTCCAGCAGCTCGAGCGCGATCAGCTTGAACCACTCCGGGTCGAACGGCACGACGTAGCCGGTCTCGAGCGACGGCGCGATGGCGCCGCCGGCCCTGACCAGCCGCTCGAGCAGCGTCTTCAGCGCGCCGGCGATGATCGGCTCGCCCGGCCCATGGTCGGTCGGCAGCAGCGTGGTGGCGCCCTTCTTCTCCTTGGTCGGATGCGCGGTATGGAACGACATCAGCGGCATCACCAATGCCGCGGTGGCGTTGCCGCCCAAAAAGCCATAGCGCTCGGCGAGCACGACGCGTGCACCCGCCTGCGCCGCGCCGAGCGCGGCACCCAATCCCGCCGGGCCGCCGCCGACGACGAGCACATCCGTCTCCGCCGCGAGGATCGCCTTGCGCGACGGCAGCTCTATGCGCGGCGCGTCGTCAGGCCGCTTTAGGGAGGGCATCGACCTTCTTCGCGCCCTTCAGCACGTCGAGCGCGATCTTGATGGTCTGGCGCGAGCGTTCCTGCAGCGCCGGCACGGATTTCGAGAGGGTGGCCTTCACCGACTTGCGGTCGTCGAATGCCTGGTCGAGGTGGGCGCACAGGCGGCCGGGGTTGACGAGGTTGATCGGCGGCGCCGGCAGCTTCAGGTCCTCGATGAAGCCCGATACCTTGCCGGCATAGGGCAGCGCGACGAACGGCACGCCGCGCAGCGCCGCGAAGACGAGGAAGTGCAGGCGCATGCCGACCACGAACGTGAAGCGCGACATCATGCCGAGGATCTGGCCGGAGGTGTATTCGCCGTTCAGCACGCGCCCACGCTGGGCGCGCAGCATGCGGGCGATCACGGCGTGGCTGTGCTGGCTGTCGAGCACCGAGTGCTCCATCGGCACGAAGAGGACGTCGGCGTCGAAGCGGTCGACCATGAAGTCGGCCGCGTTGGCGAGCAGCGAGTGGTAGACGTTCGGGTCGAGGTCGGGCGCGGCGACGCCCGGCTCGCGCACCGACATGCCGATCACGCGCGAGCGGCCCTCGAGGCCCTCGAACTTGAGCGCGTTGCGCGGCAGGGCCTCCGGCTTGAGCAGCAGCGCCGGGTCCGCCGTCACGATCACGTCTTCGTGCACGCCGCATTCCTCGAGGCACTGCTGGGCGCTGCGCTCCCGCACCGTGATCGCGGCGACCCCCTCGAGCGCCTCGCGCACCGCCTCCTGCACCGTCGGGTCCTTGAGCGGCCCGGCGCCCACCGCGAAGAGCACCACCGGCACGCCGTGTTCCTTGGCGATCAGGACCTCCCGCAAATAGATGCGAGCCTCGGCGTCGTACAGGATGCCGCCGCCGCCGAAGAGCAGCAGATCGAGGCGCTCGACCTCGGGCACGACCTCGGCACGGGAGAGCTTGCGCACCGGGACGGCGCGCTCGACCCTGTGCCGGCGCCGGGTGTCCTCGGCGTTGCGCGAGAAGACGGTGATCTCCACGCCGGGAAGCTCGCGGCGCAGCTGCTCGATCATCGACTGCAGGATCGCCTCGTCGCCGAGGTTCATGCCGCCGTACGAGCCGGTGATGCCGATCTTGGGAGCGCTCATGGTTTCGCCGACCTTGCAACTTCCGCGCCCGAACCTGTAACCCTGATCCGGTAGGATTCCGGCCATGAGCCGTAACGAGCTGAAAGACGTCGAAGCGGCCCTGAACCACGACCTCAACAACACCCTGCAAGTGGTGATGGGGAACCTGGAAGTGCTGCGCCGGCGCGCAGCCTTCGTGCCGGAGGTCGTCGACGCGGCGCTCAACGCCACCCGCAGTGCCGCGCACCTCGCCGACCGCATGGCGGCCGTCGCCCGGCTGCGCAACGTCGAGCCGCGTCGCCTGGACCTCAACGTCGCGCTCGACGATCTCGGCGACATGATGCGACGCACGCTGGGCGAGGCCATCCGCGTGGTGCTCGAGCCCTCCCCTCACGCGGGCGCAGTGCTGATGGATCCGCGCTGCCTGCAGACCGCGCTCCTCGAGCTCGCCGCCAACGCGCGCGCCGCCATGCCGGCGGGCGGCAAGCTCACCGTGCGCAGCTCGAAGGCGCGGCTCGACATCATCGACACCGGCGCCGGCATGGCGGCGGAAAAAATCGCCCGCGCCTTCGACGGGACGGACGCGGCCGCCCTCGGCCTGTACCTCGTCGAGCGCTGCCTGAGCGCCTGCGGCGGCCGCGTCGAGATCGCCGCCACGCCCGAGCGCGGCACCACCATCACCCTTCATCTCCCGCCCGCATGAACTACCAGGACCGCCTGCGCAGCCACCTCGTCAAATACAAGTTCCGCGTGCTGCGCGTGCTGGAGAACGGCGCGCGCAAAGGACCGCGCACCGGCGCGCTCGCCGGGCGGCCGCATATCCTGCCGGCGGGACAGGAGCGGCTCAACGTCCTCGCGCCCTACCGGGAGCGCTTCTGGGCGGAGTTCGACCGCGGCGAAGGCCGCGCGCTCGCCGGCGACTTCGCGCAGCTCACCTCGTCGCAGGCGATGGGCTTCAACCTGTTCTACCCGCTGGTGGTCGACAACGCCTGGGCGAACGCCTTCGTGCAGGAGCTCCTCGGCCTGAAGGAAGCCGTGGTGCGCGCGGCCGCCTTCGAGTACGCCGCCGACCCGCACGAGGGCAACCATTTCGACTTCTTCGCCGAGCTGCAGTCCGGCGAGCGGCTCTACTTCGAGCCGCGCCTGGCCGAGCTCGGCTTTCGCACGCTGGACGTGCCGCCGCGCGAGCGCGACCCGCTGCGCGGACGGGTGGCGCGGCGCCTCGCCGGCCTGGTCGAGCCGAAATGGCTCGAGCCCGACGAGTTCTTCCGCCGCTACGAGCTGCTGCGCGCGCTCTCCTGCCTGCAGCGGCCGCAGAACCGGCTTTATGTCGTGCTGCCGCGCGCCAACCAGCCGCTCTCGCACGCGCTCGCGATCCTCGCCGACATCGCGACCCCTGCGGCCGCGGAGCGCGTGCGCATGCTTTACCTCGAGGACGCCGTCGAGGGCCTGCGCGCGCTCGTCCGCGGCCGCGACGAGCTGCTGCGCCGGCACTACCGCGAGTTCCGCGAGAAATACATCCCGCTCGAATGAACCACTGATGGACGAACTGCGCCGCCGCCTATTGGAGCTGCACAAGGTGCTCGTCGACGTGGAGCGCGACGGCTACGAGCGCGCCCGCGGCCGGATGACGGACGGCGAATTCCTCAAGGCGCTGATCGACGACCCGGCCTTCGCCTGGCTCGCGCCCCTCACCGCGCTCATCGTGCGCCTCGACGAGCTCGAGACGCCCGACATCCCGGCCGAGTTCAAGGCGGAGGTGAAGCGGCTGCTCAAGCCCGACGACCTGGGATCCGCTTTCCAGCGCCGCTACCACGAGATCCTGCAGAGGAGCGCGGACGCGCTGGTGGCGCACGGCGCGGTGATGAAAGTGCCCTAGAGCTGCCGCTCGACCCAGGCGCGGATCGAGCGCGCGTCCATCGCGCCCGATACGCGCGCGGCTTCGGCTCCGTTCTTGAAGAGGATCATCGTCGGGATGCCGCGGATGCCGAAGCGCGCGGCGATCTCCGGCGCCGCCTCGGTATCCAGCTTGGCGAAGCGCACGCGCGGATTGAGCTCGCCGGCGGCACGCTCGAAATTCGGCGCCATGGCGCGGCATGGGCCGCACCAGGCGGCCCAGAAGTCGACGACGACCGGCAGCTCCGTGCGCTCGACCGCGGCTTTGAAGTTCTGCCCGCCTATGGCGACCGGCTTCGCTTGCAGGAGAAGAGACTTGCAGCTGCCGCACTTCGGATGCTCCGCCAGGCGTTCATCCGGCACGCGGTTCACCGTGGAGCAGTTCGGGCAGCCGATCAGCACGACGGTCAGTCGATGCGCGCGCCCGAGAGCTTCACCACGCGCGCCATCTTTTCGTAGTCCTTCTTCAGCAGCTCGCCGAACGCCTCGGGCGTCATCGCCTGCGGCACCACGCCCTGCTTGTCGAGGCGCTCGAGGATCGCCGGGTCCTTCAGCAGCTTGCCCACCGCGCCGTTGATGGCGTCGACCGTCGCCTTCGGCATGCCGGCCGGGCCGAGCAGGCCCATCCATGAATCGAACTCATAGCCTTTCACGCCGCTCTCGTCGACCGTCGGCAGGTCCGGCAGGAATTTCGATCGCTTCGGCCCCGTCGCTCCCAGCATGCGCAAGCGCGGCTCCTTCGCGAACGGAATCGCGCTGATGGTCGCGGCGACGACGGCGTGCGAGCGGCCGGCGAGCACTTCCTGCACCGCCTCGCCGGCCGACTTGTAGGGCACGTGCACCATGTCCAACCCGGCCAGCGCGACGAAGTACGCCATGGAGAGATGCGTCGCGGACCCGTTTCCGGCGCTGGCGTAGTTCAGCTTGCCGGGGTTCGCCTTGGCATGGGCGACGAGCTCGGCGAGCGTCCTGGCCGGCACGGTGCTCGACGACATCAGCACGTAATCCACGTTGCCGATGTGCGCCACCGGCGTGAAGTCCTTGAGCGGGTGGTACGGCAGCTTCGCATACAGCGAGCCGGCGATCGTGTGGCTTGCGGCGGCGAGCACCAGCGTCTGCCCGTCGGGCGCCGACTTCGCGACGACACCGGTGCCGATGGTGCCGCCCGCGCCCGGCCGGTTCTCGACGATGACCGTCTTGCCGAGCGCCGCGCCGAGCTCGGCATTGATGGCGCGCGCGAGCGTGTCCTGCGTGCCGCCGGCGGCGAATGGAATGATGATGCGCGTCACCGGCTGCGCATGGGCTATCCCGGTGATGAGGGCCGCGAGGGCCAGCAGGATCTTCACAGCTTGCACCAGTCCTTGATGATCGCCTCGTAGATCGCCACCGACTGGCGGATGCGCTCGACGCTGCACCACTCGTCGGTCTGGTGCGCCATCTGCGGCTCGCCCGGTCCGAGCACCACCGTCGGCGCGCCGCCGTACACCTTGAGCAGGTTGGCCGCGTCCGTCATATAGGTGGCCGTCTTCGCTTCGTGGACCTTGCAGATCTGGAATACCCGCTCGATCCATTCGTTTTGCGGCGCGGTCCACACCGGCTGCAGGTTCGAGAACACGTCGATCTGCGCTTCTGCGCCGAGCAGCGCGCGCAGGCGCTCGAGCAGCGCGGCGTGGTCCATGCCCGGCACGGTGCGGATGTCGACGCCGATGCTGGCGGTGTCGGGCACCATGTTGACGCCGCTGCCGCCCGCCATCGTGCCGACGTTCATCGTCGGCTCGCCCATCACCGCGTGGCGCTTCGCCTGGAAGTCGAATCCCTCGAGCCTGGATACGGCGCGCGCCGCCTTGTAGATCGCGTTCACGCCGAGGTGCGGCATCGAGCCGTGCGCCGACACGCCCTTGAAGTGCGCGTTGAACTTGATCGAGCCCTTGTGCCCGACATACGGATAGTTGGAGGTCGGCTCGCCGACCACCATCGCGCCCGCTTTGCCGAGGAGCTCGGTGCGCGCGAGCTGCTGGGAACCGATGCAGCCGCCCTCTTCGGCGGCGGTCAGCACGATGACGACGCCCGGCGTGCCGCTGAAGCGGTTGGCGAACGTGCGGGCGGCGAGAAGGATCGCCGCCACCCCGGCCTTCATGTCGGACGAGCCGCGGCCGTAGAGCTTGTCGCCGTCCGTCTCCCCCGCGAAGGCGTCCTTCGTCCATCGGTTCGCGCCGAGCGCGACGGTGTCGAGGTGCCCGGTGAGGCAAAGCGGCGGCTTGTCGCCGGAGCCGGCGCGCGCCACGACGCTGGTGCGCCCGGGCTCGTACTCGTGGTAGCGGACCTGGAAGCCCCACTCCTCGAGGAGCCGGCCGGCATGCTGCGCGCAGTCGCGCTCGCGGCCCGGCGGGTTGATGGTGTCGAATTGAAGAAGCGTCCGGGTCAGGGCGACAGCGTCACTCATGCCCAGGATGATAGCTTCAGCGCTGGTCGATCACCGCCACGCGTACCCCTTTACGGCCGCGGGGCGCATAGGGGCCGTCCGCGATCACGTCGAGGGAGCGGAGGAAAACCTCGAGCGGCGCCTCCTCCTCGCCGGCGAGCCAGGCCTCGATCTTCTCCGGCGGCACGCGGAAGAAAGCGGCCATGCGGGCGCGGCTGCCCAGGATCTCCCCGGCTCGGGCCAGCGCCTTGGCATAACGGTGCATGCGAAGCCGGATGCAGGGGGCGTGCCGGACGCGCGTGTCCGGCGACGGCTCTCACGGTTTCGACGACAGACTACGCGGCGGCGGCGCGATCGCTGCGGCGGCGCTTCGGCACGCCCGCCGCTTCCTGCGCTGCACGGCGGTCGTGCTCGGCGAGGATGATCTCCATCGCGCGCTCGAAAGCCGCGCGCGGCGGCCCGGAGCGGGCGGCGATCCAGTCGTCGAGGTCCTTGTTCGGCACCTGGAGGAAGGCGGCGAGCCGGTCGCGGCCGCCCTGCAGGTACTCGCACTGCTGGAGGATGCGGGCGCACATCTCCGCCCATCGGGGATGATGGACCATTGCCATGGGGCAGTGCGTAGCAAGCGCTGTTCCCTGCCTTCGAATCGGTACGACGTACGTAATTGTCCTGTCAGGTTATGGGCGGTACTTCTTCGCCGCCGCGGCGAAGGCCTCGTAGTCTTCCTTGGCCTGCGGCGTGGCGGTGAGGATCGGCAGGTCGGCGGCGATCGATTCGTCGAGGAAGCGCTTCTCCTCCGCCTTGGAAAGATGGACTTCCCTGCCGCCGTGCTCGGCCCAGATCTTCTGCGAGCTCTTGATGTCCTGCGCCGCCCATCCATAAGTGTGCTGGTCGGCCTTGCGCACTTCCTCGCGCACGATCTTCTCCAGGTCGGGGCCGAGCGACTTCATGAAGTTGCGGTTGACGAGGGGAACGGTCGCCGCCCAGTGCGAAGGCAGATACGTGAAGGTCTTGGCGATGTCGTAGAACTTGAGCGCGGTGAAGAGCGTGGTGCCGGCCCAGACGCCGTCGATGGTGCGGTTCTGCAGCGCCGGCAGCACTTCGCCGAACGGCATGGAGAGCGGCGAGGCGCCGAAGCGCTTCAGCGGCTCGATCTGCAGCGGCGAGCCCGGCACGCGGATCTTCTGGCCCTTGAAGTCCGCCAGCGTATTGATCGGCTTGTGCGAGAGGATGGCGTACTGGCTCGGAATGAAGATGGTGAGCGGCTCGACGCCTTTCGCCGCGCCGAAGGTCGAGAGGCGCTGCCGGATGGCGGGATCGTTCAGCACCTTCGCGCCATGCTCCTGGCTGTCGAAGAGCCCCGGCGCGGCGAGCACCGCGAAGCGCGGCTCGAGCGGCTCGTAGAAGCCCGAAGCATTGAACGAGACCTCGATCGTGCCGAGCGCGACGCCTTCGATCGTGCGCGGAATGGAGCCGAGCTGGCTCGCCGGATAGACCTCGGCCTTGACCTTGCCGCCCGAGGACGCGTTCACGCCCCTGGCGAACGTGTTCAGCCACTCGACGAGCGCGTCGCCGCTGGTCGAGGTCGAGAGTTTCATCGTGTACTGGGCATTGGCCGTGCCGACGGCGGCGGCCGCCGTTATTCCCACGGCGAGGGCTGCGAGGCGAATCATGGTGGGTCTCCCTTTCGGAACAGTTGAACGATTTGCAGGACCGACAGCACGGCGATCAGGCCGAAGCCGATCACGATCGCGCTGTGCGGAATCCACATCGGGATGCCGGCGTTCTGGCTGCGGGCGTCGAGGCCGGCCATCTGGTGCGCATAGCCGGCCGCAACGTAGAGCACGAAGCCCGCGAGGACCAAGACGAGCACGAGCTCGATCACGCCGAGCGCCGCCTGCACCGCGCGCGGCAGCCGCTGCGCGAGGACATCCATGCGCAGATGCATGCGCCGCCACGTCGCCACCGCGGCGCCGAGGAACGCGATGTAGACCATGATGTAGATCTGCACCTCGTCGGCCGAGATGAAGGTGCGGCCGAAGACGTAGCGGCCGACGACGTTGACGAAGTTGTACAGCACCGCGACGATCAGCGCCGCGCCGAGCAGCCGCTCGAGGCCGAGCGCCAGCGCGTCAACGGAGCGGTTCAAGCGGCTTCCTTCCCCGGATCAGGTCTGACGCCTTCTCGGCGATCATCATGACGGGCGCGTTGATGTTGCCGCCGACGAGGTCCGGCATCACGGACGCGTCGACGACCCGCAGTCGCTCCACGCCCTTCACTCTCAGCTCGTCGTCGACCACCTCACCCATGCGGCAGGTGCCGAGCGGATGATGCACCGAAATCGAGGTGGCGCGGATGTGCGCGTCGATCTCGGCGTCGCTTTCCTTCGCCCCGCCGAGCTCCTGGGCGATGAAGCTGTGCAGCGCTTTCTGCGCGGTCACGGCCCGTGCCATGCGCACGCCGGCGCGCAGCTTCGCCCAATCCCCGTCCCTGGACAGGAAACCCTGCCGGATGAGCGGCGCGCGCGTCGGGTCGGCCGAAGCGAGCTCGACGCGCCCGCGGCTTTCCGGCCGCAGCAGCACCACCACGCACGTGAAGCCGTCGGCGAACGGCTTCGTCCAGTACGCCTCGGCGGCGAGCGGCGCGCCCTGGAAGAGGAGCTGGATGTCCGGCATGGCGAGCGACGGATCGCTCTTCAGGAAGGCGACCAGCGGCCCCGGCAGGTCGGTGGCGAATCCCTTGCCGAGGAAATAGCACTTCGCCAGCTCGAGCGCGATGCGGTCCATGCGCATGGCGCGATGGAAGGGCCCCGGCTCCCTGCGAACGAACGGCAACGGCGCCATGACATGATCCTGCAGGTTGCGGCCGACGCCCGGCAGCGCCGCCTCGACCTTGATGCCGTGCTTCTGCAGCTCGGCCGGATCGCCGATGCCCGAGAGCATCAGCACCTGCGGCGAGTTGATGACGCCGCCGGAGAGCACGACTTCCTTCTCCGCGTGCGCGACGCGCTTCAAGCCCTTCTGCACGTACTCCACGCCGACAGCACGCCCGTTCTCCACCATGACCCGGGTCACGTGGGCATTCACCTCGACGGTGAGGTTGCGGCGGCCGAGTGCCGGCCGGAGGTACGCGGCAGCCGCGCTGCAGCGCCGGCCGTTGCGGATCGTGACCTGCATCCTGCCGAAGCCGTGCTGCTCGGCGCCGTTGTAGTCCTCGGTGACCGGATGGCCGGCAGCGACGCCGGCCTCGGTCCACGCATCGAAGAGCGGATCGACGTAGCGCGAGCGCTGCGTGCAGAGCGGACCGTCGCCGCCGCGGAAGCGGCTCTCGCCGCCCTCCCAGGATTCCTGGCGGCGGAAATACGGCAGCGCGTCGGCGTACGACCAGCCCTTCAATCCGGAGGCGGCCCAGCGGTCGTAGTCGCCGCGGTGGCCGCGCACGTACGCCATCGCGTTGATGGACGAAGAGCCGCCGATCACCTTGCCGCGCGCGCATTCGACGGCGCGGCCGCCCACGCTGGGCTCCGGCTCGGCGAAGTAGCCCCAGTCGTGCATGCGCTTCGTGAGCAGGCGTCCCCAGGCGAGCGGGATGTGCAGCCACGGATCGCGATCCCAGCCGCCGGCCTCGAGCAGCAGGACGCGCGCGTTGCCGTCCTCGGTCAGCCGGCTGGCGAGCACGCAGCCCGCCGAGCCGGCGCCGACGATCACGTAGTCGTAGCTCAATCCGCCTTGATGCTCGCGTCGCGGATCGTGCGGCCCCACTTCACGACCTCGCCCTTCACGAAGGCCGCGAACTCGCCGGGGCTCGACGGGCGCGGGTCGTAGTACTGCGAGCGCATGCGGCTCTGCACCTCGGGATCGGCGAGCGCCTTGTTCACGGCCGCGTTCACCGCGGCAACCACCGGGCGCGGTGTGGCCGACGGCGCGAAGAGGCCGAACCAGATGTCGGCCTCGTACCCCGTCATGCCCTGCTCGGCGGCGGTCGGCACGCCCGGAAACTCGGAGGAGCGCTTCGCCGAGACGAGCGCGAGGATGCGCACCTTGCCCGACTTCTCGAACGGCGCGGCGTTGGAAATCGTGTTGAAGGCGATCGGCAGCTGCCCGCCGATCACGTCGGCCAGGGCCGGCGCGCAGCCCTTGTAGGGCACGTGCACGATGTCGATCTTCGCCGTGAGCTTGAGGAGCTCGCCGGCGAGATGCATCGGGCTCGCGTTGCCGCAGGTGGAGTACGCCAGCTTCCCGGGCTGCGCCCGGGCCATCGAAATCAGTTGCGGCAGCGTCTTCGCCTCGACGCCGGGATTCACCGCGATCACCATCGCCGTCGCGCCGACCATCGCCACGGCCGCCAGGTCCTTCTCGAGCTCGTACGACACCTTCTGGCCCAGCCCCGGCGTCATGGCGATAGTGCTCGTCGCCATGAGCAGCGTGTAGCCGTCGGCCGGCGCGCGCGCCACTTCGCCCGCGCCGAGGTTGCCCGCCGCGCCGGGCTTGTTCTCCACCACCACCGGCTGGCGCCACTCGTCGGCGAGCTTCGGCTGGATGAAGCGCGCCATGATGTCGTTGCCGCCGCCGGGCGGATACGGCACGACGATCTTCACCGGCTTGCCCGGAAAGCTCTGCGCCAGCGCGACGCTGGAGACCAGTGCGAGCGCCAGGCAGAAGAACCGGCCCCTCATGCAGCAGTGGCCTTCTTGAATGCATCGCGAGCGCCGATCGTCGCGTCCCACTTCTTCACGTTCGGCAGATCCGGAAGCTGCACGCCGAAGCGCAGGCAGCGGTAGACGATCGGCGCGAGGCAGATGTCGGCGAGCGTCATCTCGTCGCCGGCCACCCACTTGCCCATCGTCTTGTCCAATATGGCGAGCTGCGCGCCGAGGTCCTTCTCCTGCGCGGCGAAATCGGCGCTGCGCTTCGCCGGCTCGAGCTTCGACTCCTTGAACATCGCGAGGTAAGGGTTGTTGAGCGACGCGAGCTGCCAGTCCATCCAGCGCTCGACGTGCGTGCGCTTGGCGGCGTCGGTCGGATAGAGATTGCTCTTCGCCTTCGAGGCGATGTAGCGCAGGATGGTGTTCGACTCCCAGATGACGAGGCTGCCGTCGACGAGAGTGGGAACCTTGGCGTTCGGGTTCTTGGCGAGATAGTCGGGCGTCTGCGTGTTGTTGAACTGGCGCCCGTAGTCTTCGCGCTCGTAGGGTTGCTTCAGCTCCTCGAGCAGGAAGAGCACCTTCTGCACGTTGCCCGAGGTTTTGCGGCCCAATACTTTCATTTCGGCTCCGGTTTATAGGCGATCGCGTCTATCTCGATCTTGGTGTTGATGACCGCCCTCGCTTCGACGGTGGTGCGAGCCAGGGCTGCGTTCGGAAAATGCTTGGCGAAGACGCCGTTGTAGCGGCCGAAGTCGCGCGCGTCCGAGAGGTACACCGTCGCCTTCACCACGTCCTCGAGGTCGGCGCCCGCCTCGTTCAGCGCGCGCTTCACGGCG
>Ga0070681_10002640_pt1 | contig 16456 bp, 11 predicted proteins | sample KBSC83BmetaG_FD_65650 | JGI IMG/M metagenome (GOLD analysis project Ga0070681, IMG submission 65650) | Corn rhizosphere microbial communities from Kellogg Biological Station, Michigan, USA - KBS C8-3B metaG | ecosystem: Host-associated > Plants > Roots > Rhizosphere | place: USA: Michigan...
GCATGTCAAACGCTGTGGCGGTCACCGACGCGACGTTCGAGCAAGAGATCGAGAAGCATGACGGCCTTGCCGTCGTCGACTTCTGGGCGACCTGGTGTGGGCCCTGCCGCATCATCGCGCCGATCCTCGACCAGCTATCGGTCGAGTACGATGGGCGAGTGAAGGTCTCCAAGATGGACGTCGACGCGAACATCAAGACGGCGTCTCGTTTCAACGTGCGGTCGATCCCGATGCTCCTCTTCTTCAAGGGCGGGAAAGTCGTCGATCAGATCATCGGCGCCGTGCCGAAGCAGATGATCCAGGCAAAGTTCGAGCAGCACGCCGCAGCACCCCAGGGTGTCGAGCGGGCGGTGTAGCGCCGAGTCATTACCTAGGCACCAATTGGAGCGTCCTGAAAGTGCCGCGCGCGATTGCGGCCTGGGACGCATGGAACGCCCGGGCCGCGTCGCGCCGGGCGTTCTTCTTTTCTCCCCGCCGCTTCGCGATGCAACACCTCGCTGGATTGCGCTATCCGTTCACCCGTGTGCTGCTGCCACGCACGCGGTTGGCGTACATCCACCTGCGCAATCTCCTCACCGACGCCAAGCGGGACCGATCGGCGCGGATTTCGGGGTACGTCGCGATCTGGCTCCCCGAAGAATTCGTCACCCTGTACATGCAACGTGGCGAGGTCGTGAACGCCACGATCCACGACAAGAACGGCACGCAGGTGATCGCCATCGCGAAGGCGCTGGAGATGGTGCCCACCGAGCCGGAATACGGTGAGATCTGCTTTCACGAAGCGGACGAGGCCCAGCTCTCGTGCATGTTCATCGCCCAGACGCGCGCACCGGAGCCGTGGCCCGACGGCGTAGCCGTGAGCGATCCGGCCGTGCTCTTCCCGTATCTCATGGCCATCACCTTCGACGGCTCCGTCGAGATCATCGCTGACGAAACCGTGAACTACCTGGTCTTCAAGAACGGGAACGTCGAGCGCGCGTTCATGGCGGCTGGCCATCACGGCACGCTCGTCGATCGGGTCGCGAAGCTCTTCGCGCGGGAGGGCCGGACTGGGGCAAAGCTGCAGCGTTGGACGGAAGGGCCGCCCCTCCCGGTTCAGGCACCGCCAGCGCTCGTCCAGGCGTACCGGGAGCTCGCGACCGGGCTCGTGCAGCGGCTCATGGCCCAGGGAAAAGAGGGCGCGCCCGCCATTGCGGAGCAGGCACGTCAGAACCTGCTCCCCGAGCATGACTCGCTCGAAGGCTTCTCGTTCAATGGCCGGCCCCCGCGCGACCCCGTCACCGAGACGGCGAAGCTCACAAAGGCGATGGCCGCGTGGATGAAGGAAGTCATCTGGGCCGCTGTCGATCACGACGTGCTGCCGCCGGAGCAGCTCATCAAGGAGCTGACCTGGGACCGCAGGCATATGTTCCAGTCCGCGGGGCTGTACGACCAGCTTCCCTGGCGGGTACTCTAAATGGGGTGAGCTCGTCGATCGCCCCCGGACGACTGCACGTCGTCAGCACCCCCATCGGCAACCTGGGGGATTTTTCTTTTCGGGCGATCGAGACTCTTCGCGGCGTCGCGCTCATCCTCGCCGAGGACACGCGGCACTCGCGCACGCTGCTGGACCGGTACGAGATCAGAACTCCGGTCGCGTCGTATCACGAACACAACGAAGCGAAGATGACGCCGGTGCTCGTCGAGCGGCTCGTCGGCGGTGATGATCTCGCGCTCATCTCCGACGCGGGGACGCCGCTGCTCTCCGATCCTGGTGCGCGACTCGTGCGTGCCGCGATCGACGCCGGCGTCTCGGTGATCGCGGTTCCCGGCGCGTCGGCGCTGTTGTCGGCGCTGGTCGCGTCGGGTGTGAGTGCCGAGCGCTTCACCTTCTACGGCTTTCTTCCGCGCAAAGGACGCGAGCGCTCGGCGACGCTCGCCGAGCTCGGGTCCCTGCGACATACTGCGGTGTTGTACGAGGCGCCGTCGCGCGTTGCCGAGACACTCGCCGACCTCGACGCGCACGGAGCAGGGGAAAGATTCTCCGTGGTGGCCCGCGAAATGACAAAGCAATATGAAGAGATACGACGCGGAACGGTCGCTACGCTTCGCGCGTACTACAGCAACAGCCCTCCGCGTGGTGAAGTCGTCATCGTCCTGGCAGGTGCGGAGGCTCGGCAAGTGGACGAAAGTGAAGTGCGCACGCGCGCACGCGAGCTCGTTGCCGAGCGTCGCAGCGCGCGCGACGTCGTCGCTCAGCTCGTCGCGGAGCTCGGTGTTCCGCGCAATCGGGCGTACGAGATTGTGGAGGAGGAGAAAGCATGAGCGGGACGAGGGACGCGGGACGCGGGGCGCGCAAAGGACGAGTGGTTCGCCTGCTGGCATACGCCGGCTGCGCTGCCGCGCTCACTGCATTCGCGCCCCGCGCCCCGCGTCCCGCGCCCCCCGTCCCGCATCCCGCGCCCCGCGTAGCGCGTCTCACCATCGCTCGGCTCCAGTACGACGGTGGCGGCGATTGGTATGCGAATCCGTCCAGCCTTCCGAATCTCCTCGCCGCGATTCGCGAGCGGACCTCGCTCGATGTCGACAAGACCGAGGCGCGGGTTCGGATCATGGACGACAAGCTCTGGGACTACCCGTTCCTGCATGTCACGGGGCACGGCAACATCCGCTTGAGCGACGACGAAGTAATGCGTCTTCGCGAGTATCTCACGCGCGGCGGTTTTCTCCACGTCAGCGACAATTACGGCATCGACTCGAGCTTTCGGCGCGAGATCAAGCGCGTCTTCCCAGATCGGGAGTTGGTCGACGTCCCGCTCTCGCACCCGATCTACCACATCGTCTACGACTTCCCGAAAGGTTTACCAAAGATTCACGAGCACGATGGCAAGCCGGCGCGTGGATTCGGCATCTTCATTGGAGACCGTCTCGCGGTCTTCTATGACTGGTCGTGCGATCTGGGCAATGGTTGGGAAGATTACGAGGTCTATCACGATCCACCGGCGCTGCATGAAGCAGCGTTGCGGATGGGGGTGAACCTGTTCGTCTACGCCGTCACGAGTAGGCCCGTCCCATGACACCACTCGAGTTCGTCGAGCGCGAGCGAATACGGCTGCGCCGCCTGCACATCATCGCCGGCGTGTCGCTGGCGCTGGCAATCACCTTCACCGCCCTTGCGCTCGCCGCGTTGTTCTTCGGCAACGCGCGCTGGATCGCGCTGCCGCGGTCGGCGCCATTCGCGGTGTGGATTCTCATCGCCATCCTCGACGCCGCGGTCATCGTCTGGAGCTGGCGACGACTCACGGGCGACGTGACTCGCGGCGGCGTCGCGGCGACGATCGAGCGCGAGCAATCGCTCCGCGCTGGTGCCTTACGAGGCGCTCTCGAGGTCGCGGATCGCGGCGCGCTCGGTCGGCATGCGGCGACGGAGATGTCGACGCGCCTCCGCGGCGCGGGTCCGATGCTCGCGCCGGCGTCGCGCAAACGCGCGCGACGGAACGCCGGGCGCACGTTCGCAGCGGCGACGATCAGCGTCATGCTGCTCGCCGGTCTGACGCCGATCTTCGGCGACGGCCTGCTCGCCCTGCTCCTGCCCGTGAAAGCGTGGAACGGCACACTCCTGCCGAAGATCGAGTTTCGCGGATTGCCGCAGCAAGTGATGCGTGGCGAAGAGCTGTCGCTCGACATCACCGCGCCGCGGCGGAAGCAGTTGACGCTCACGCAGCGCACCACCGGCGAAGGCTGGCGAACCACCACGGTTCCGGTGTCACGAGACGGATCGGTGCGCACGAAAGTGGGACCGATGCGTGGCGATCTCCTCATCGTGGCCTCGGACGGCCGCGCCTCGACCGACACCGCGCTCATTCGGGTGACGGACCGGCCCTTCGTTGGCGCGATCTCCATGCGCGCGACCTATCCGGCCTACCTCGGCCGCGCCGCCGAGGGGCTCCCAGTTGGGGAGCCGGCTCGCGTACCGCAGGGAACAGTCGTCGACCTCTCGGGTCGCGCCTCGACGGAGCTGCGCACCATTCAGCTCGTAGGAGCGAAGGAGTCGATCGCGCTGCGCCCGAGCGGGCATGCGTTCAGTGGCCGCTTCACCGCGACCCAGACGGGCAAGTGGAGCTGGAGCGCGGTTGGCTCGTTAGGCCCGATTGCCGACGTGCCGCTCCCCCTCGAGCTCGAGGTCGTTCCCGATTCCGTGCCTCGCGTCGAGCTCGTGTCTCCGGCGAGCGACACGCTCGTCGCCGGCGGCGATCGGATTCCGCTGCGCCTAACGGTGACCGACGATCACGGCATCGCCCGCGTCGAGCTGCAGAGCTGGAAGCAGGGCGCCGGCTCGGCCGCGACGGTCGTCCAGCCACTGAGTGGACCGCAGTCCACGGTATGGAACGGCGGAGCGCTCCTCGATCTCGCACCGCGCGACCTGCAGCCGGGCGATGCGCTGCACGTCAAGGTCGTCGCCATCGACAACTCGCCGTGGGCACAGAAGGGCGAGAGCCGCGAGCTCCTGCTCAAGATCCCGACAATGGAAGAGCGGCGGGCGATGGCGCGGGACGCCGCGGATTCCGCCGTGCGCGAGGCGCAGGCAACCGCATCCGCGCAGAAGTCGCTGCAGCAACGCACCGACGATGCGTCGAAGGATCGCGGCCAGCGGGCGAATAGCGCGAAGTCTGGCGAGACCGCGGCCTCGGCGGACTCGAAGGCAAACGGCGGCCAGCAGTCGTCGATGAGCTTCGAGTCGGCGGAGCAGGCGCGTGCGGTGGCCAAAGAGCAGCGCGCGCTCACCGACCGCGTGAAGAATCTCGAGGCGCAGGCGAAAGCGCTCCAGGAGCAGCTCAGGCAAGCCGGCGCGCTGGACAGCAGCCTCGCCCGACAGCTGCGGGACGCGCAGGAGATGCTGCGCCAGGCGCTGACGCCCGAGCTGATGGAGCAGATGAAGAAGCTCGAGGACGCGGCACAGCAGCTCTCGGGCGAGCAGGCGCGTCAAGCAATGAAGGACCTCGCCGCGATGCAGCAGCGGCTGCGCGAGCAGCTCGAGAAGAGCGCCGAAATGCTGAAGCGGGCCGCGTTCGAGGGCGCGATGCAGACGCTCAAGGACGAAGCGAAGGACATCGCCGACCGCGAGCGCAAGCTTGCCGACAGCGTCAAAGCGTCGGGCGACAAGCCTAACGATGGGCAGCAGAATCAGGCGCGCCAGCTCGCCGATCGATCGGATCGCCTGAGCGACGACGTCAAGAAGCTCGAAGATCGGCTCGCGCGCGAGAAGGCGGAGCCGGGTGCGAAGCGCGCCGATCAGGCGCGCCAGCACAGCGAGGCCTCAGCGGAGAAGATGAAGGAAGCCGCCGGTGATCGCTCCAAAGCGGGCGAGCAGCGTGAGAATGGCGATTCGGCTCGCGCGGCGAACGGCCAGCGGCAGCCTAACGAGCAACGGTCCGGCCAGGGCGAGCGCCAGCAGCAGCAGCAGTCCGGCCAGCAGCAGACGAACAAGCAGAACGGACAGAGCCAGTCCGGGCAGAAGCAGCAGGCGGGCGGAGAGCAGCGCAACCAATCGCAGGACGGCCAGCGTTCCTCCGGCAGCCAGGGGCAGCGCAGTCAGGACGGCAAGCAGGGACAGCGCGGCCAGCAGGGGCAGCAGGGCGGCCAACAGCCGATGGAGCAGAACGCCCGCGACGCCGCCAGTCAGATGGAGCAGGCGGCGCAGGCGATGCAGGACGCGCGCGACGCGCAGGTCTCCGAGTGGAAGAAGGAGCTCACGGGCGATCTGGACCAGACGATCCAGGAGCTCTTGCAGATGGCGCGCGAAGAGAGCGCGATGGAGCAGAAGGCGCGCTCGGGCGACGGTAAGCCGGATGAGATGCGTGGTCAGCAGAGCGCCGTGAAGCAGGGCGTCGACGAGGCCGCGCAGCGGATGCAGAAGGCGGGACAGAAGTCGCAGCTGCTCTCCGGCCGCTCGCAGCGCGCGATGAGCGAAGCGCAGCAGAAGGTCGCGCAGGCGACGCAACAGATGTCGGAGCAGCGCGGTGCCCAGCAGTCGGCGAGCTCGTTAGGCGACGCCGCCGAGTCGCTCAATCGCGCCGCGGCGTCGCTCGCGCGCGATCGTGAGCGCGTGAACAGCGCCTCCTCGGCGTCGGGCTTCGCCGAGATGCTGCAGCAGCTGCAGGAGATGGCGAAGAAGCAGGGCTCGATCAACGCGCAGGCGCAGGGACTGATGCCGATGCCCGGCGGCCAGATGTCGGGCGAGATGCAGGCGACGGCCCGCGCGCTCGCACGCCAGCAGCGCGGCGTCGCTCAGCAGCTGGACGAGATGGGTGAGGGTGCAGGTGGCGATCGCGCCGCGCAGCTCGCGAAGGAAGCGCGGCAGCTCGCGGATGCGCTCGAGGGCGGACGGATCGACGGGACGACGCTCGCGCGGCAGCAGCAGCTGTTCCGCCGGCTGCTCGACGCCGGTCGCTCGCTGGAGAAGGACGAGCGCGACGACAGCAACAAGCGCGAGGCCAAGTCGGCGAAGGGCGACGAGCAATTCGCGCCGACGAACACGGACGCCACGGGAAAGAACGGCTCGAAGTTCCGCGAGCCGAACTGGAACGAGCTCCGCGGCCTCACCGCCGACGAGCGTCGCGCGATCCTGGATTACTTCAAGCGGATCAATGAACAGAAACCGTAGAGGGCTGTGGGCGGAGGGCAGAGGGTGTCGAGCCACCGTTGTCGTCTGCGCCCTGCTCATCACCCTCTGCCCTCTGCCCTCGGCCCTCTGCGCGCAAAGCGCAGACACGACGGCCTTCTACAAAGCCCTCGAGCTCGAGAGCGCGGGGAAGTATAAGGAGGCCGCGCCGCTCTTTCGCACGGCGTTAGGCACGTCGAGCGCCGTGAGCGCGCTGCTCGGCCTCGAGCGCGTCTACGCGGAGCTCGGCTGGAGCGATTCGCTGATTGCGCCGCTCGATACGCTCATTCGCCACAATCCACACGAAACCGTGTATCGCAGCGTACAACTACGGACGCTGCAAGCGCTCGGACGCGAGGAGCAGCTCCGCACGGCGATCACGCGCTGGGTGCAGGACGCGCCCGGCGATCCGTCGCCGTACCGCGAGTACGCGCGGCTTCTCCTCCAGCGCGGCCTCACCGCGTCGGCGGACAGCGTGATTCGCGCGGCGCGCCAGGCCCTCGGGTCCACGAACGAGCTGCAATTAGAGATCGCTCAGCTCCGGGCGGCGATGGGGTTGTGGGAGGAGTCTGCTCAGGCGTGGCGCCTCGCACTCGCGTCGTCGGCGTACCTGGAGCAGGCGGCGATCTACGCGCTGACGCCGACGCCGCCCGCGACACGCGCCGCCGTTAGGCAGGTGCTCCTCGCGGCGCCGGTCGACGTGCCGGCACGCCGTGCGCTCGCCGGTCTCGAGATGGGGTGGGGCTCGCCCGCTGACGGCTGGTTGGCCCTCAAGGACCTGCCCGCCGACAGCGCGAGCGCCGCCGCGTGGACGGATTTCGCGGGCCGCGCCGAGTTGGAGGAGCGCTGGCCTCTCGCGCGCGACGCGCTCGTCGCCGCGCTGCGCTGGCGCCGCACGCCCGAAGCGACGCTGCGCGCGGCGAATGCGGCGGTGCGCGCGGGTGATCCAGCGGCCGCACTCGCGCTGCTTCCCATCGAGGGGCCGGGGTCCCAAGTGGCGGATTCAGCGCGCGCGGCGCGGACGACTGTCCCGCTGCAGGCGCGGGCGCTGTCGATGATGGGCCGTCCCGCTGCTGCCGAGCGGTTGGTGGAGCGGTTCGATCGTTGGTTCACGCCCGGGACGCGAACCGTCCTCACGCGCGCCGTCGCGTTAGGCTGGGTGCGCAGCGGCGACATGGCGCGCGCGCGGGCCTCGCTCTCGAGCGCTGGAACGGAAGGCGACTCGAGCGACGCCGCCGGTTGGCTGGCGCTCTACGAGGGGAATCTTCGCACCGCCCGCGTGCTGTTGCGGACGAGCACGGAAACGACGCCGGAGCTGGCAACGGCGCTCGCGATCGTCGCCCGCATCCACGCCGACAGCGCGCCATCGTTAGGCCGCGCCTTCCTCATGCTCGCGCGAAACGACAGCGCCGGCGCGGCCACGGCCTTCACGGAGGCAGCGGACCGGCAGGCGGCGGGCGACGCGACATCGATCCTGCTGTCGACGGCGGCCCAACTGCGGTCCGCGCTCCACGACGACGCTCAGGCAATGGCGCTCTGGCGCCGCATCGTCGAGCAGCAGGCGTCGACGCCCGAAGCGCCGTCGGCCGAGCTCGAGTGGGCGCGGGCGCTCCGGCGGCATGGTGATGCGACAGGCGCGGTCGCGCGCCTTGAGCACCTCATCCTCACGTACCCGCAGAGCGCGCTCGTGCCGCAGGCGCGGCGCGAGCTCGACCTCGCCCGCGCCGCAATTCCGGGAGCGACATGATCAAGTTGTCATCACTGGCGCGGGTTGCGGCGCTCTGGCTCTGCCTCGCTCTACCGGCGTCCGCGCAACGGCTCCTCGTCCCGATGGACGACAGCCAGGATGATCATCTCAAGGCCTACGGCGTCACGTACAACGCGCTCAAAGAGGGCCTCACCGGTGAGTGGTTGCTCAACTACAGGGGCGGGGCCTTTCTCCTCCCGGACACGCCGGAGATGCGCAAGCGGGCCGCGCTGGCGGGCGTCACCTTCGAGCCGCTCGACGACGGCCAGCTCGGCGCCATCCGCGCCGAGATCGCCAACAGCAACATGGACGCGGTGCCGCTCGAAAAGGCGCCGAAGATTGCCGTTTATTCGCCGCCGGAGGCCTTGCCATGGGACGATGCGGTGACGCTCGCCCTCAAGTATGCCGGCATCGACTACACGCGTATCTACGACGACGAGGTGGAGCGCGGCGACCTCACGAAGTACGAGTGGCTGCATCTGCACCATGAGGACTTCACGGGCCAGTTGAACAAGTTCTATCTGACCTACCGCGAGGCGCCCTGGTTCATCGAGCTGATGCAGCAGAACCTGACGGCGGCGAAGCGGCTTGGCTTCGCGTCGGTTCCCGCGCTCAAGAAGGACGTCGCCGAGAAGATCCGGCAGTTCGTCGAGCGCGGCGGATTCTTGTTTGCCATGTGTGGTGCGACGGAGACTCTCGAGTTGGCGATGGCGGGCCACGACGTCGATCTCGCATCGGCATACATCGACGGCACACCGATGGACGACGACGCGGACCGGAAGATGGATTGGAAGCGCGCCTTCGCCTTCCGTGACGCGCATCTCGAACATTCACCCTTCGTGAACTCGATGAGCGACATCGACGGCCACCAGGTGAACGTGCCTGGGCGCCGCCAACCCCTCGGCACTTTCACCCTCTTCAATTTCTCGGCGAAGTTCGATCCGGTGCCCTCGATGCTCGTGCAGGACCATCGTTCCGTGGTCAACGATTTCTACGGCGTGACGACGAGCTTCACCCGCACGGTGCTCAAGCCCGGCGACGTGATTCTCGCAGAAGAGCCGGGCGCGCCCTGGGTGAAGTACATCCACGGCGACTATGGAAAGGGAACGTGGACCTACTACGGCGGCCACGACCCCGAGGACCCGCAGCACGCCATTGGGAACGCGCCCACGGACCTGTCCCTGCACAAGAACTCGCCCGGCTACCGGCTGATTCTCAACAACGTCCTCTTCCCGGCCGCGAAGAAAAAGCCGCTGAAAACCTGAGGGCCGCGGGACGGGGCCGCGGGTCGCGGGAAAGCAGGACGGCGACCCTCACTCTCCGCCCTCCGCCCGCGGCCCCGCAGCCCGCGTTCCCCATCCCCCCGTAACGGGCTTTCTTCGGTATATTGGGCATCGTGCCCACCGACCGACTTCACCCCAAAGCCGCTCTCGCCATCAAGGGGGCCATTCGGCTGGCCCAGGGGAGGGAAGTCTGCTTCGTCTGCGGCCTCGACGAGGATGGGGTGCTGCAGTCGGCAAAGGTGGTGTCCCGGGGTGACGTCGGGCGCGTGCTGGCGCTGCCGGGCTTCGCGCAGCGCGGCGAGATGCTGGTCCACAACCATCCTTCAGGCGTCCTCGAGCCCTCGTCGGCAGACCTCGAGGTTGCCGCGAGGCTCCATGACGACGGGATCGGCTTCGCCATCGTCGACAACTTTGCGACGGAGCTCTATGTCGTCGTCGAGGTGCCGCGCCAGCGCGAGACGAAGCTGCTCGAAGCCTCGGCGATCGATCGCGACCTCGGCCCGCACGGTCCGATCGCCGCGAATCTCACGCGATACGAGGACCGCGCCAGCCAGCGTGCGATGGCCGTCGAGGTTACGCGGCTCTTCAACGACGGCGGCATCGGCCTCCTCGAGGCCGGGACCGGGGTCGGCAAGTCGTTAGGCTACCTCGTGCCAGCCCTGCGCTGGGCTGCCGCCAACGGCGAGCGCACCGTCGTCTCGACCAACACGATCAATCTCCAGGAGCAACTCGTCGGTAAGGACCTTCCGTTCCTGGCGGACGCACTCAGCGATCAGAAGGTGCGCTACGCGCTGCTCAAGGGATGGCGGAACTATCTCTGCCTGCTGCGCCTCGACCAGGCGAAGAACTCCGGCGGCGCGCTGCTCGACGACGGCATGTCCGGTGAGCTCGAGTCGATCGTTCAGTGGTCCGAGAAGACGACTGATGGATCGCTCGCAGACCTGCCCACGCCACCGCGGGCAGAGCTCTGGGACGAGGTCTCCGCCGAGCCCGATCTCTGCCTCCGGCTCAAATGCACGCTCTATCAGAAGTGCTTTCTCTACAAGGCACGGCGCGAGGCGGCGCAGGCAGATGTGATTGTCGTCAATCATCATCTGCTCATGTCTGACGTCGCAGTCCGTCGCGCGTCGAACAACTGGGAGGAGGCCGCTGTCCTTCCGGCCTACACGCGGCTCGTCGTGGATGAGGGACACCACCTCGAGGACGCGGCTGCCGCCCACCTCGGCATGACGGCGACGCGGCGCTCACTTCAGCGTTTGTTCAACCGGCTCGACCGTCGCGGCCGCGGCATTCTCCCCGCGCTCATCGGCAAGCTCTCGGCGAACGACGATCTTCTCAGCACCGCGAGCCTCGACCTCGTGCACGCGCGGCTGGTGCCGTCCGTCCGCGCGGTGCGCGAGAAGAGCTCGTATCTCTTCGATCTCCTCGAGGTGTTGCTCAGCGAGTCTGGCCAGGCGGTACTGCGACTCACCGATCAGTTCAAGCACGATCCCATCTGGAAGAACGGCCTCCGCACCGCGCTCGATGACACGTTAGGCGAGATTCAGCTGCTCCATCAGGGGCTCCAGCTCGTTCGCGAGCGCATCGAGGGGAGCACGAGACTCGACGAGCAGCTGGCGCCTCTCCTCAACGAGCTGCGCGCGGTCATCCGCCGGCTTCAGCTGGCCGGCGACGCGCTGCATCAGGCTCTCGATCCGCCCGCGGGCGATCCGACGGTCCGATGGATCGAGGCGCGGGGCCGTGAGCGTTCGGCGGCGGTGACCTCGGTGCCGCTCGATCTCGCGCCCGTGCTGCGCGAAGATCTCTTCAAGCGCAACACGACGACGGTCGTCACGAGTGCGACGCTCGCCGCCGGCGCTCGCGACCGCAACGTCGCTCGCGATGGTGCGGCCGCCGCGGTTTCGGATTTCTCCTTCCTCGCGAAGCGACTGGGCCTCACCGAGTCCGACGTCGCGCCGCGCACCGGTCTCTTCCCGTCGCCGTTTCGCTATCGTGAGCAGGCCCTGCTCGCCGTCGCCACCGACGTCCCCGCGCCTAACGTGGACGCCTCTGGCCACCAGCTCGCCGCGGCCCGACTCACACTCGATCTCGCCGCCGCCGCTGACGGCGGAATGTTCGTGCTCTTCACCAGCCACCGCGACGTGCGCTCGATGGCGTCGGAGCTGCGCGCCCGCGGCGCCGATCGCCGCTGGCCGCTGCTCGTGCACGGCGAGGACGGCCGCGACGCACTCCTCGCACGATTTCGCGAATCGGGGCGCGCCGTCCTGCTAGGCACAGCTTCCTTCTGGGAGGGCGTTGACGTGCCGGGCCAGGCCCTGCGCGCGCTGCTCATCGCCAAGCTCCCGTTTCGTGTTCCCAGCGAGCCGATTACGGCCGCGCACTGCGAGGCGATCGTCGCTCAGGGCGGCGATCCGTTCGTCGAGTACATGCTGCCGCACGCTGCATTGCGACTCAAGCAAGGCTTCGGCAGACTCATTCGCAGCGGCACCGACCGCGGCGTCGTGGTCATCGCCGACCCGCGCATCGTGACGAAAGGCTACGGGCGCGGGTTGTTGGAGGCATTGCCTCCCGCACGGCGCAGAGTGGGGCGATGGAGCGAGATTGTCGAAGAAGTGCGGGAGTTCTATCGTGAATGTCATCCCGAGGAGCGAAGCGACGAGGGATCTGCACTATCTATCTTTGCGACAAGTGCAGATCCCTCGCTGCGCTCGGGATGACAACAACAGAGTACTCAATGTCAACAAAACCATCGAAAATTGTCTGCATCGGACGCAACTACAGCGAGCACGCGAAAGAGCTCGGCCACGACGTACCGAAGGAGCCGCTCTTCTTTCTCAAGCCACCCTCGAGCATCATTGCGAATGGCGATGCCATCGAGCTGCCGACGCAGTCCCAGCAGGTCGAGCACGAAGGCGAGATCGGTCTCGTCATCGGTAAGCGATTGCGCAGCGCGTCGTCGCGCGATGCGGCTGCCGCGATTCGCGCCATCGTCGCGTTGAACGACGTCACCGCCCGCGACTTGCAGAAGAAGGACTCGCAATGGACCCGCGCCAAAGGGTTCGATACGTTCTGCCCGATCGGCGAACCCGGCCGCGTTCCAAACGATTTATCATCGCTCACGGTAGTTACGAGAGTGAATGGCGCCGAGCGCCAGCGCGGCAGCGCGTCGGAGATGATCTTTTCAATTGTTGACCTCTTGGCCTACGTCTCCAACGTTATGACGCTCGAGCCGGATGACGTCGTCGCGACGGGAACGCCAGCCGGCGTCGGAATCCTGAAGCCGGGTGACGAGGTAGAAGTCGAGATCCTCGGCATCAGCCGCGTGAAGAACCCAGTGAGAGCCAGAGCCTAGTGCCGAAGCACGCCGAGCGATTCAAGACGCTGCCGGAGTATCCGCTCGCGAAGATTCCACAGCGCAAGCGAGAGCTCATTCAGCGCGGGCTCGACGTTATCGACCTGGGCGCGGGCGACGCCGACCTCGCTCCCCCTCAGGCAGTCTTCGAGGCACTCGAGAAGGCCGCGCACGATCCGCCGATGAGCCGCTACGGCTTTGGCCTCGGCCTCGTTCGCTTTCGGGAAGCGGTGTCGGCGTGGATGGAGAAGCGGTTCGGCTTTCGCGCCGACCCTCTGTCGGAGATCGTCCCCCTCATCGGGTCCAAGGAAGGGATCTCCCACCTCGCTCTCGCGTACGCCGAGCCGGGTAGCTGCACCATCATCCCCGAGCCCGGCTACAACGCGTACCAGGGCGGAACGCTGTTTTCCGGAGCGACGCCCTACCGATATCCGCTTCGGCCACGCACGAACTTCCTCGTCGATCTCGACGAGATCCCGAAGGACGTGCTCGCTCGGACGCGGATTCTTTATCTCAACTACCCGAACAACCCCACGGCGGCGATCGCGCCCGTCGACTACCTGGAGCGTGTCGTCGCGCGCTGCCGCGAACTGGACATCCTCCTCGTCTACGACAACGCCTACTCGGAGCTCGCCTACGACGGCTACGTACCGCCGAGCATCTTCGAGATCGACGGTGCCCGAGAGGTCGCGATCGAGTTCCATTCGCTCTCGAAGACGTACAACATGACCGGATGGCGCTGCGGGTGGGCCGTGGCCAATCCTGAGATCTGCTCCACCCTCGCCAAGGTCAAGTCGTTCGTCGACACGGGGCAGTTCATGGCGGTCCAGGCCGCCGGAGTAGCGGCCCTGGAGAGTTGGGCCGAGTTCCTGCCCCGGAACCTGGCGGTGTTCAAGGAGCGGCGAGACGCGGCGGTGAAATCGTTCCGGGAAGCTGGATTTTTGTGTGACGTCCCAAAGGCAACGATGTACCTTTGGCTCAGGTTGCCCGAAGACGTACCGAGCGCTCTCTTTGCGGAGAGACTTTTGGAGGATGAAGGGGTAGTCATCATGCCCGGCTCCTCATTTGGGGCGGGCGGCGAGGGCTTCTTTCGAATATCCTTCATCACCGCGCCCGAGCGAATCGCCGAGGCAGCGCGTCGTGCAGGAAAGGTGCTGGCCAACTTGACGGCGGGGGTCGCGTGAAGCCAACGCGCGAGAAGTTGAATCTGTCGATGAGAAAGAAGGAGCGAGGTGGGACGCTCCTTCTTTCGATCGTGATTCACGTCTTCCTCATCATCGCCCTCGCGACGATCACCTTCCATTACCCGCTGGGCCAGCTCATCGGCCTCCCCAAGGACCGCGATCACGTCCAGGAGCGGATCCAGTACATCGCAGTGCCGCGCGGTGAGCCGACCGGAAACGGGTCGAGGGCGAGCGCGACGCCGCCTGCCAAGGGCGCTCCGGCTCCCCTCGTCGCTCCGACCGCCATTCCGACGGCGATTCCGCCGACGCCGAGTCCAAACGCGACGTCAGGAGCGGTGTCGGGAAAGCCGGGTGGAACTGGTGACGCTCCCGCGGGGATCGCCACCGGCGTCGAGCCCGCGGCGCCGGATCCGCGCATTCCACTGGCGGCGGCGCCCTATCGTCCGGCGCCTCGCACCCAAGCCGAGCTTGCGGACTCGGCGGTCAAGGCTGCGTTCGGCGTCTACCTCGACTCGGCGCTCTACGCGGCACAGCATGCGGGGCGGCAGCCGGGTGATTGGACGAAGACCACCGCCGACGGCCAGAAGTGGGGTTGGGACCCGGGCGGCATCCGTCTCGGGAAGTTCACCATCCCGAACGCCGTGCTGGCCGCGCTGCCCCTCAAGGTCGGAAGCGGGATCTCTCCGGTCGATGCTCGCAATCAGGCCTGGATGCGCAGCGACATCATGCTGCACGCGCAGCAAGCGATCAGCGAGGACGAATTCCGCGACGCCGTGCGCCGCATTCGCGAGCGGAAGGAGAAGGAGCGTCGCGAGAAAGAGAAGCCCGTCACCGCGGACGGTAAGGGCAGCGATCGTTAGGTGACCGGCTGCGGCTGATGCTGCGGCTGCTCTTCCTCGACGAACGTGGGCTGCGGTTCCTGCTCGTAGAACGGGCGGAACACGCCACAGATGACGCCGAGCACGGCGAAATCCGACGACGGCCCCACTTCGATCGCGCGTTCCGACGGATTCGCGGGCTCGAGCACGATACTGCCGCCGCGATGCGTGAGCGTCTTGACCGTCGCTTCCTCGCCAAGCCGCGCCGCGACCATGTCGCCGTCCTTCGCGCGCGCCGATGGCGAGACCATGACGAAATCGCCGTCGAGCACACCACGACCGATCATACTGTCGCCCTTGATCTTCACGAAGAAGACATCTTCGTTCGGTACGAAGCGGCGGTCGATCGTGATGAAATACTTACGATGCTCGGGAAGCAGCGACGGCTCACCCGCGTGAATCTTTCCGTAAAACGGAACCGGCTGCGTGTGGCCAGCGGCTGCGAAGCCGAGCAGCCGAACACCGCGCGAGCGCGATTCGTCTCGCTGGATGTAGCCCTTGCTCTCCAGCGAATGCAGTAAATCCGAAACAGTCTTCGTCGACTTGATTCGGAATCGTTTGGCAATCTCTCGAATGCTTGGCTGGTAAGTATTCTCAGCCAGAAAGTCTATCATGTAGTGATAGACTCGGCGCTCGAGCTGGTTGAGTGGCTCGGTCATGAGCCCCGCTCTGCGAAAATGTGATCCCCCTACAGGGAAAATGGTGCGTCTTGCGGCGTGCAATGTACGCTACCGTGCGAGCGAGGGTCAACGCCATGCGACCATCGTTACGCGCCGAGTGTCATACCCGGCCGCAAGAAACTCATCGCATCGTCAATTCGCGCGAGCGAACGCTCGCGACCGAGCAGCACGAGCACATCGAAGATTCCTGCGCTCACTGTGAGACCGGTGAGCGCGACGCGCAATGGTTGAAACAACTTTCCCGCGCCCACACCACGCTGCTCCGCGTCTTTACGCAGCGCATCTTCGAGTTGCTCTGACTCCCATTTGTTTACAGCGGCGAGCGTCTGTCGCACACTCGACAAGAGCTCTACCGTCGCCGCGCGATCCTTCCATTGCTTCGCCACCGCATCCGCGTCGTACGAAACACGATCCGTCAGGTAGGGGATTGCCTGACGTACGATGTCGTCGATCGTGCGCGATCGAACCTTGAGCAGCTCAATGAGGGAGACCAACCAAGCGTTTTCATTTTCTAAATGTTCACGCGTCGCCATACCAGCCTCGACCAATGCATCGGCGACGAGCGGTGCGAGGACCTCGCTCGAGAGCAGACTGAGGTGCTGTCCATTCATCCACTCGAGCTTTTTCGGATCGAAGATCGCTGCCTTCTTCGAGAGGCCTTCGGCCGTAAACAGATCGATCATCTCAGGAAC
>Ga0070681_10002641_pt1 | contig 16454 bp, 12 predicted proteins | sample KBSC83BmetaG_FD_65650 | JGI IMG/M metagenome (GOLD analysis project Ga0070681, IMG submission 65650) | Corn rhizosphere microbial communities from Kellogg Biological Station, Michigan, USA - KBS C8-3B metaG | ecosystem: Host-associated > Plants > Roots > Rhizosphere | place: USA: Michigan...
CATCCGCGGAGGCGCTGACGCCGGCGCCCTCCCCGCGCCTGGACGCGGAGCTCCTCCTCGCGCACGCCTTAGGGATCACCCGCACGCAGGTCTTAACCGACCCGGACCACCTTGCATCACCGTCGCAGGCCATCCAGTTCGGTGCCCTGATCGAGCGCCGGCTCAGGGGAGAGCCGCTCGCCTACATCCTCGGATACAAGGAGTTCTGGTCCCTCCGGCTCGCCGTGCGCCCGGCCGTACTCGTGCCTCGCCCCGAAACAGAGCTGCTGGTGGAGCGCGCTCTCACGCTTCACCCCGCGACCTCGGCTCAGGTCGCCGACCTGGGCACCGGCTCGGGAGCCATCGCGATCGCCCTCGCCTCGGAGCGCCCGAATTGGAAAATCACAGCGACCGATGCATCGGCCGAGGCGCTGGCGGTGGCACGCGAGAACGCTGCGGCGCTCAATATCCGCAACGTCGAATTCGCATGGGGCCACTGGTTCGAGCCCCTCGCCGGACGCAAATTCGACCTGCTCATCAGCAATCCGCCTTACATCGGCGCATCCGATCCCGCCCTGAGCACGCTCACACACGAGCCCCGCCGGGCACTCACCCCAGGGCCCGACTCGATGGCCTCCCTGCGCGAAATCATCCGCTCGGCGAGCGAGTACCTGACGCCCGAGGGCTGGCTGCTGCTGGAGCACGGCTGGGACCAGGCGCCCGGCGTCGCCGGCGAGCTTGTAGCGCTGGGCTTCCGTCACGTACGCTCGCACCGCGATCTGGGCGGTCACGACCGGGTGACCGAAGCTCAACGGCATGAGTTCATGGGCGCTTGAGTCGCCTGCGGCGCTTTCGCGGACACGAGGACATATGGTCAAGTTTGAAACCTCTCACGGCAGTTTCACGATCGAGCTGTTTCCGAAGGAAGCGCCCGTCACCGTGGAAAATTTCCTGAAGTACGTCGACGACGGCTTCTTCGACGGCACCACTTTCCACCGCATCGTTCCGGGATTCGTCATCCAGGGCGGCGGCCTCACGCCCGACTTCCAGAACAAGCAGACGCGCGCCCCCATTTCGAACGAAGCCAAGAACGGCCTGAAGAACAAGCGGGGCTCCCTCTCGATGGCCCGCACCAGCGATATCAACAGTGCAACGTCACAGTTCTTCGTGAACCTGGCAGACAATGAGTTCCTCGACCACGGTCCGCGCGACTACGGTTATGCGGTGTTCGCTCAGGTCACCGAGGGCATGGATGTGGTCGACAAGATCGCGAAGGTGAAGACGGGTCGTCGCAAGGGCTATCAGGACGCGCCCATGGAGGATGTCGTCATCGTTTCGGCCAAGCGCGTAGAGAAGAGCTGAGGCCCGCCGCGCAGCAAAGAGGCCCGGGCCGTGACGCGTCAGCGCGGTGGTGTGCTCCTCCGCCTTCTGAAGTGGATCTTCTTCGTCGTGCTCGCCTGGGTTGGCGTGACCGCAGGGCTCGTACTAGTACTGCGCTGGGTAGATCCTGTGACGAGCGCGTTCATGCTGGGCGCGCGTGCCGACGCAGCATCAGCTAAGGATGCCACGTACCGCACTGATTACAGGTGGGTGCCGCTCGAGAAAATCTCGCCCCACGCGGCGCTGGCTGTCATCGCTTCGGAAGACCAACTCTTCCCCTTCCATGACGGCTTCGACCTGAAGTCGATTCGGGAAGCGGTGCAGGCGAGCGAGCACGGCAAGCGCCTGCGCGGCGCAAGCACGATCTCTCAACAGGTCGCCAAGAATCTGTTCTTGTGGTCGGGGCACAGCTTCGTGCGCAAAGGCCTGGAGGCGTGGTTCACCATCCTCATCGAGGCACTTTGGCCCAAAGAGCGCACGCTCGAGGTCTATCTCAACATCGCGGAGTTCGGCAAAGGCATCTACGGCGTGGAAGCCGCCTCGCAGCGGTTCTGGCGCCACCCCGCTTCCCGCCTTTCATCACCGGAGGCGGCGTTGCTCGCCGCGGTGCTCCCGAATCCGCTGCGCCTGCACGCCGATAAGCCATCGGCCTACGTGCTCAGCCGCCAGGACTGGATTCTCGGCCAGATGCGCGGATTGGGCGGGTCCAGCTACCTGCAGGCCCTCGAGCGGGAAGCGAAGGTTCGCAGGTAGGCCTGACGGCCGGCCGGCGCACCCACCCATTTCGCGCTGTCATCCCGGCTCATACCCCAGGTTCGGCGACAGCCACTTCTGCGTCTCCGCCAGGCTCTCCCCGCGCCGCTTCGCATAATCCTCGACCTGATCCTTGTCGATCTTGCCAAGCGCGAAGTAGTGCGCGTCCGGATGCCCGATGTACCAGCCACTGACCGCGGCCGTCGGGTGCATCGCATACGACTCGGTGAGCCGGATGCCCGCGGTGCGCTCCGCATCCAGCAGTTGCCACAACTTTGCCTTCTCCCGGTGATCCGGACAGGCTGGATAACCGGGCGCCGGCCGGATACCGCGGTACTCCTCGCGAATCAACTGATCGTTGGTCAGCGTCTCCCGCGCCGCATAACCCCACAGCTCGCGGCGGGTTTTTTCATGGAAATGCTCGGCGCACGCCTCCGCGAAACGATCCGCCAGCGCTTTGAGCATGATGCTCGAGTAGTCATCGTGCGCGCGCTCGAAGCGCGCGACATGCTGTTCGATTCCAACTCCGGCGGTCACCGCGAATGCCCCGATGTGATCGGCCACTCCGCTGGACTTCGGAGCCACGTAGTCAGCGAGGCACTCGTGGGGCTGACCCTCCGGCTTGCCCTTCTGCTGGCGCAGGAAGTTCAGTGTCGTAAGGACCTGCGTGCGCTCCTCGTCGGCGTAAATCTCAACATCGTCCCCAACCGAATTCGCCGGGAACAGTCCCACGACCGCGCGCACCTTGAGCCACTTCTCCGCGATGAGCTTCTTGACCATCCGGCGCGCATCGGCGTACAGATTGCTGGCGGCCTCGCCAACGACCGGGTCCGTCAGAATATCCGGAAACTTTCCCGCGAATTCCCACGCATTGAAGAACGGCATCCAGTCGATATATCCGAGGAGCTCCCCGAGCGGATAGTCATCGAACTGATGAATGCCCGGCGCGCGCGGTTGGGCGGCCCGGAAGGTTGCCCACTCGATGCGCCGCCGGTTCGAGCGCGCCTGAGCGATACTGAGCTCCGGGGCCTTTACCTTCTTGCCCGCGTGCTGCTCACGCCGACGCGCATGCTCTTCGTTGACCTTCGTCATGAACACCGCTCGCTGGGCGGGGGTGCTCAGGGACTGGCAGACACCCACGGACCGCGAGGCATCCTTCACATACACGACGCCCGGGCTGTACTGCGGAGCGATCTTGACCGAGGTATGCGCGGGCGAGGTGGTCGCCCCGCCTATCAACAGCGGTACGGAGAATTTCTGCCGCTGCATCTCTCTCGCGACGTTCACCATCTCGTCGAGGGACGGAGTGATGAGTCCCGACAACCCGATGTAGTCGACATTCTCGCGCTTCGCCGTTTCCAGAATCTTCTCGCAGGGAACCATCACGCCGAGGTCGATGACCTCGTAGTTGTTGCATTGGAGGACGACGCCGACGATGTTCTTGCCTATATCGTGGACGTCTCCCTTGACCGTCGCGAGTACGATGCGGCCGTTCGGTTTCGCCACCTCATCCTTGCTTTGCTCGATGTACGGCACCAGGTGCGCCACCGCTTTCTTCATCACGCGTGCGCTCTTGACGACCTGCGGCAAGAACATCTTGCCGGTGGCGAACAGGTCTCCGACAACGTTCATCCCGTCCATCAACGGGCCTTCGATCACCTGCAATGGCCGCTCAGCGGCAAGCCGCGCTTCCTCGGTATCCGCGACGACGAAATCGTCGATACCTTTTACCAGCGCGTGTTCCAGGCGTTTGGTCACCGGCCAGCCGCGCCACGCCAGATCAGCTTCCTTCTTCGCTGCGGCGCCACCTTTGAAGCGCGCGGCCATTTCCAGCAGGCGCTCGGTTCCGTCCTCGCGGCGGTTGAGAACCACGTCCTCCACCGCATTGCGCAGGTCGGGGTCGATCTCCTCATAAATCGCAAGCTGTCCCGCGTTGACGATTCCCATATCCATGCCCGCGGCAATCGCGTGATACAGGAACACCGAGTGCATCGCCTCACGCACCGGATCGTTGCCCCGGAAGGAGAACGAAACGTTGCTCACGCCACCGCTGACCAGGGCATGAGGAATCCTTTTCTTGATCTGCCGCGTCGCCTCGATGAATGCCACGCCATAAGCGTTGTGCTCTTCGATGCCGGTCGCGATCGCGAAAATGTTGGGATCGAAGATGATGTCCTCGGGCGCCATGCCGACCCGCTCGGTCAGGATGCGGTAGGCGCGCTCGCAGATCGCAACCCGGCGCTCGGTTGTGTCCGCCTGACCCTTCTCGTCGAAAGCCATGACGACGGCCGCCGCGCCATACAGACGAATCTTGCGCGCGTGCTCCAGGAAGACCTCCTCGCCCTCCTTGAGACTGATCGAGTTCACGACGGCCTTGCCCTGCACGCATTTGAGCCCGGCCTCGATGACCGACCACTTGGACGAGTCGATCATGATCGGAACACGGGCGATGTCCGGTTCCGCCGCCGCGAGGTGCAGAAACCGCACCATCGCGCCTTCGGAGTCGAGCATGCCCTCGTCCATGTTGATATCGATCATCTGCGCGCCGCTGGCAACCTGCTGCCGCGCCACATCGAGCCCCGCGGCGTAGTCACCCGCCTCGATGAGCTTGCGGAACTTCGCAGAACCCGTCACGTTCGTGCGCTCACCGACGTTCACGAACAGCGAGTCTTCATCGATGTTCAGCGGCTCCAGCCCCGCGAGCCGGGTCTTCGCCGGCAACTCAGGGATCGGCCGGCGCTTGAACTCCATCGCCGCGTTGCGAATGAGCCGGATGTGTTCCGGCGTGGTGCCGCAGCAGCCGCCCACGATGTTGACCAGCCCGCTCGAGCAGTAATCACGCAGGATCTCCGCCGTCTCGGTGGGTGTTTCGTCGTACTCACCGAACGCGTTCGGCAGTCCGGCGTTGGGATAAGCGCAAACGTAGGTATCGGCGACGCGCGACAACTCCTGGACGTACTGGCGCAGTTGGCGGCCCCCCAGCGCGCAGTTGAGCCCGACGGCCAGCGGCTTGGCGTGCCGGATGGAGTTCCAGAAGGCTTCCGTCGTCTGACCGGACAGCACTCGTCCCGAGGCATCCGTGATGGTTCCCGAGATGACGATCGGCACCGTGACGTCCATCTCATCGAAGATCGTGTACGCGGCATAGATCGCCGCTTTCGCATTGAGCGTGTCGATGACCGTCTCGATCAGGAGCAGATCGACTCCGCCCATGAGCAGCGCCCGAACCGAATCGGAGTAGGTGCCCACGAGTTCGTCGAACGACACGTTGCGGAAACCCGGATCGTTGACATCCGGAGACAACGAAGTCATGCGTGTCGTCGGCCCAAGGGCGCCCGCCACAAATGCCGGCCTGCCGTGCGCACGCGCGAATTCATCCGCCGTCTTGCGAGCGATCTGCGCCGCCCGATAGTTGAGCTCCGGCACCAGAGCCTCAGTCCCATAGTCGGACTGGGACACGGAGCTCGAGTTGAAGGTGTTTGTTTCGATGATGTCGGCGCCCGCCTCCAGGTACGTGTGATGGATCGCGGAGACGATATCCGGGCGAGTCAGCGTGAGGATGTCATTGTTACCTTGGAGATCACGCCCGTGAGAGCGGAAGCGCTCGCCACGAAAGCCGCGCTCATCCAACTTGTGCTGCTGAATCATTGTGCCCATGGCGCCGTCGAGCAGCACGATCCTGTCCTCGAGCAGCCGCTTGAGACGCTCAATCCGCGTCTTCCGCTCGGTCTCGTCCGCGGGCACGATGCCGAACGGCGCTGCCGCAGCGCGGCCGGACGCCCCATCGCCACGCCGTGAAGGATCGAGGTCACGGACTTCGCCGACGGTCTCGACCCGATTCGCCGACGCGGGCTCATGTGAATGCCCCGTGTGCCTGCAACCGCTCATGCCATCGCTCCTTCTATGCGCACGTCCGCGGCAGCACCTGTGCCACGGGCCGCTCTCTCGGCCCCCGCCCGTACTCCCAGCGCGTGACAAATCGCGTAGGTCAGCTCAGCGCGATTGAGCGTATAGAAATGAAACTCACGAACCCCGTGCCGCACCAGCGCCTGCACCTGTTCGATTGCGACGCTCGCCGCAATCAGCCGCCGCGTCTCCGGGTCATCCTCAAGCCCATGAAAACGCTCGACGAGCCATTCGGGAATCGTCGCCCCGCAGCGCTCGGCGAACCGCAGCACCTGCGGGAAGCGCGTGATCGGCAGAATTCCCGGAACGATCGGCACATCAATCCCTGCGCGCTCGCATCGATCGCGAAAGCGCAGGTACACATCGGTGTAGTAGAAAAACTGCGTGATCGCCCGAGAGGCGCCGGCGTCGATTTTCCGCTTGAGGTTGTCCAGGTCCTCATTGGCCGAGGGCGCCTCCGGATGCACTTCCGGATACGCCGCGACAGAAATGTCGAAGTCCCCCACAGTCTTCAGACCCGCGACGAGGTCAGACGCATACGCGAATCCGTCCGCGTGCGGCGTGTACGAGTTGCATCCCTGTTGGGGATCACCCCGCAGCGCGACCACGTGCCGAATGCCCTGCTCCCAATACTGTCGCGCTACATCCAGGATCTCCCCACGCGAGGCCCCCACGCAGGTCAGGTGAGGTGCGCCCACGAGACGAGTCTCCCGCTTGATGCGAGCCACGACATTGTGTGTGCGCGTGCGTGTTGACCCGTCAGCACCGTAGGTGACGGACACAAAGCGAGGCGACAGAGGCGCCAGGCGCCCGATCGACTTCCAGAGCGTCTGCTCCATATCGTCGTCGCCAGGCGGAAAAAACTCGAACGAGACCGAAATGGGTGGGGTCATTTAAATCATCCTGCTGAAATTGAACCGCGGGACGTCGCGCCGAGCGGTGCAGCCACCGCGGCGAGAACGTGCTCTCCATCCGCTTCCACTGGACTGATCCGTTCACAAGCAAACCCGACATCGCGAAGTAACCGACGAAGCAACGCGAGCGGGTGCTCCACAACCTTCTCGCGAGTGCTCTCCAGCGCCTCGTAGCGCTCAAAAATCCATAAACGCCCCGCTGGGGCGAGGGCTCTCTTGCCGGCGCCGAGCATGCCGGCGAATGTCCCCGTGGGCGCGGCAAGGTGATTAAGGAACACGGCGTCAAACGTCGAACCCAGGCGGGCTAGATCGCGCTCCGTCAGACCCTCGGTGCTTGCCGCAAGGACCACGCGGCAGGCAAAGCCCCGCCGCTCCGCGAACGCGCGTGCGGCCTGCGCGGCCCGACGTGAATGGGCGATCGCCGTGCACTCGACCGAATTGACCGCAGCGCTTTCGAGGAGCTCCAGATGTTCCACCCCGACTACCAGGGCAGACCCCGCCGGCGTGCCCCGCTCGCCCGCGTCCACAAACGCGCCGAGCGCGCGGCCGAGGCGAGACTCGAATGTCTTGGCCTCTTCTGGGCCGGCCTCCTGTCTGGCCTGCGAGCGCGCACGATCCTTGGCGAGCACCGGGTCGGCTTGATCGAGCAACGCGATCAGCCCCTGAACGAAACTGGCCGCCACGGAGTTCTGCGCGAGCCGGTAGTGCACCCACTGCCCCTGCCTGAGCCTTTCGAGCAGGCCGGCGTCGCAGAGGATCTTGAGGTGACGCGAAACGCGAGGCTCGCTCTGGCCAACCGACGAAGCGAGATCCGAGACGCTCATGTCCCGGTGACTGCACAGAGCAATCAGGCGGAGCCGTGTGGGTTCGCCGGCAGCCTTCAGCCAGGTAACGAGTTGCGGAGACCTTGATCGCACGGGGTAATTGCAGAGTTGTACAAATCTTTAACTCTCGCCTACACGTTACCACAACGAAGGCGCGCCGTCCCGTCCGTCAGCATTTAATCAAGGGTGAAACAAAGAGGTCCTGAATGACCCCAGAATGGCCCGTCAATGAATCGAATGCGGGCTTTCCCCGGGTGGCTTATCGGTGAATATCGCCTCGACGTCAACGGCGTCAAACCGATACGGTCGATGGCAGAACTCGCAGGTGACGGTGACGGCCCCGTGCTCTCTGAGTACGTCCTTCACCTCATCCGGCCCAAGCGCCCGCAGGAGATTGGTCACCCGTCCCTGGTTGCACCGGCACTCGAACTGAACCGGAGCGCCGCGAAACAGCCGCAGATCGTGAGCCGCGAATCCGCGATTGAGCAACTCCTCGACCGGGCACTGGAGCAGCTCGTTCTGGCTGAGACTCTCAATCCCCCGCTGAGCGTCCTCCCAGATCTCCTGCATGTCCGCCTCATCGACCTCCCCGCGGCCGGGCAGCTTCTGAACCAGGACGCCGGCGCCGCGTTCGGAGTCCGCAGCCAGAATCACGCGCGTGGGTAGCTGCTCCGAGGAAGAGAAGTAAGCTTCCAGCGACTCGGCAAGGGAGGCGCCGCTCAGGGGCACGATCCCCTGGTATCGGTTGTTGCGCTCCTCCGCCTCGATCGTCACCGCAAAGCGGCCCTCTGTACCGACCAGCTGCCGGAAGATCTTTGCGTCGCTGGGCTGGTCAGCGGACATCGCCCCCACCGCAGCCTCGTCGAAACGCGCAACAGCGCGGAGCCGGAAGTCGTGCGTGCATTGCGCCACAAGCAGCCCAACGGCACCGTTCCCCTGTAGCTGAAGCGTCAGAGTCCCACGAAATTTAAGCGTCGCCGCGAGAAGGACCGAAGCGGCAACCGCCTGACCGAGAAGGTCTCGTACAAGTTCCGGATAGTCCCGGTGCGCGCGCAACTCCCGCCAAGCGCTTTCCAGCCGCACCCAATGGCCGCGAACCGGGCGATTTTCGACAATGAAGCGGCGCACGACGTCGCCGACGGCGATCTCGGAAGAGGGGTCAGGCATGCCACCACAATGGGGGACCCGAGGCCGTATCGCAACCCGCAAAGGGGGTCCCGCTCAGGGTGGGTGTCAGCCCGGCAACTTCTTCTTCAGCAAGTCGTTGAGCTGCGCCGGGTTCGCTTTCCCTTGCGTGGCCTTCATCACCTGCCCGACAAAGAAGCCGAACAGTTTGTCTTTCCCCGACCGGTACTCCGCGAGCTGCCCCGGATTCTTCGCCATCACTTCATCGATGGCTTTCTCGATCGCCGACGTATCGGTGATCTGCCGCAGGCCTTTCTCCTCGATGACCGCGTCCGCGCTGGCCCCCGAAGCCCACATCGCCTCGAAGACCTCCTTCGCGATCTTGCCGGAGATGGTCTTGTCCGCGATGCGCTTCAGCAGCGCGGCCAGGCTGCTCGAGGACAGCTTGCTCGCCGTGATCTCGAGGCCTTCCTTGTTGAGCGCCGCGGCCAGTTCGCCCATCACCCAGTTGGCGGCGAGCTTCGCATCGACGCCTTCCTTCGCGCCCAGCGCCAAGACTTCCTCGTAGTAGGCCGCGAGCTCACGGCTCGCACTCAGCACACCCGCGTCGTAAGCCGACAAGCCGTATTGCGCGCAGAAGCGCGCGGCCTTCTGATCCGGAAGCTCCGGAAGCGTCTTGCGCACCTGCTCTATAAACGTGTCGTCCAGCTCGACGGGCAGCAGGTCGGGATCGGGGAAGTAGCGATAGTCGTTGGCCTCCTCCTTCGAGCGCATTGAGCGCGTCTCGCCCTTGTCCGGGTCGTAGAGCCGCGTCTCCTGCACCACCTTGCCGCCGGACTCGATCAGATCGATCTGGCGGGAGACCTCGTAGTTGATCGCTTTCTCGACGAAGCGGAACGAATTGAGATTCTTGATCTCCGCCCGCGTCCCGAACTTCTCCGCTCCCCGGCGGCGCACCGAGACGTTGGCATCACACCGGAACGACCCCTCCTGCATATTGCCATCGCAGATTTCGAGGTAGCGCACCAGCGTGTGAATCTTCTTCATGTACGCCACGGCTTCCTTCGCGGAGCGAAGGTCCGGCTCGGACACGATCTCTATCAGCGGCGTGCCCGCCCTGTTCAGATCGATGCCCGACACGCCCGGCAATCCCTCGTGCAGGGACTTCCCGGCATCTTCTTCCAAGTGCGCACGCGTAACGCCGACGCGCTTGACCGCACCGTCATCAAGAATGATGTCGATATGCCCCTTGGCCACGATCGGCAGCTCGTATTGGCTGATCTGGTAGCCCTTGGGCAGGTCGGGATAGAAGTAATTTTTCCGCGCGAACACGGAGTGCCGGCAGACGCTGGCCTCGATCGCGAGGCCGAGCTTCACGGCCATGCGCACCGCCTCGGCGTTCAGCACCGGCAACACGCCGGGATACCCGAGGTCGACGAGGTTCGCCTGAGCGTTGGGCGGCGCTCCGTACGCCGTCGCGGACGCCGAAAAGATTTTGGACTGCGTCGACAGCTGCGCGTGGATCTCAAGCCCGATGACCGTTTCCCAGCCCGAGTCGCCGCCGGCTCCTGCTTCCTTGACCGCGTTCATTTGAAGCTCTCCGGCACACGCGCATGCCAATCCGTCTCCCGCTGATACAGGTGCGCAACGTTCAGCATGCGCTCCTCGCCGAACTGCGGGCTCACAATCTGGAGTCCGACGGGGAGTCCCTGCACGAACCCGCAGGGAATCGACATGGCCGGCAGCCCGGCGAGGTTGGCCCCAATCGTGTAAATGTCATTCAGATACATCGTTATGGGGTCGGACGTCTTCGCTCCAATAGCAAACGCCGGAGTCGGCGTCGTCGGACCAATGAGCACGTCCACTTCCTTGAACGCGCGCGCAAAATCATTGGCTATCAGCTGCCTGACCTTCTGCGCCTTGAGGTAGTACGCGTCGTAGTAGCCGGCTGACAGGACGTACGTGCCGGTCATGATCCGGCGCTTCACTTCGGCTCCGAACCCTTCACCTCGCGAGCGCTTGTAGAGGTCCATGAGGTCGCGGGGCTGCTCGCAGCGATGCCCAAAGCGCACGCCGTCGAAGCGAGCGAGATTGGACGAGCACTCCGCGGGCGCCACCACGTAGTACGCAGGCACCGACAGAGGCAAATTCGGCAGACTCACTTCCCGCACCGTCGCGCCCAGCGTCCCGTAAACCGACAGCGCGGCGCGAATGCACTTCTCGACCTCGGGATCGAGCCCCTTCTCGAAGAACTCCTTGAGGAGTCCGATCTTCAGACCCGCGAGCGGCGCGTTCAGCCCCGCCACGTAGTCGGGAACCGGCACGTCGACACTGGTGGAATCGTTCGGATCGAACCCGGCCATCTCGCGCAAAATCAGTGCAGCGTCCTCCGCCGTCGTGGTGACGACGCCGCCCTGGTCGAGACTGGATGCGAACGCGATCATCCCGTAGCGCGATACCCGTCCGTACGTCGGCTTGAGCCCAGTCACTCCGCACAACGCCGCGGGCTGACGAATCGAGCCTCCGGTATCCGTCGCCGTGGCAGCAGGTGCGAGACGCGCAGCAACGGCCGCCGCTGAACCACCTGACGATCCTCCAGGCACCAAGTTCGGGTTCCACGGATTGCGAACGGGTCCGTAGTAGCTCGTTTCATTCGACGAGCCCATCGCGAACTCGTCCATGTTTGTCTTCCCTAGCATCACCGCGCCAGCAGTCTTGAGCTTGGCGACCACCGTCGCGTCGTACGGCGAGACAAAATTGTCGAGCATCCGCGAACCACAAGACGTCTTCACACCCGTGGTGCAGAAGATGTCCTTGTGAGCGATCGGCACCCCGGCCAACGGGCCTCCGCGCCCTGAAGCGAGATCCCGGTCAGCAGCCTGCGCAGCTTGCAGGGCGTGTTCCGCGGTCACCGAGATGAAGCTGTTGAGCACGGGCTGGCTCGCCTGGATGCGGGCGAGAAACAGCTTCGTGAGTTCCACGCTGGAAAATTCCTTGCGGCGCAGCCCCTGGGCGAGCTGCGCGATCGTCCTGCTGTGAGTCGTCACTCTATGACCTTTGGAACCAGATAGAGGCCAGCGGCAACCTGCGGCGCGTTGGCCTGGTATTGCTCATGGCGGTCCTTCTCCGTGGCGGCGTCCGGGCGCAGCCGTTGCGCGAGCCCGGGAAGAGGGTGTGCCATAGGGGCGACACTGGCTGTATCCGCACGGTCGAGCTCGCCGACGAAGTCCAGAATGGACGACAGGCTGCTCTGATACACGGGGATCTCGGGCTGTTTGAGCTCGAGCCGCGCCAGGTGCGCGATGTTTTCGATCTGCTCGCGTGTGAGGGCCATGGTGAGAGCGCCGTCAAGAGCGGCGTGCAAGTTGAAATGAGAACCAATCAGAAAAACAGCGCAAAATCATACATGTTGCCTTGCTGAATGTCCTGTCGGTTGCTAGATTACGCGCCACTTTTGGGGGTCCCCCGCTCTCCGGTCGCTTCATGTTCAAACGCTTGCGCGGCTATTTTTCCAGCGATCTTTCGATCGACCTGGGCACGGCCAACACTCTGATTTACGTCCGCGACAAAGGCATCGTGCTGAACGAGCCTTCGGTCGTCGCGGTGCAGGACGAACCGACCCGCGGCGGCAAGATCATCGTCGCCGTCGGCTCCGAGGCCAAGAACATGCTTGGCCGTACGCCCGGGCACATCACCGCCGTGCGTCCGATGAAGGACGGCGTCATCGCCGACTTCACGTACACGGAGAAGATGCTTCAGTTCTTTATCAATAAGGTACACGGCCAGCGCATGCTGAAGCCGTCGCCGCGCGTACTCGTGTGCGTTCCCTTCGGTTCGACGCAGGTAGAGCGCCGCGCAATCCGTGAATCGGCGGAAGGCGCCGGTGCGCGGAACGTCGCAATCGTCAGCGAGCCCATGGCGGCGGCTGTCGGCGCGGGCTTGCCGGTGCATGAAGCGCGTGGCTCGATGGTTCTGGACATCGGCGGCGGCACTTCTGAAGTCGCCGTTCTGTCGCTGAACGGCATCGTTTACGCGAATTCCGCGCGCATCGGCGGCGATCGCTTCGACGAAGCGATCATGAACTACGTCCGGCGCAACTACGGCATTCTGATCGGCGAAGCCACCGCCGAGCGCATCAAGATCGAAATTGGCTCCGCGTATCCTGGCCAGCAGGTACGTGAGCTGTCTGTGAAGGGCCGCAACCTTTCAGAAGGCGTCCCGCGCAGCTTCACCCTGAACAGCAACGAGATTCTCGAAGCGTTGCAGGAGCCGTTGCAAAGCATCGTCAGCGCCGTCAAACAGGCGCTCGAACAGACTCCCCCGGAGCTGGGTGCGGACGTCGCCGAGCGCGGCATCGTCCTCACCGGCGGTGGCGCGCTGCTGCGCGACATCGACAAGCTCCTCACCGAGGAGACCGGTCTACCCGTCGTCGTGGCGGATGACCCGCTGACCTGCGTAGCGCGCGGGGGCGGGCGCATTCTCGAGCTGATGGACGAGCTGGGCCCCGGTCACTTCGGTCTCGAGTAAGTCTCCGCTAAAGCGTGGCCGCTTTCGGTACGGGCGCCAGCAGCAGATCCCTGCAGGGCCGGGGAGGCTCGGCGGGTTTCCGCTTCACCCTTTACGCCATCCTGTCGGTCGTGGTCATGTTCCTGGACCAGCGCCAAGGTTGGCTCGAGCGCGCCCGCTACGTGCTCCAGGCGGCCTCGTATCCGCTGCAGCTGGCTGTCAGCTCACCCACTACGGCATGGCGATGGCTCCAGGAAAGTTTCGCCACGCGCGAAGCTTTGGAGAGCGAAAACAAGCGGTTACGTGACCAGCAGCGCACCATGGAGCTGCGCTCGATGCGTTATGAGGCGCTCGAGCATGAGAACGCGGAGCTGCGTGGACTCAAGGACGCCCTGCCGCCCGCTGCCGAGCGCTGGCTTCCGGCCGAGGTGGTGAACTACCGGACCAAGGAAACAGACAACCACCGGGCCGTCTTGAACCGAGGAACGAGCAACGGCGTGTTCAGAGGCCAGGCGGTTCTTGACGAGAAGGGCCTCCTGGGTCAGACCATTCATGTGGGACCTTGGAGCTCGGAAGTGATCCTCATCACTGACCCGGAGCACGAGGTTCCAGTACAAATCGCGCGTAACGGAGCTCGAACCGTCGCGGTGGGCTCGGGTGACCCCACTTCGCTTCGGCTTCCTTATCTCCCCGCCAACGCAGACGTGAAAATCGGCGACTTGCTTGTGACTTCCGGCCTCGGCGGTGTATTTCCCGCCGGGTACCCCGTGGCACGAGTCACAGAGGTCCACCGGGACGCGGTCGACCCACTGAGCCGATTCCGGGCTGCAACGCTCGGTCGCATAGACCTCGACCGGGAGGTAACCCTCGTGTGGTTCCGCCCCGACCATCCATCGGCACCGGGCGGAACGAGCATCGCTGACGCCAAGACCGGTAACCCCGCGATCCAGCCGCAGAAAGCGCCGCCGAAGCCGGTCGCAACTCCTCCCGCGACCCCGGAGCCACCGGCCGCGTCTGCGGCAACGCCAGCCGCAAAGGTACCGTCTGCAAAGGCCCCTTCGGCGACCGCACCCTCCTCAGCCGGCACTGCAAAGCCAAAGCCCACGACTGCGGCCGCGCCTCCCGCGACGTCTTCCGCCCCGCCTGGACCCGGCACGTCCGGCACCTCCGGCGCGGCCGCCTCGGAGCCCGCTTCGCCACCGCCTGCTCCAGCACCTACCCCGCAGGAGCAGCAATGAGCGATTTCGAGCCCCGGGGCCGGATGCTCCTGACGGTGCTCGTTGGGCTCATCCTGACGGTCCTGCCCCTCCCGCCCTGGCTCGACTCCGCGCGCCCGGCCTTCCTCGTTGTGACCGTGCTCTACTGGTCGATTGCTTCGCCACGCACGGGCGGCATTGCTCTGGGGTGGTTTTCCGGTCTGCTGCTGGATGTCTTCCAGGGTCCGGTTCTCGGGCAACATGCTCTCGCGCTCGCACTGATCACCTACCTTGCCGTGCGCGAGCACCAGAAGATCCGTTTCAAACCGGCGCTGCAGCAGTCGCTGATCATCTTCGCCCTGCTCGCCTTCTACGAATTCGTCGTGTTCGCGATCGACGGCTGGAGCGGCCATCCCGTCACCAACCCCATGCGTTGGCTCCACACCGCCACGGGCGCGGTGATCTGGCCGTTTGCGGCAGCGTTCCTCAACCACAGCTCCGGGCGGCGTGCATAGATGGCTCCCGGCGTTCGCATCAAGGATCACTGGAAGGAGCAGCGGCTGTTCGATCAGCGGGCTGTGGTCGCCGGCGTGCTGATTCTGCTCCTCACGCTCACTCTGATCGGTCGCCTGTACGTCTTGCAGGTTGCGCGGCACGAGTATTACGCCGACCTCTCGCAGGGTAATCGGGTTCGCACGGAACCGGTTCCCGCGGCGCGCGGATTGATTCTCGACCGCAATGGCGACGTCGTCGCCGGCAATCAGCCCGCTTATCAGCTCGAGCTGGTACCGGAGGAAGTTCCGGACATGAAGGGCGAGCTGAAAGGGCTCGTCGATCTGGGCCTGCTGCGCCCCGAAGAGCTGAACGAGGTGACCCGCACGATCCGTTCGCGGCGCAGCTTCGACAGCGTACCCCTGCGCCTGCGCATGTCGGACGAGGATGTCGGCCGCTTTGCGGTCCATCGCTTCGACTTCCCCGGGTTCGATATCAAGACACGCCAGACTCGCTGGTATCCCAACGGCGAGCTGGCCGTGCATGCACTGGGCTACGTCAGTGCAATCAGCGAGCAGGACCTCCAGCACATCGATCGGGCCGCCTACTCCGGCACCGCCGTCATCGGCAAGCTCGGAGTCGAGGCTGCGTATGAAGCGCAACTGCACGGCACCAACGGATTCCGTGAGATCCTGGTGAATGCCACCGGCCGCTCCGTCGAGAAGTTCGGTGGCATGACACCGGATCTGCGCATCGGCGCCGCCACGCCCGGGCGGGACCTGATCCTCGGACTGGACTTGAAAGTTCAGCGGGCGGCGGAGGAGGGACTCGCAGATCGACGCGGCGCGGTGGTGGCGCTCGATCCCAACACCGGCGACATCATCGCATTGGCGAGCAAACCCGGCTTCGATCCCACGATATTCGCCCAGGGCATTACGGCCAGCGAGTACGCGACTCTGACCGAGGATGACAACAAGCCGCTGCTGAATCGCGCCTTGCGCGGACAGTACCCCTCGGGCTCGACGATCAAACCGGCTCTGGGCCTCATCGCCCTCACCGATCATGTCATCACCGCCGACCGCCAGGTGTTCTGCAACGGCACCTACCACTTGCCTAGAAGCGCGCATCTGTTCCGGGCCGACAAGGGAGAGCCGAAGGGCATGCTCGATATGGCGGAGGCGATCGCGCGCTCCTCCGACGTGTACTTCTATCAGCTTGCCAACGAGATGGGCATCGACCGGATCGCGGCGGGCCTGCGCCCCTTTGGCTACGGACAGCTCGCTGGCATCGACATCTCCGGAGAGAAGCCCGGACTGTTGCCTACTCCGGAATGGAAGCGGACCGCCTTCAAGCATGCCGCCGATCAGCCCTGGTTTCCG
>Ga0070681_10002643_pt1 | contig 16452 bp, 19 predicted proteins | sample KBSC83BmetaG_FD_65650 | JGI IMG/M metagenome (GOLD analysis project Ga0070681, IMG submission 65650) | Corn rhizosphere microbial communities from Kellogg Biological Station, Michigan, USA - KBS C8-3B metaG | ecosystem: Host-associated > Plants > Roots > Rhizosphere | place: USA: Michigan...
GTCGGCGCGGCCTTGTACTTCTCATCGACGTGATAGACGAAGGCATTCGCGCCCAGTTGGCCGATCAGGTGCTCGCGGTCGTAATCCGCCTGCTCGCGCGGATAGGCGAGCCGCGGGTTTCTCACGCGCTGCTGCTGCAGCGTGTCGTATTTGTCCCAAGCCGCCTTGACGTCGGGGTTGTTCGGATCAGTCAGGCCGCCGCGCGCGAGTGCCGTCAGGTCATCGGTCGCCGACTTCACGCCGGACGACATGACGGCTTCCGAACGCTGGAGGTCGAGGCGTTCCTTCTCGTTGAGCAGGCCGCGATAGGTCTGCGTCGTGGTGCGCTCGATCACCCGACGAACGCCGATGCCGATCTCGGGCCCCGCCGCGTTCGTGGCCTTCTTCTGCATGTCGACGCCGAACTGATTGGCCGCCGCCAGATAGCCTTGCGGATTGTCGCGAAAATCCGTGCGCAGCTTGATGTCCTGCCGCTGCGCGTCGCCGTCGTACTCGACGAGCGCCGCCATCTTGCGGGCGCTCTCCCAGTGCGCCGCCGCTGGCCCGACGAACAGCGCCTTCTGCACCTGGATGTCGCCGTTCGCATCGCGCGTGACGGCCTGCGCCCCCGCCTGCTGGGCGAGCGACGAGGCGATCGTGTCGGCACCCTCGCCCAGCTTTTCCAGGTTCTGCGAAAGCTCGGCGTAGGGCTGCGCGATGTCGGCGCGCGAGACGCCGGGCTGCACCGGCTTGGTGGTCTCGACCGGATAGTCCTTGAGCGGAACGACGACCATGGATCACCCCGCCATCGCCAGAGATTCCGGGTCGCCCGGAGTGGCGCCGCCGCCCTTGCCGAAGCCAAAGCCCGGCGAGGCCACCGCGCCGCCGACACCCTTGAGCAGAGAAGCAAACGCGCCGATCTTGCCCTGGCTCAGCGCATAGGCGCCGGCCTGCCGCAGATAGTTCGCGCTGGCGTCGTTCTCATCGGCCTGGGCCATCAGGTTCTCCACCGAGATGTCGCGCGCGCGATTGCCGACATATTCCTGCCGGTCGAGGACCGCGGCTGTGGTCGGCGAGGTCGGATCGATGTTCGCCGCCGCACGCACCGCCGCGATGTTGCCGAGCGTCGTGTTCAGGTCCTCGGTCATCTGCGCCGAGGTCTGCGTCGCCGCCATCCGGCCGCGCTCGGCGGCGCGAGAAAGCTGCTCGGCGCGCGCCTCGTCGCCCGCGGCCACGCCCTGCGATTGCTTGTAGACGCCGATCGCCGAAAGCCCCGCTCCCGCGATCGAAAGTGCCTGTCCGACTGGGCTGCCCATCAGATGCTGGCCTTTGCTGCCATCTCGACCAGCGTGAGCGGGCCGGGCGTGTCCTTGATGATGCCGGCGCGCGGATCGTGCGCGCGGCCGAGCGGCTTGAAGGCGTATGACTGCTCGCGCAACGGCGGCGGCAGCGTCGCGTCGTCATCTTGATTGTAGGCCGGAATACGTCGATCAGAGACGATATCCCCCTGCGCCGGCAGGTTCGGTCCCAGTGCGCCGGAGTAGATTTTGACGAACCGGAAGCCGGTCGAGTTCATCATATATGCCTGCAGCCGCGAGATGCGGCGCTTCTTCATCCGCTCGTCCGCCCCTTGCGACCCTTGCGAGGTCAGAACAAATGGCTCCCATATCGCGGTCCAGGTGAATCCGGCCCGCAGCGTCACGCTCGTCAGGTCCTCGCCGGGCGTGATCGGGATCAGAAACCCATTGGCGTCGGTCGCGTGCGGGCCGAGCGGCAGGCGGCCGTCCATCAGGTCGACCGTCGCGAGCGGCAGCCACCACAGCGGCCCCTTGCCACCCGGCGGGGTCAGCGTCGCCGGGATCGCGTTCACTGGCAGCGAGGCGTCGAGATAGAGCGTCGCATCAAGCTGCTCGATCATGAACGCGGTGGGCGCCGCCGCCGGGTAGCCGGTGGTAAACAACACCACGTCGTTGAGCGCCGACACCCACGCCACCGCGCCGGCGCCGGACCAGGGCAGCCAGCCGACCTTGCCGGCCAGCTTGCCGTTGTCGTCGAGCACGTACTTGCCGACCGCCAGCGTGCCGTCGCCGTTGAGCACGTAGGCGTAGCGCTCCGGGAACTGGGTCACCGAGGTCGGCAGCGCGATTGCGACGATGCCATTGAACAGGTGCGAATGTAGATCGGTCAGGGTCCGGCTTTCATATGGCCGATTGTAGGCGCCGGTCGCGACCACGATCTGCACCTGGGTCAGCCCCTGGTCGACGTAGAGGATCACGTCGCCGACCGAGCGCGGCTGCACCGCGGCGGCGCCATCGCTCGACACCCGCTGGAACGCGACCGAACCCGGCCGCAGAGGATTGGTCGGGGTGATCGAGATGTAGAACACCGCGATGTCGGTGAACACGAACTCGGACCCCTCGGCGCCGGGCACGACATGCAGAACCTGCGACTTGCCCGGCGCGAGCTCGAAAAACGCATCGGCCGGATTGGCGCCGACATAGAGATCGTTCGGAAGATCGATCGCCGACCACGCGACGGCACCGGGGACCGATGGGAAGTTGCAGAAGATCAGCCGGCCCTGGTCGGACACCACCGACTGCGGCCAGCCGCGATAGGCATTCATGACCTCGTCGTCCCACACCGCGACGGCCTGCGGCGGCAGGTCGGACACCGCCGTCGCGCCCATCTGGCCGAGCGGCGCGGAGACCTGCTCTGGCGCGATGAACCGAATGACCCGGCCATTGACCGGCAGAAGTTGCACGTTGAGCCCGTTGACGCCGCCGGTCGCGCTGGTCGAGGCGAGCGAACCGTGTGGCCCGGTGATGACCTCGCCGCCCGCCGTGAAGGTGCCGACGCAGCCGGTCAGCAGGATGATGAACCTCTCTGGATCGACCGAAGCCACATTGCCGGTCGCGCCAGAGGTGCCCCCGGTTACCGCGTCACCGATCGGGAACGTGGCGAACGGCGCCGACCCGAACGTGAGTGTCTGGGTGTCGGCTCCCGAAAACACCGACGTGACTATGCCCTTGGCACCCGAGGTTAGACCCTCGAGCACGTCGCCCAGATTGATAATGTTGATCGGCGACGAGCCGACGTTCATGCCCTGCCCCGGCGGAAGGGGCTCCTGCACGATCGCGGCGCCGAGCTTGCCGTTGGTTACTCCGGTGATCTTGATCTGGCGATCGCAGTAGCGAAATCGCGTACCGATCATGCCGGCGACCAGGATGTTCGACGAGAACGCAACCGTGATGTTGCCGGACACCGCGCTCGGCTGCATCGTGATGTTCTGCGGCGAAATGCGATAGAACGGCGTGCGCTTCTGGCCGCCGGCGGTGACCGTCTCTGCATAGGACGCCGAGGTCCAAGTGGTCGCGCCGTCCCAGGTCAGCACCTCCGGCACCACGCCCGGGAAGGTGATAATGACCTGCTTGAGAAACACCGTGAAGACGATCGACTTGACCGTCGCCGCCGTCCAGGCGCGGCCGCCCTCGGTGAATACGGACGTGCCGGTCGAATCGTAGATTGTCAGCGTGTTGGTGGTGAAGACGAGCCGGTAGATCACGCCCGGCGCGATCGTCACGTCATCGACCCGGCCCGAAGTCGCGAGGCTGCGGATCAGGTTGCGGCCGGGGCGCTGCGTCACGCCGCCGGTGTTGAGGATGCGCGCGTTAGAAAGTTGACGCATGCCCTTCTTGACGAAGTCGTCGTCATCGCGGCGCTTTGCGGTCGGGTCGATTTCGCCGGCGGAGAAATCTCGCTGGGTATCAACCGCTTTCGGGAGAGCCATGGGTCACGGCCCTCCTCAGTTCGGACGTCCGGTATCCGTCCACCCGAGCGGAGAGACGCCCCACGGATGCCGGACGCGCCGCGTCATGCGCATGCGCGAGTTGAAAAACCGGCGCTTGGGCTGCTGCTGGTCCGATCGCGAGCGGGCTTGCGCAGTCGCCGCCACGCCCTGCTGATAGAGCGCATTCGCCTCGGCGAAGTCCTCGTTGAGGCCGCGATAGATGCCGGACATCACGAAGAACCGCAGCGCCTTCATGAACAGCGGCGTGAAGGTCTCCGGGCCGTTGCCGTTCGACACGTACTTGACCGTCACGGTGCCGCGCGTCGGATTCGGGGGCGCCGGGGGGCCGAAGCCGGCGGCATTGAGAATGATCTGGTTGTTGAGAATCTGGTACTGCACCGGCGCGTCGTTGCCGTTCGACATCGCGAGCCGCACCCAGATGACGTGCATGCAGTCGGGCGGCAGCGCGTAGGCGTCGGCGTACCACGGATCGGAGGGCGTGCCTGCGCGCTGGAGCACCTGCACGTTGGTCAGAAACCCCCAATCGTGCTCCTCGAACAGCGCCTCGATCGCAGCATCCCATGCCGCAGACCCGACGGTCCATTCGTCCGAGCCGTCATTGACGGCCGAACGCGGCTCGTTCCCCGACAGGATCAGGGCCTGGTTGATGACGCCGAGCTGGTCAATTGGCCACATGCGACGGACCTTCCGCCGGCGGGCGGGATGCGGCAACGCATCACGCGCACGCAGTCTTGGAGGCGTCTGCGTCCGGCTAGTAGAGGAAGCCCCAGGCGTTAATGGTGGTGTTGGTATTGCCGGCGCCGAGCGACGGCATCGACACCGGAATTGTCGTATTGGCGGCGCTTGCCGGCAGGCAGGGGCTGAACGTGACCACCAGCGGCGCATTGGCGAGCGTGACGCCGGCAACGCTGGCGTAGGTGTAGGTCATCGTGCCGCTGATCGTATTGGTGACGGTCGGCGACACCACCGCGGCGGCGGTCGAGCCGGCCGACGTGATGGAAAATCCGCAAATGTGGGTAGTCTTTCCGGCTACTGCCGGAAGCGTGGCGGTCGCGACACCGGCGGCGACGTTGTCGCTCGCCGCGTTGATCGGGGTGCCGCCGAATGTGCCAGCGTACTGCGCCGGCGCCGCGCCTGGGAACAGAATAGTCGCCGCGAGGACAGCGGCCAGCAGCGATCTGCGCATGGCGTCTCCGATCAGGTCAGGTCCCGGATGCTGCGGCGGCCGCCTGCCGGTCAGCTTCGGCCTTGTCCTTCGCTGCCTTCTCAGCGGCTGCCTTGTCGGCTGCGGCCTTCCGCTCGGCATTCGCCTTCGCGGCGCCGGTCAACGGGCGGCGGTTCGGATCGGGGCGCGGCGGCGGCGAGGCAAGAACGGCCTCGGCCTGGCTGATCTCTTCTTCCTTCGCCAACCGCTTGGCCTCCTCGGCCTTCGCGGCATCCAGAATCTGCTTGGCTTTGGCGCGCGCGGCCTTCCACTCCTCGAACTCCGCGCGATCGGCGTCGGTCATCTGCGGTTCTGCGGGCGGGGCCGGCGGGTCCTCGCCGGCGGCCTGCGCCGCGGCCACGCGCCGCTCGTGCAGCCGCTTGCGCGCGGCCGACGCATCTTCGGGCGACCACGGCGAGAGTGACCACTCGTCGGGATGCTGCGCAACCGCGAGACGGGCATCGACCGGATACATGACGACCGGGCCATTGTTGATGTGGTGCGCCGTCATCTGCACGGGATCGGAATAGGGCTTCAAGGCCATGGCTCAGTCCTCATGTGGTGTACGCGCTGGCGTCAGACGTCGACGCACGCCTTGCTGATCCAGGACGTGCAGATCAGGTTCGGCGTGGTGCCGCCGATGATCACACGCGCCTTGAGGTAGCGGTAGTAGATGCGCAGGGCGAGATTGGTGGCCGGCTTCTGGATCAGCATGCCGCCCAGGCCGGTCGGCGGGATCGTCGGCGTCGCGCCGAGCAGCGTCGCGATCACACGACCGGACGAGGCAGCAGCGACGTCGTAGAACGCCAGAAGCTCCACGTTTCCGTTGCCGAACGCCGAGTCGTTCGAGCCGAGCAGCGCGAACTGATACGTCTCGTCGGCGCTCGACACGTCGATCGTGGTGATGTCGATGTTCCAGATGAAGTCGGTGCGCCCGACCGCGGACACCGGCTTCGCCCCACCGAGGTCGAGCAGGCCGGAGTTGAGGTTGTTCAGGTAGCCAGTCGCAGTCAGCGTCTGCGTGTCTGTGAATGCCAGCGTGGCGTCGAACGGGCACGGAAACGTCGTGACCTGCGACGGGATGGCAAGGGCGGTCAGGGCCATGTGGCTCTCCTATGCGGCGCGGGCGAAATCGCCCTAAGCAACGATCGTGGCGTTGGTGACCGAGTCGAGACGGGCGAGCGCCTTCGGATGCTCGCGGGCGAAGCCGTAGTCCCACTTGATGTGAGTGGAATCGAACGGCTGACCGACGGTCGGCCCTTCCGGCATGACCGACAGCGGCGTCTGCTCGATGCAGTAGAAGCCGCCTTGGCGGAACGACACGCAGTAGATCGATGCCGTCACCGCCGAACCGCCGCCTGAGGCAACCTCGGTGAACGGGATCAGGTCGGGCGAGTCGTCGGGCTCGTAGCCGAACAGGATCGGCAGGCCCTTGAAGCGGATGATGCGCCGCCCGAAATCGTCCTCGGAGTAACCGATCGTCTGGTTGACCAGCGTGTTGTTGCGCGCCGCGGTATCGAACTGCGGCATCAGACCGCGCGGCACGATCCAGTGCGTCGGCTTGTTCACCAGCCAGTAGAGCTTGTCCATGTTGGTGAGCGAAAGCGCAGCGCCGCCGGACGAGGCCGAGTTGTGGATCAGGTTGCCGGTCACCGCCGTCGAATCGAGACATCGAACCTGGATGCCGTTCGGCGTGCGCGGATCGGACGAGTTGTCCGACTTGAGGACGTTCTGCGAGAAGAACTGACCGAGCGCGATGCTCTTGAGTTTCTCCTGCTTGTACTTTCCCTCCGGGCCGAGGCGGTCGATCATCGCGCGGTCGGCGAAGATATAGTCGTCGATGAAGTAGGTGTCCTCCTCGCGCAGGTTGAACGAGCCGAGACCCTGCTTGCCGGCCTCGTTGAGGCCGCGGAAGCCGACCGTCGGCAGCGAGGCGATGTCCATGTAGGCGCGCTTGCCGCGATCCGCCGGCATGATCGGGATCGCCCGCATGACGTCGGACTCCTCGATCATGTTCTCGACGAAGGTGCGCGTCGGATCGTTCTCGTCGATCGACTTCGCATACTCGACGAAGTTCGTCGGCGTGGTGATCGTGGTGGTGAGCGAGACCATTTAACCTCTCCCCTTAGCGGCCGGAAGCCGCGGCGCGCCGCAGTTCCTGCGCGTGCCTGCGCTGCTCAAAGCTCATCTTCTCGTATCCGGGAATCTTCCCGGCATCCGGCGCGTCGGCGCGGTGCGCCTGGCTGAACGGCGTCACGCCCTGCGACTGGAACCGCTGCATGATCTTCTCGAACGCGATCACGGTGCCGGCGACCGGCGCGAGCTTCATCGCGGTGCCGAGCGCGGCCGCATCCGGGCCAGCGACGGCATTGATCCACTGAATGACCGCATCGACGCGCGCCGTCCCGGCGGCGCCGAGCTTCGCCACCTCGGCGTCATAGGCTGCCTTGATCTGGGTCTGCTCGCCGACGCGCAGCGCCGCGATCATGCCCAGCCCTTCGGTGAACGTGTCCTGGTCGAGCCCGCGCTTGTGCGCCATCGCACGGTACTGCGCGATCAGCGGGTCCTTCTCGTCGACCTTGAATTCGAGGCCCTCGGGCGGCTTGAACTCGGCCGGCAGGTCGAGCCGGTATGCCTCCGGCGCCTGCGGCAGCGTCAGCTTGCGCGAGCGCTCGGCCGCGGTCGCGGCCGCGTTCTGGTTCACCCACTCGGCGTACTTGGTCTCGTCCTTGATCTTGCCGGCCGGGTCCCAATGATCTTCCGGCACGTAGGCCGGGCGGGCCGGCGGCGCACTAGGCGACGCGGCCGCCGCCGGGGCCGGCGTTGGGGATGCTGGCGAGCTCGGGGTCGGTGCGGGCGAGGTGGTCGCGGGGGCGCTCGCGGCCGGCGATGCGGGCGGGCTCGCGGGGGTTGAAGACGATGGGGCCGTCGGTTGGGTCTCGCCCGCCATGGGTCTCTCGGATTCCTGCGGCCATGATGGCCATCAAATCGTGCGCGAACATGCGTCGACCGTTATGCGCCAGCAACGCATCGGCCGAGGCGGCAGCGGACGGGAAGCTGGACAGGGTTTTTTGCAGGAACAGGTAGAGCGTCTGGCCGTACGCGGTGCGCGCAATACGATCGATCGCGCTATGCAGATGCTCGTCCTGGACGATCACTGCCGTCATTGCAGCGATCCCTGCGGCTGCTCCTGCCCAGGCTGCTGCGGCGCGCCCGGCGCGAAGTGCTGTTGCAGCAGCGGCTGAATCTGCTGGATGGCGGCCTGCACCTCCTCGGGCTTGCGGAACGTGAGCAACGTCACCCGCATCTTGTCGAGGATGTTCTTCATCGACGTCTTGCCGTCGATCCACGCTTTGAACTCCTCCGGCCACGCCTGGCCGAGAAGCTGGATCGCCTGCGCCGCCATCGCGATCTCCTGCTGCTCTGCCGCGCGCTGCGACGGATTGAGCGGCCGCGCCGAGATCATCTTGCCGTTCACCTGCAGCGGCTGGATCGCGCCGTTGCGCTCCAGCAGATACTTGAAGCGCAGGTAGTAGTTCATCGGGCCTTCGCGCCAGAACGACATGCCGGGCGTGCCGATGCGGCGCTGCGCGCGCGCGAGCTGGTCCATCCATTGCGCCGCCGTCGGCGGGGTGTCGCCCGACTGCTCGGGGAAGTCGACGTAGCCGAGCCGGCGCAAGGCATGTTCGAGCTTGTCGGTCTCGTAGTTCGCCGACTCGATGTTGATCTCGGGCGCGAGCCGCAGGATCGATTGCTGCGTGGTTCCGGGCCGCACCGGATAGCCCATGCCTTCCTCTAGGCCCTGCGCGATGTTGGCGAACGAGTCGTCGGGATAGCCCATCGGGGGCGAGGTGTTGCGCGCGATGCCCTCGATCTTCATCGCGGATAGCTCGTCGATCTGGCGCAGGTCCGGCAGTCCTTTCATCAGGAAGCCGATGCCCCAGTTCCAATCCGCCGACGGGTTGAACCGCGTCACGATCAGCGGGCAGCATCCCTCGCCCTTGATCACGTTGCCGTCGACCAGCTTGTCGCCAACCAGCGCGACGTACTGCCATTCCTCGTCGGTCTTGTCCCACAGCCGCCAGAAGCCGCGCTGCACGCAGGTGAAGCCGGACGGGTCTTTCGCGATGACGTCCGCCACCTCGGGCGGCAGCTTGACGCCGGGCAGGATCGCGGAGACGTGCGCATTGCGGGTCCAGCGCACCGCGAACCGGTCGTCGATCTCGCCGTGTGGTCCGAGATTGCATTCAAGCTCGCGCAGCGGAACCGCCGACGACACGATCGGCTGGTCCGGCCGCGGCTGATCGATCCACAGCGCGGCAGTGCCGATCGCAAGATCAGGGTCGTAGGACTTCGGCAGCTCGGCGTAGAAGTTCGACGACTTGATCGCGTCGAAAATGACCACGTCGTTCTTCTTCGCGATGTCCTCGACCTGCTGCCACATGTCCGGCTTGATGAACATGCCGGGCCCCTGCTGCGCCCACTGCTGCCACTCCGGCAGGAAGGTCTGCACGATCTCGGTGACGAACTCGCCGGTGATGTCGAACGCAAGCGATGTCTGCAGCTCCGGCGCGTCGAGCCGGCGCGCCGTCGGCGGCATCGTCTTGGAGAAAACCTCGCGCTGGCGATGCGGCGCCGCGAAGAAATAGCACTCCTTGAAATCGAGCGCCCACAGCGCCTTTTTCTGCCGCGCCTCCTCCAGGCGATCGAGGGCCGTGCGCTGGAGCTCGGAATCGTCCATGTCAGGCCGCCGCTCCGCCGCCGATCGTCCTGCTCGTCTGCGCGGCCACAGCCGGCAGTCCGCCGCCACGATAGTTCTGCAGGGCCGCCAGAATGTTCGACGGCTGTGGCGCCGCCGCGGAAGGCAATGCGCCGGATGCCCCGCCGGCCGCCGCGAGCGTCAGCCGCGTGCCGTAGCGCGCCATCAGGCTCGCCGAGTCGATCTGCGCGCGCGCCTCGCCGGCCGCGATGTCGTCCTGCTCAGCCTGCTGCTTGAGCGCGAGCGTCTGCGGGTCTTCCGGCGGCGGCTGATACTGCGGGGCTTTCGGTCCCATGGCCGCTAAATCCTTGCGAATTCTCTGTCGTGCGCTTTTGCTGCAGCGATGTAAGCCGAGGAAGCCTCCTCAATTGTGAGAAAACGCCCAAGCGCCTGGCGCTTATAATTTCGATGGATGAACGCAAGATATTTTCCGTTGCGCCTGTAGACGCCCTTCACACCCAATCTGTTGTTCTTGTACGGCCCCTTATTGATTTCGTTTTGGTTTCGAGTCGCGTGGCGAAGATTTTCCCAAGAATCGTCGATCGAATTTCCGTTGATGTGATCCATCTCGTGGACTGGCCACGAAGCTGTCATGTAGAAAAAGGCCAAATGACTCGATTGATACGATACGCCATCAAGCATAAGCACGCGCCTTGCCGACCTTCTCCCGCAGGGAGGGCTGATGCTGCCAGCCAGATCGCCGGGCTCGACCGAATTGGTGTTCGACTTGATCCAGCGCCACAATCCCGTGTCAGGATCGTAGCTCAGGCACTCCAGCAATCGTTGATGCGCCAGCGCTGGGCTCATGCCACCCATCAGAGGCGGTCGGAGCCTTAGTCGGCAACGCATCACGCATCAGGTGCCGATAGAGACCGTCGGGGCGCAAAACCAATGATCGCAGCCCGAGCAGGTGCTTGACCGCGCCAACGCACGATCCGAGCCGGAAACCCGACAGCGACGACGGGCCCGGCCGCCGCCGTACCTTCACCCACTCGGTCGACGGGCCGCCGAACATCGACGCGATCAGCCGGCATGTCTCGTCCGAGTGCGGCAGGACCGCAACGCGAAGGCCAGAGTGCTGCCAGTCGTGGATCACCCAGCCGTGCAGCCCCGGCAGGTAGGCGAACGCCGAGACGTGCTTGAACCGCCCGAGCGCGATCAGCGCAAACCAGCGCGACGACGCCTCGCGGTGGAACACCACCGTCCATTCCTCCGGCTCGACCGCGACGGGCAGCTCGACAGGGTTCATCTGCGGAACCTCGGTTCCCCCAGCGGGTTGTCGTCATGCCCGCAAATCCCTGCGCCAGCGAGGCGACCCCGTGGGCCTGATCCTGCTGATAATCGTTCTGGTGCTTTTGTTCGGTGGCGGCTCATTCTACACGGGCGGCTACGGCTATGGCGGCTACGGGCACGGCGGCGTTATCGGTCTCATCCTGATCGTGCTCCTCGTCTTCTTCCTGCTCGGGAGGGTCTGATGCCGATCGGCTTGCTATTCTGGATGCTGATGATCCTCTGGCTGATCTTCGGCGGGATATGGTGGCGGCAGGGCACCGGATGGGCGTATGGATGGGGCGGCAACATGCTGCTCCTGTTCATCCTGCTGTTCCTGCTCGGCTGGAACGACTTCGGCTTCATCCTGCAAGGCGGCCGCGGCAGCCCTTTCCACTGAGCGATGATGCGCCGCTCGCGCCCTACCCGCCAGGACCTGCGCCGATCTGCAAACCGTGCTGATCACGGCGCGTCGGATCGAAGTCCGGGACACCAGCCTGCTTCCGGCTCGACAAGCCAGCAATTCAGATACCCGCAGCGCGGGGCTTTCTTGCAGCCGTCGTCGTAATCCCTGCAACGATTTTCCGGCCCGAGGGGATCATCAACGATAGGCTTTTCTCTGGTTATCAGATCAATCATGCCACAACCCTCCTGAGTGATCGCCGCGTTCCGAACATCCTCGCCGGCGCAGTCGACACCGCCGGGTTGACGCCGACCATGCGCCGCCCCTCGCCCAGCCCGAGCAGCCCGTACTCCGCGGCGTTGCATGGGTGCGAGTAGCGGTTCTTGCACGGCTTGGTCACGCCGGTCTCGTCCTTCTCCAGGAAATACTTGCCTTCCAGCCCGACCTTGAGCGTTCGGCAAAGCGGCGAAATCTGCAGCCGCGCGATGCCCGACGGGTTGTCGTCGAGGATATGGGCAAGTGCGCCGACCCGCGTCTCGATCTCGTTCATCTTCACCGGCGCGGCCGCCACCTCCATGCCGTTGAAGCGAAAAACCTCCCACGCCGAATCGTCCGTCGCCTGGCCCTTGTCGAACCCCTTCGGGTCGCCGACGAAGCGCGCCGTCCAGCCCGGATAGCGATGCTCGAGGAAGCGCTTCACCTTCGGGGCAAACACCGTCGCTGGCTCGTTGAAGCCCAAGAGCTCGTACTGCACGTAGACCCGCCCGCCGATCTCCTGCATGAAGATCGCCGCCGGCCAGCGCCCCGCATCCAGCGCCACCAGCACGTCATGCCGCGGCACCGGCAGCAATGCTTCACGTGAAACGTGAAACTCCGGCCGGAAGTTCGGATAGACCGGCGAGCCCTCCACCACCAGCGCGATCTTGTTCAGCACCCGCGACTTGATCCACGCCCGCGTCTTGCCCTTGATCTGGTTCGTGTAGTAGCCGGGCGGCAGCCATTTCAGGTTCTCGGCCGCCGGGTTCTGCCGATATCGCGTCGTCCCGTCCGGCGCGCCCTCCTCAAGCAGTCCCGACGGCTGCATGAAAAAATCCCACTCCTTCGGCCACTCCATCGCGGCCCGCTCATCGTCAGGCATGTTGAGCGGCCACTCGACCTGCCCCGTCATCATCGCGATGAAATGATCCTCGTCCGGCGCGTTCATGTCCGCCAGCACCCCGTACCACGTCGGTCCGCCATCCTTCATCGCCGGATAGCGCCCCGCGCGCGACGTCATCTCGTCGAACAGCTCCTTCGGCAGGTACTGCAATTCGTTGACGTAGAACCCGGTGTATTCGCCCGATCTGATCTTCTTGACGTCGTCGACCTTGTCGAGCGCCAGAAAGTCGATCTGCGCCTCGACATCCCCCATCCGCATCACCTGCGAAATCGGCATCGACCACTTGATCGTCCCGAACTCGCTCTGCGGAAACGTGTCCTCCCACGTCCGAATCGTCGTCGTCTTGAGCTCCGGGTACGTGTTGCGCACCACGCCCCACCGCGTGCGCCGTACCCCGTCCCGCATCGCACCCTGCGCCGACGCAATCGACCAAACCTTGAGATTGCAGATCTTCGACTTGCCCGACCCCACCGGGCCCTGAATGATCTGCACCGGTGCCGCCGACATCATGAACGCCGCCAACTGCGTCCCAGCATCGATCTGGTACGCAATCCGCCCGTCCGCAGTCCTGGCAAGCTCGGGAGCGGTCATAGCGGCCACCATTGCCTGTAGCGACCAGAAATCTTGATCCCGCACGGCCACGCCAGCGTGAACCGCCGACCGCGCCAGTACCAAGCCGACTGCCACCACAGCAGATCAAGCAAAGGCCAAATCCGCCAACGGATGTTGTGACGAAAGCGCCGCGTTCCCGGAACGTCGTCAGTGCCGCGATGCCACCCGATCATCAGGTAACAATATCGGCCGGTGTAAAAATCCCGGCCAATCTGAATACCAAAACTCTTTCTGACAAACCTCATCGCCGCTTCCCGCGCGCCCGCGCCTTCCCGGCCTTGTGCAGCGCAATCGCAACAGCCTGCCGCTGCGGATATCCCGCCCGCCGCAACTCCCGAACGTTCGCCGAAACAACCTTCGCCGACCGCCCGCGCTTCAATGGCATCACAGCCTCCTCAGAGTTTCACGCCCAGAAATCCGCACAGAAAATCTATGCCGCATTGCAGCGAAAGGGTTCCGGGGAAAGTGCGCGGGGGAGGTAGGAGCGGGGCCGCGAGCCTCGATTTTCCCCCTCCCACCCCCGCCTGGCCGAGGTCGAGCGTGACCGCGCCGCCCAGGATGGTCACGACTGGGCGCGGCCGATGGCTTACCATTTGGAGACAATTGTTTGCATGAGCAGAATCAATCACTTGCGATGACCTTTACCGCGGGTTCCGCGCCCGGCGCAGGCTGCTGCACGTTGACGATCTGGACGACGAAGCCGGGCATTAAGCCCTTGCTGCTGCTAGCATTATCGTCGGGTATCTGCTCGAGCAGCTTGATTGCCTGCACCGCGGGCATATTGTTCGCCGCGTCGCGTATTTCGCACAGCCGTTTGATGTTCGCGGTTGAAGCGGCCTCGCGAAATACCTGCTTTCGTGCTCGCAGGAACGCGACGACGTGTGGGCGCTCCAAGGCTAAGCGCATGTTGCGAACGGTCAAACCGGCTTTCACGGCAGCCTCGTCCCAGCGTGCGCCTTCCTCGACCATGAGGGTGATTGCCTCGGCTAGTTTGCCGGTTACGCGGCCTGGCCTCGACTTGGTCGGCGCTGAGAGCGCTTGGTGGCTCAGCGTTGTTGCGACTGCGGTATCGGACATGGCGGCACGATGGCCGCGGGTGCGGTGTGGCGGCAACGCATTGCATCGTCTGGAAATGAGTGTTTGGAGCGTGTTGATGGGCTTCCTGTAGATGCCGCGCGTAGACCTATACGGGGAGCTTTGAAATCGTTGCGCTTTTCAACGGCGCAATAAGACCACGTGAGGGTATCAAATCGATGCGTTGCTGAATGACGCCATTCCCTCGACAAATCCACCCATGGGACGTCGCCGTCATCCGATGCACGATCGCGCGGTGCAGTTGATCCGGCGCGGACTGGCGACGCCTGGCGAGATTGCACGGGCCTGTGGGTTGCCGGTCAGGCTGGTGCAGCAGTGGCGACGTCGGGCGCGCATCTGGTCGGAACCGCGACGCTTGGCGCATGTTCGCAGGCTGATGGAGAAGGGCCATGCCGAGATCGGCGGCGATAGACCTGCGCCAGGTGCCGGCGCAAATCGTGCGGTTGTCCGTGCGCTGCGAGTCGTGCGGGCATCAGGCGATCGTAGCAGTGCCGGCGCGCGGCGCGCGATACCCTAAACTGTACTGCGGCGAGTGCGGACATCGCGATCCGCTCATAGAGCCCTGCCGACCGCGCTGATTGTGCGGATTTGTCCGGTTTTGTGCTGATCTTTCCGGTTTTCATACGTCCACTGTTCGCATACCGTCTTGCCATGCCCGACGCCAATCGGGCCCAACAGCGAGGACTGACAATGACCACGACACGCTACTGCAAGCCCTGGAATACGGGCCTTTCGAGCACTGACCGCGCGGTATGCGCCAGGCTGAGTCGGCTGCTGACCGCGCTTGACGTCGAGATCAATTCGCACGTCGTGCAAGGGGATATCTGCGAGGATATCCGCGAGTTTCGCTATCAGCTCTTGTGCAAGCTCGAGCGCGACGGCTGGTCGGCGAGCTATGACGGCGGCAACCGGATGAAGGTGCGCGCGCCTGACAGCCGCAAGCCGTTCCCCCGCCGCACGATGCGGGAGGGCTGAGCCATGTATAGCGATAGCCCGAAATTCGACGAACCCCCCTGCCGCGTGTTCCGCCAGGTGAAGCCATGAGCGGCTTTCTTTGGAGCGCGCTTAACGATGCCGAGACCCACCGCGCGAATGCGGTGGAGCGGCGCAACCGAGGCCGCGGCGGGTCGACCGTCACGGTATACGCCAGCACGGCGGCGATGTACGCGGCGCGCGGCGGCGACACCCGCACGGACGGCAGCAAGATCGCCGATAGCGTGCGCGATCTCTGGCGCGCGATGAAGGACGACGCGGTGTTGACGTTCCGCACCGCGGCTGATCTTGAGCCGATGGAGGATATCCCGTGGTGACCAGCAAAGCCGATCAGCGCTGGGCCGAGACTTCGGGTTGTTCGGCGATGACGCCGCGCAGCTAGACCTGGTCGACATGTCGCGCCGGCCCTGAGAATGTGGGCCGCCGGCGCCAACCGGCGGCCCTATCACCGCGGCTCGCCAGGGCCAGCGAGGACACCCGGAGAGTACACGATGACAACGGAACAGTACCTTGCCGCGCTCGCCGCGCTCAACCTGAAACCGGCATCGAAAGAGACCGCGCGTGTGCTCGGCCTATCGGTGCGCCAAATCCAGAAAATCGCCGCCGGCCAGGCGCGGGTGCCGGGCCCGGTTGCGCTGCTGCTGGCGATCTACCTGCAGCGCGGCGGCAAGCCTCTCCCTTAATATCCCTTTGATTTTGATTGGGCGATTTTGAAATCAGCCCCGATTTTCTCGCCATTTGGGCGGGCGAAATCGCCTAGGTAGAGCCCTCTTTCGGTGCGGCCGCCCGCTTCGCGGCGCTCGCGCGCCCGGCCTTGCGCGCTATCTGTCGTCGTTTCCATGCCGGTATTTTCTTCATGCGCGCTGGGGCACTCTTGCGCGCGATTTTTTTCATATATCGCCGTGAAAACCGGAGAATTACCGGCCTGTTCTGAACGCCGTTGAGTTGGTAGGCGCGTTTTCCGATTTTCACCCGGTTCGCGTATTTGCGGATCGCGTCCAGATCCTCGACCGCGATCAGCATGATGCCGTGCGCTCCAAGGATCGGGCCCATGCTGGTGCGGCCGAGCCCCTGCGCGCCGCCGAGTGCGAGCGCTGTTGCGGTGTAGCCCTTCTGCACGCCGGCGACGTCATCGATCGCCTCACGAGTCGCTCCGATTTCGAGCGCCCTG
>Ga0070681_10002644_pt1 | contig 16449 bp, 15 predicted proteins | sample KBSC83BmetaG_FD_65650 | JGI IMG/M metagenome (GOLD analysis project Ga0070681, IMG submission 65650) | Corn rhizosphere microbial communities from Kellogg Biological Station, Michigan, USA - KBS C8-3B metaG | ecosystem: Host-associated > Plants > Roots > Rhizosphere | place: USA: Michigan...
AGTTCCTCACGGTCATGCGCGCGGAAGGCCGTGGCCTTCCCGTCGATCAAAATGGTCCAGTATGCGTAGCGAGGCGGCATGAGGTGATTCGTGAAATTAAGATTTAAGAATCAAGCATTCGGAATTCGAGATCCCGAATTCATAAACGTTTCAATTTCTCGACCAGCGTGGTCCGCTTCAAGTTGAGAAGCTTTGCGGCCTGTCCCTTGTTCCCACCTGTCCGCTCGAGCGAGCGTTGGATGAGCTCGCGTTCGATGGTGGTCACGAGCGCGTCGAGATCGACGCCTTCATCCGGCAGCGCGAATGAGGCGTTGACCCCGTTGGCTTGCGCGCCGGCGACTTCCGGCGGCAGATCGGCGGCTTCAATCTGACCGCGCGATCCGCCAAATGCGACCGCTCGTTCCGTCGCATTCTCCAGTTGCCGCACGTTGCCCGGCCAGTTGTACGACATCAGCTGGCGCATCGCCTCCTGTGAAACCGTCACGACGGCGGCGCCGCCGCTGCGGAACTTCTCCAGGAAATGCTGTACGAGAAGCGGAATGTCGTCGCGGCGTTCGCGGAGCGGCGGCAGGTGAACCGGGATGACGTTCAATCGATAGTACAAATCCTCACGGAACTGCCCCTCGCCAACCATCTTCAACAGGTCGCTGTTGGTCGCGGCAATCACGCGCACATCGACTTTGATCGTCTTGGAATCGCCAACACGTTCGAACTCCCGCTCCTGCAGCACGCGCAGCAACTTCATCTGCAGCGCCGGGCTCATCGTCCCCACTTCGTCGAGGAACAGCGTGCCTCGGTGCGCCTGTTCGAGGCGTCCTTCGCGGTTGCCGATCGCGCCCGTGAACGCGCCGCGCACGTGGCCGAAAATTTCCGCCTCGAGCAGCGTTTCCGGGATGGCGCTGCAATTGAGCGCGACGAACCGGTGCACTTTGCGCGGACTGTTGTGGTGAATCGCGCGCGCGACGACTTCCTTGCCCGTGCCGGTCTCGCCGTCAATCAGGATCGTGCTGTTGGTGGCCGCAACCGTTTCAAGCAATTGGAACAGGCGCTTCATCGCCGGGCTCTTGCCGATGAGCCCTTCGAAGCGATGTCGTTCGTCGAGTTGCGCACGCAGATACGCGTTCTCCGATTTCAGCCGGCGCTGCTCGAGCGCAGCGCTCAATGCATGCAGCAGTTCGTCGATCTGAAACGGCTTGCTGACGAAATCCCATGCCCCCCGTTTGATCGCTTCGACCGCGTCTTTGACAGTTCCGTAACCGGTGACGACGATCGCGATGATGTCGGGGTAGCGGTCGAGCGCCGCATCGACGACGGCCGATCCGTCGATACCGGGGAGACGCAGGTCGGTGATGATGACGTCGAAGGCAAAATCGGCGAGTTTGGCGAGTGCGTGTTCACCCGATTCGGCTTGCTCGACGGCATATCCGCGGTCGACGAGCTGCTCGGCGAGAGCCTCCCGCAATGGGGCCTCGTCTTCGACGAGCAGGACATGTTTCATCGAATCAGGCATTTAGTCCCGGTCGTCCAATCGCGTGATTCGTAGAAGGCACTGGACCTCCGACTGACTCGATCATGCCGGCCATTCGCCGTAAATCGAAGCGACGACCGGGATTAGCCGGCGCCAAGAGTTTGACACAAATTCCTGCACGGTACGACTACAGATGGTTCCGCTTCACTCCGATACACGCCTTTGGAGGCAAGTGACCGTGGAGCGAAAAACGATTTCGATCATGAAAGCGTGCGAGCTGGTCGGCGTCAGCCGGCGGACCATCTACAATTGGCTGTCGTCCGGGAAGATCGAATATATCCGGACAGCCGGCGGGTCAGTCCGCATCTTCGTGGATACGCTCTGGCGCGATCCGAACCGGACCGACCGGCCGTCCGCGACCACCTGGAATCAGGAAGAGACGACTACGACCCAGGTCTAGGTTCGGTGGGATCCGCCGTCACCCGTCGACGTTTGCGCGGGGTGGCCCTGAGCGCGAGTCGAAGGGCAGGCGATCGAGCGGCTGAGGCCGCTCCCACGCGATCTGACGCTGCCGGTCGGAGAGTGTCTCACAAGGTCCGATGGACGAATCACCAGACCTGCGCATGCTATTCCACCGGCTGAACAACCAGTTGGGCATCATTCTGGCCAACGCGGAGTTGCTCGAGGCCAAGACCACGGATGCCACGAATCGTGCGCGCGCCGCGCAATTAGTCGCGAGCGCACTGGACGCCATGGGTACCGCCCGCGAGATCCGGCGTCACTCGAACGTCTCCGAAGCCTGAGTGGCCGTCAATTGCCGGCCTTTTGCACACCATCGTAGGTACGTGGCGTCCGCCTTCAGGCGGACTTCGCAAGTCCGGCTCAAGCCGGACGCCACAAGTCCGGCTCAAGCCGGACGCACAAGTCCGACTCAAGCCGGACGCACAAGTCCGACTCAAGCCGGACGCCACATCCGATTCCTCCGCGACGCCAAGAATTGTCATCGACGCGTCAATGTTTTGACTTCCCGCTCGCCAAAAGCGCCAAAGTCTTGACGAATTTCACGCTTTGGCGCTCAGCTGTTTTGCTCGTCGCCAATCCTAAACACACCGACTAAGAGCTTTTCTATCAATAGTCTGTGGGCATTTTCGGCACACGGTTGTGCTGGTTCGACCCACAGGCCCAGCCGTTGGTACTCCTGTTGCGATGTTGCGCAGACATCGGAAGCGGTACGAACCCTTCCGAAAACCATCAGGAGGAGAGACTGATCATGCGCGCCCATACAGCTCCCGTCACTCAGAATCGCCGCATCGTTGCCGGCCTGCCGTTCGTCGAAGCGCTCGCGCGCCGGATGGCTGCCTCGATGCCGAACTCGATCGATATCGGCGATCTGATGCAGGACGGAGTGCTGGGGCTGATCGACGCCGCCCATCGCTTCGACGAGGCGCGCGGGATCAAGTTCGAGACTTTCGCCGAACGTCGCGTACGCGGCGCGATGATCGACGCGTTGCGGCGCGACGCCTGGCCGCGCGGAGTCAGACGCCAGCGGCGCGAGCTCGATGCTGCACGCGAATCGCTGCGCCGGGAGCTCGGCCACGAACCTTCAATGGCGGATCTGGCCGCGCGGGTGGGATCGGATGAAAAACGTTTGAGCCGCACGATCGTTCGCATCAACACGATCGAGGCCACGTCACCGCTTGCCACTGGAGAACACTTCGACGAGAACTGCCTGCCGACCGCCCTTGTGCCTTCCGAACCGGACGCTCCCGATACGGCGTATGAAAAAGCTGAAACCCGCGACCGCGTGCGCGCGGCGATCGCGTCGCTCCCGCTCCGCGAGCAGAAGGTGATTGGGCTCTACTACTACGGCGAAGTCACGATGAAGGAAATTGGCGCGGAGATTGGCGTCAATGAATCACGCGTGTCGCAGCTGCATGCGCGGGCGATTCGCCGGCTGCGCGATTCGCTCGGCGAGATGGGCCCGCAGCAGGTGGCCGAGATGCGGAAGGCGTTCATCGAATTCGCGGCGAAGAAACCGGTGATGGCAAAGGCAACGCTGCCGCAGGCGCAAGAGGAACGCAAACCGCAGACACCAGCCGTCGTGTTGCCGTACAAGCCGTCGGTCAGGCGTGCGGTCGCGGGTGCGACGCCTTTGCGTGCGACACGCCGAGTCGCGGCCGCAAGGTAGGGACGCCCTTCAGGGCGTCCCGCGAGGGACGGGTTAAAACCCGTCCCCTACAACCGCGTGTTCTGCGGCCAATTACGTTAAAACCTCTTTTACCGTTCTCAGAAGATCTGCGAGGCGGAACGGCTTCGCCAGCCAGCGGCAGCCGCTCTCGTCGAGAAAGTTCTCCGCGTCGGTGCCCGCCACATCGCCGGTCACGAAAATGACCCGCCTGGCGAGCTTCGGGGACCTGGATGACAACTCCCGAAAGAACGCCTTGCCGTCGAGGCGTGGCATCTTGAGATCGCAAATCACGACGTCGAACTTCTGCGCGGCGACGCGGTGCAGCGCCTGCTCACCATCCGACGCATGCTCCACGTTGTAGCCCGCGTCGCGCAGCGATTCGGTGACCGCTGCCGCCAGCTGCGCTTCATCTTCCACGACGAGCAGTGAGGCCCCCGCCACCACTTCGATCGGCATCCTCCGGCCGAGCGACGGCGGCTCGTTGACGGCGGCGGTTTTCGCGCCAGCCACCGGAAGCTCCACGAAGAACGACGCACCCTTTCCGGGATGCGATTCGAGCCGTATTCGTCCGCCGTGCTCCTGGATGATTCCGTAGGCCACCGTCAACCCGAGGCCGGTGCCTTTGCCGACTTCTTTCGTCGTGAAAAACGGATCGAAGATCTTCGTCTGCACTTCGTCAGGAATGCCCGGCCCGTCGTCGTTGATCTCGAGCACGACGGCTTCTCGTTGGTTGTCGTGGAAGGTGCGTACGACCAGCACGCCGCGACCGTTTGCCGAGAGCATGGCCTGTTCGGCGTTGATGATCAGATTCAGCAGGACTTGCTGCACCTGATGGCCGTCGGCGTAGGCTGGCGGTAAACCAGCCGCGAGCGCATCGATGACCGTGATGTTCGTCACCCGCTGCTCGTATGCGCGGAGCGCCAGCGTTTCCCGGGCGATCTGATTCACATCGATCATCGACCTCGTCGTCTGCCGCTTGCGGGCAAACGTGAGCAGTGTCCTGACGATTCGGGCGGAGCGTTCGGATTCGCTGAGGATGATGTCGAGGCCGCGGCGAACGGCTGGTTCGAGGGTTGATTTCTGCGCCAGCCGCTCGGCCCAACTCAGGATCGTCGCGAGCGGGTTGTTGAGCTCGTGGGCGACGCCCGAAATCGTCTGGCCGAGCGCCGCCATCTTTTCGGCCTGCAGCAACTGGTGATAAATGTCGCGCGTCTCATCGTCCAGCTTTTTGCGTTCGCTGACGTCGCGAAGCACGGCTTCGATCCGGAAGTCTGGGCGCGAGCGTTCAGGCTCGGCCCGTCCAGTGAGCTCTACCCAGATGACCGTGCGATCGACGCGCCGCAGCCGGAGCAGATAGTTCACGACGGAGCCGTCGGTGACGAGCCGTTCGACGAGCGCGTCGCGTGCCTGCTGGTCGACGAAGCGATCGCGATCGAAGGGACGGACGTCGGCGTCCGCGGTCTCGGCGCTGTATCCGAAGATCAATTTGAGGTGAGGATTCGCGGCGACGGTCGACGTCGCATCGGCGCTGATCACGCCGATGTACGCGCCAACCTGAACGCCCTGGAACAGCCGGGCGAATGCAGTAGCCCGCTTGTCCACGGCGCTACTAGTTGTGCGTGCCAGCGGTCGGCGGCTTCGGCGTCGGCGTCATCGTCGAGGCGGTCGGAAGGAATTCCTTTTCGATCGCGGCGCGAATCTGCGGCACCGATGCGCCCGACGCGTGCATTTGCCGCGACCGTGTTGCGACGTCGATGCAGACGGCGCATTCGAGCCCGTGGGGCTCCCATTCGATCACGTCGCCGTTTTGTGCCCGCGATTTCACGAAGCAATCCGTGTTGCCTTTGTGTCCGCCCTGCTGGCATCCGCAGAAGCACGGGATGTAGCTGGCGACTTCCGGGTGTTCGGCGGCGAATTGAAAGGCGGCCGTCACAACTTCGACCGGTCGAGGCGGCGGGTAGCCTGCGAACGGAATCGGCGGCAGATCCGCCTGTTTGTGCGGGCCGAGTGCTGCCTGTGCCTCGGTGGCGGCGATGATCTCAGGGGTCGGCTCGGCACCCTTCGCCGTCTTTTGCGTGTTGGCCCCCTGACCGGCGGCCGCAGTCGTTTCCGCCTTTGTGTCGCCACCTCGCCAGAATGCAAAGACGGCGATGCCGATCACGGCGACCGCGATTACCGCGAGGAGCAGCGGATTCGGACCAGACTTCGATTGGGCTGGTACGGACGGGGGCGTTGTGTGATTCTTGGAGGAAGACTTTCGGCCCATAGCGCCTCAATCATAGCAAGTTGCCACCTGCTTCCAAACGATCTGCTTATCTGGCCTGGGGAGCCGTGTGCCTTCTCTGGGGCACGACTTATCTCGGCATTCGCGTGGCCATCGAGACGATTCCGCCGCTCGTCATGGCGGGATTCCGCTGGGCGATTGCCGGCTCCCTCATCCTCGCCGCGCTGAAAATCCGGGGCGAAAAAATTCCTCCACCCTCGCACTGGTTCGCGATGACCGTGCTGGGCATTCTCCTCATAGGCTTCGGCAACGGCTGCGTGGTCTGGGCTGAACAGACCCTGCCCAGCGGTTTAACCGCGGTCCTGGTCGCCGCGGTCCCATTCTGGATGGTCGGCGTCGAACGGCTGATGACGGCGTCCGATCCGCTCACGCTGCGACGCGTGATTGGTCTAGTCGTCGGGTTCGGCGCCATCGTGCTGCTCGTGTGGCCCGAGCTCGAGTTGGGCAACGGTCGCGCGTTTTTCCTGGGCGTCGTATCGACGCAGCTGGCATGCCTCGGATGGGCAATCGGCTCGAGTTACTCACGGCGGCGGCACGCGGACGAAAACGTGCTCGCAGCCGCCGCGCTGCAGATGCTCTTTGGCGGGCTGGCCCTGGCAGTGGCCGGGCTCCTGCGTGGCGAGCTGCGAATGCTCGCCTTCAATGGCCGATCAGTGGCCGCATTTGTTTATTTGATCGTTGCCGGTTCCCTTGGTGGATTTTCGGCGTACGCGTACGCGCTGAAACATCTGCCGGTCGCAACGGTTTCTCTCTACGCCTACGTCAATCCTGTCATTGCCGTCATTCTGGGTACGTTGATCCTTGGCGAACCGCTCAGTCCACGGCTCGCCGTGGCGGGCGCGATCGTGCTCGTGGGCATCGCGCTCGTGAGAGGCGATACCAGGAAATAACGCAGAATCCGCAGCGAACGCTGAGCACGTAGAGCTCAATTTGGGCTCGGCTCTGCGAACGCCACCTCCTCCGCGGTTAATGTCGCGTTTATTCAGTAGGGTCGCTGAGCGCGAACGTCATCGTGCCTTCGATAATGCGCCGGCCGTCGACGCGGGCGACACCTTTGAGCAGCCCCATGCGGCTGCGCAGCCGGAGTACCACCGCCTCGATTTCCACCGTATCCCCCGGGTGAACAGGCCTGCGGTAGCGGACACGCTGAATACCCGCGAAGAAGGGCAGACGCTGACGGTTTTCAGGCTTCGCGAGAATCAAAATGGCGCCGACCTGGGCCACTGCCTCGGTGAGAATCGTCGGCGGAAGCACCGCCGATCCATCGGAATCGACCGACAGATAGCGCTCGTTCAGCGAGACGTTCTTAATCCCCACGATCCGCTTATCAAGCTCGAATTCTGTAATGCGATCGACCAGCAAAAACGGATAGCGGTGCGGAAGGATACGTTCAATCGCCTGATAGTCGAGGGGCAGCGTCAGATCCATGAGCCGAACAGATTATACTTGGCGACTCAAAGGTCCGGCTCCGTGCTTCGCCCGTTCGACTTCGCTTCGCGCTAGCCAGGCGACGAAAGCCGGACGTTAGTACGCACGTTCGTCGACGGACACACCTCACTCTTGGCTGAACCAACCATCGCACCAGCGGCGGCGCCCACGAATATTCGTGAGCTCGTCATCACACTGTTCGAGCTCGGACGCGAAGTGACGTCGGTGCTCGACCTCGATGAGCTGCTGCAGAAAATTCCGCAGCTGATCGCGCGCCTGACGAAGTTCCATGCGTTTGCGGCCTACCTGCTCGACGAGAAAGGCGAGGAGCTGTCCATTGCCTACTCGGTCGGCTACCCGGAACACGCCGCGCGGCTCAAGCTGAAAGTCGGACACGGTCTGGTGGGAGCGGCGGTTGCCGAGGGTCGGCCGATCCTCGTCAACGACGTGCGCGCGGATCCCCGGTACGTCGAAGCGGTTCCAGGCTCCAACGCCGAACTGGTCGTTCCGCTGCGCCGCAAGGGCCATGTGATCGGGGCGCTCAATTTGTTGAGCGACACGGTCGACGAATTTACTGAAACCGACGAGTTGATGCTGCGGCAATTTGCCGCGCACGTCGCGGTTGCCATCGAGAACGCGCGCCTGTTCGAGCACGAGCGTCAATACGCGAGCACGCTCGAAACACTCGCCGAGATCGGCCGGGAGTTTGCCGCCATCCTCAATCTGGACGAGCTCCTCACACGGATCGCGACCCTCGCCAGGCGCCTCATCGACTACCGCACGTTCGGTATCCTGCTGCTCAACGAGGAGCGCCAGGAGCTGGAGATGAAGGTCGCTGTGCGCTACGGCGATAAAGTCAGCGTGCCGCGGATGAAGCTTGGCACCGGGCTCGTCGGCTACGCCGCACTTCACAAAGAGGCCGTCCTCGTCCCCGACGTCTCGAAGGATCAGCGTTACATCAAGCTGGTTGACGATGCGCGTTCGGAGCTGGTGATACCGCTGTTGTTGCAGGACCGCTGCATCGGCGTGTTCGATCTGGAGAGCCCTGAGCTCGACGCGTTCAAGAAGAGCGATGCGGAGATTCTGACGCTCCTCGCCAGCCAGGCTGCCGTCGCGATCGAAAACGCGCGGTTGTATCAGACGATTCGGGACAACGAGGCGCGAATCGAGAAGGAGCTTCGCTTCGCTCAGCAGGTCCAGGAAGCGCTGCTGCCGACCGAGTTACCCAAACGACTGAAAGGCGTCGATGTGGCCGCACGGCTTGCGCCCGCGCGTGAGCTCGGCGGCGACCTGTACGACTTTCTCTCGCCGGAGCCCAATAGCTTCGTGGTCGCAGTGGGAGACGTTTCAGGCAAAGGCGTCCCGGCCGCCCTGTACAGCGCCTTTGTCGGTGAGCTCGTGCGGTCACGAACCTTCCGGCGACGATATGCGCCCGACCGCTTCGGGCCCGCCGGCGTGCTGACGTCGATGAATACGATTCTCAACGAGCGGGAGCTCGAGTCGTACTATTGCACGCTCTGCTACGCCGTATTCGATCTCAAGCGGCGGCATGTCTCGCTCGCCAACTCGGGGCTGCCGTATCCCATTCGACTGCGCCGGACCGATCGCCCGTCCGACACCGATACCGCTCCAGAATCGATCGAACTGGCCGGTGTCCCGCTCGGCTCATTTCCCGGCAGCCGCTACGATGAGATCACGCTGGATCTGCAGCCGGGCGATCTGTTCGTGTTCTGCTCGGACGGTGTGTTCGAAGCAAACGATCTGCTCCTGCGCGAGTTCGGTGCGGCGCGGTTGATGAAAGTGATCGAGGAAGTCCGAGACCGTCCGGCCAAGGCGATCGTGGACGCGATCTTTGCGGCGGTTCAGGAATTTCGCGGCGAGGCGCAGCCGAACGACGACATGACGGCGGTGGCGGTCAAAATCACGGCGTAATTTCAGGATCCTCCAATTCTCCAATCAGAAATCCTTTAATCCTAAAATCCTCAAGATCCTGAAATTTCTCATCTTTTGACGTAGAGGGCTTCTTCTCTCAGATGCAGTCCGAGGGCTTGCCCCTCGAGGACGGCGAGTTCGTCCACGCGTCCCTTGACCCGCACGCGCGACCCGCTCGGCGGTGGCAACCGGAGGTCCTGAGAGAGCACCGTGACCTGGCCGGTGCCGTCGTCCACCCGATAGAACTTGTAGGGCGCCGCCGGCACACCCCACGAGCTCGTGACCACGCCCTCGATGCTCACCGTGTGATGCTGATAGCGGCCTGGATTGCGCTGAAGGTCGGCGACGTGTGGATTCCGGAGCGACATGGCGCACGCCGTGGCCGCGACGAGCGATACCGTCAAGATCAGACGACCGAGTCGATGCATTGGGCGGCGTGTCCTCTAGGGACGGAAATGAGCTGCCCCGGATCGTGAGTGGAAAACGGGATACGGCGATGCCAGCGCCTGCCTGATGTTACGTACCCCGGTGATCCGACGCAGCCCGCTCACCCATACATCAAATCGCGTGCCGTCGGCACCGCCGGAATCCGGCACAAAAGCGTGTGTTTCGTTGAAGGCGCGCGTCCTTTCTAATAGACGCCGAGGTACCGATCGACCTCCCACGGCGACACGTGCTTGATGTAGTCGCGCCACTCCTCCCTTTTTGCCGCCACGAAATGCTCGAAGAGATGTTCGCCCAGAGTGTCGCGCACCAGATCGTCCTTCTCCAGCTCATCGAGCGCTTCGTCCAGATTTCCGGGGAGCTCGTCGATCCGGAGATGGCGTCGTTCGCGATGGCTCATCGTGAAGATGTTCTTGTTGATCGGCGGACCGGGATCGACGTGCTTGTCGATGCCGTCCAGGCCAGCGCGCAGCATCACGGCGAGGGCGAGATAGGGGTTGCACGACGGATCGGGCATCCGGAGCTCGATGCGCGTGGCAGTGCCTCGCGCTGCGGGAACGCGAACGAGCGGGCTCCGATTTTTCTCCGACCAGGCGATGTTGGTCGGTGCTTCATACCCCGGCACCAGTCGCTTGTAGGAGTTGACGAGCGGGTTGGTGATGGCGCAGAAGCCCTTGGCGTGACGCAGGATGCCGCCGATGTAATTGAGACAGATCTTACTGAGCTGCATGGGCGCCTTCGCGTCGAAGAAGATGTTCACGTTGTTGGCAAACAGCGACATGTGCGTGTGCATCCCCGAGCCGTTGATGCCGTAGATGGGTTTCGGCATGAAGGTCGCGTGCAGCCCGTTGCGAATCGCCACGTTCTTCACGACAAACCGGAACGTGCTGATGTTGTCCGCCGTCGTCAACACATCGTCGTATCGAAAATCGATTTCATGTTGTCCCGGTGCGACTTCGTGGTGTGCCGCTTCGACGTGAAATCCCATCGCTTCCAGCGCGAGGACGATCTCGCGTCGAACGTCCTCCCCCTGGTCGACCGGACTCAAATCGAAATAGCTGGCCGCGTCGTGTGATTCCGTCGTCGGCACGCCGCCTTTGGTGGGGAAGAGGAAGAACTCCGCTTCCGGTCCGGCCTTCATCTGGTAACCCTTTGCGGCCGCGAGACCGATCACCCGCTTGAGCGTCATCCGCGGGCACCCTACGAACGGCTCGCCGTCTGGGGCGTAGATGTCGCAGATCATGCGGGCGACGTTCTCACCGGACGGCCCCGCCCACGGGAAGACACAGAACGTCGCGAGGTCGGGGCGCAGATACATGTCCGATTCTTCAATGCGAACGAAGCCCTCGATCGACGAGCCGTCGAACATGATGTTGCCGTCGAGCGCTTCTTCGAACTGCCGATCCGGGATCTCGACGTTCTTGATCGCGCCCAGAATGTCAGTGAACTGGAGGCGCATGAACTTGACTTTCTCTCGTTCGACACGCTCCAGAATCTGCGCCTTCGTGACTTTTCCGGTGGATGTCTTGGGCTTTGGCATTGGAAGACATTCTAGCCTTCGGCAGTCGGCCGGCAGTCGGCAGTCGGCAGTCGTCAGTCCTCAGTCGGCAGTCGTCAGTCACCGCTTCCGACCTGTCGGCGGGCTGGTCATTGCACAGGATGTTGAATGGCGGTGGACATCACCGGAACCTTGGCATGTGCTGTGCCTACGTGACGGCGATGGCGAAACGGGTTGAGGAATTGCTCGTGTATCAGAAGGCTCTCGAGGCGGCCGATCAAATTTCTGACCTTTTGAGGTCAGAGGCGTTTGCAAAAGACTTGCGCCTGCGAGGTCAGATTGGCGCGTCGTCCGAACGGGTTGTGTCGGTCATCTCTGAAGGATTCGAGCAGAAGACCGACCGTCATTTTGCGTCATTTCTCTATACCGCAAGGGGGTCGAGCGCCGAGACCAGAACTCAGCTGCGGATCGCGGAAAGAAGAGGATACGTGACGAGTGGGAAGCGAATCGAACTGGATGCGAAGTACGAGGAAATCAAGAAAATGTTGACGGGACTAATCCATCACCTTGAGAAGGAGGATCGAAAACATCGCCATCGTCCGGGGACTGAGGACTGACGACTGACGACTGAGGACTGCTGACTGCCGACTGCGGACTGCCGACTGCCGACTGCTCCTATCCGGCCGCCGTCCTCGTGTGGCTCGTCGTACCCGCGGCGGCCGACGCCGAGAGGATTCCGGCGAGTTGCGCTGCGAAGATCGATGCGAGCGCCTGGACCTGCTCGGACTTTTCGTTGCCGTCTTTCACTTCCGCTGTCAGCGCCCCGATGCAGCCGTCCGCTGACAGGAGCGGTGCGACGATCGCGCCGAGTGGCGAGCCAGCGCGCGAAGCGACCGTTTGCAGCGCCCCCGAACGGTACGCCGCGGCGGCCGCGTTGTCAGCGCTCCGCGCGACCGGCCGCATCAGACTCAACACTTGATCGCTGTATCCGTGGGCGATCACCGGCTGGAGATCCACGCCGTCCGCATTTCCGAGCCACACCACCAGCCCGTTCGCGTCCATCACTCTAGCGGCGCGGCCGAGCAACATCTTCAACTCGGCGAGATCGCGAATTCGCCCGAACTCCGTACAGAGCGCGGCCGCGGCTTTGAGCGCAAGCGAAGACGGAGCCAGGGCGGCGGGAGGGGCCGGAAGCATCGGCGCTGATTGAGCCGGCGGTTTTGCTGCAATCCGGCCGAGCGACGCCGACGGCTCACGCAACGGCAATTCATCCTCGTCACGTTTCGCTGGTGTCTCCGGTTGGATAGAGACGGATGCCTCGCTTGTTGAGCCGCGCGCGAGGCCGAGTATCAAGAGGACAAGACCGCTCAGTCCTGCGGCGCCGCCGATTGCGTACGCTTCGAGACGGCGAAGAGTCGCCTCGTCGGCGTCGAAGGCCTGATGTTCTGCGAGCCTCGCGGCTTCCACTTGAACGGCCGCGCGGCTGGCCGCGACCGTGCCTTCGCTGAAGACGACATCGCTCGCCATCAGAGACTCGTCGGCTTTCAGGTAATCGCGCACCCGCTTGTCGACGTTGCCGAATTCCGTCACGGCGGATGCGGCATCGATCAGCGCCTGACCGGCCGCTGCGCTCACCGCCGTGCCGCGCAGCGTGTCGACCGTCGTGCCGGCCCCCTGGACGATCGTGGCGACCTTGGGAATCCAGTACCCGGAGCTCTGGCCGGCTGCGACGTACGCCTGCTGTCCTGCCCGCGCATCAGCGAGGGCGATCGCCGCTTCACGCGCCTGCCGATCGAAGGTCCGCAGCGCGCTCCGGCGATCGGCGATTTTTTGTTCAGTGGTGACGACGAAGAATGCGGCCGCGCCGAGGGCGATCCACGCCGTGGCGCTCAAAGTTAGTCGCGCGGCACGAGACATCGTTGAGGAAGAAGGAATGGCTGAGGTTTGTCGGCTGGGGCGAGAGTACCACGCAATTCGTCACGGTACAACTTTAGAGATTTCAGAATTTCAGGATTTGAGGATCTCAGGATTTGAGGATCTCAGGATAGAGCAATTTCAGGGTTTCAGTATTTCAGGACTTACGAATTTGAGATTGAGACAATTTTCACGATCCGGAGAATTCCGAAATTCTTGAAATGTTCTAAATCCTCAAATCCTGAGATCCTGAAATCCTGAATTTCACGTCTTCAGACGCGAACTGTGAGTCCTGCGAGCGGAAGACCCTCAACGGTGGCCTGCCACTGTTGACCGGGAGCGATGAGCATCGATGTGGTGAGCGTTCCCGTACTGACGAGCTCTCCGGCACTCAGCGGTTCCGCTCCGGTTTGTCGCGAAATGGCCGCGGCCAGCTCGCCCAGTGCCCGAGCGGGGCTTTTCAGCGCGTTCTTGCCGGAGCCTTCTTCGACGAGCTCGCCGTCTTTGATCAACTTCACGGTGAACTGTCCGAGCGAGTCGGCGAGGCTCGAAATCGAGCCGGGATCGATCGCCAAGGGCTCGCCGACGATCAGCGCCGCGTGTAAACCGTAGGCCGCCACGAAATCAGCAGGTTGATACTTCCAGCCGGGAAACGGGCAATCGATGATCTCGAAGCCCAGCGCCATCCACTCGACGCCCGCGAGGGCGGCTTGCGGTTCGACCGCGTCGGCACCAAGCGCCGAGCGCAGCTTGAAGACGATCTCGGGCTCGATTTTCGGCGAAAACATCCGATCAATGGCGAGTGTCGCCGTGCCGCGCGACGCGTGCTGCACTGTGTCGTCGTACATGTGCGCCCAGACCAGCGTGTCGAGTTTGAGAGCCCGCCACAGGGCTCTGTTCGCGTAACCGATCTTGCGGCCGACCGTGCGGTGGCCGGCTTCGAGGCGCAAGCGCACGAGCTCGGCTTCGACGGCGTAGGCGTCAGCGAGTCCAAAGGCGCCGTCGCGCGCTGAGGGAACGGTCGCGATCGCTTGACGGGTGGCGTACGCGGTCGCCAGCTCGCCGGCGAGCGCTTTCACATCGATCGGCATTCGCACTGCGCTGTTACTTGGCGGCCACCGGCACGCCGACCGGCGCCGGCTGCACCGCGCGCTGCGCCGCGGCGCGCATCGGCTTGACCACGAACAGCGCCGTCATCCCCACTGCAACGTTCGCGACCGCCGCGACGGTGAACACCGCGTGCCAGCTGCCCGTGCTCGCCTGCAGGAGGCTCGCCACTGGGACGAGAAACGATGCGGTGCCCTTCGCCGTGTAGAGCAGCCCGGCGTTAGTGGCCGCGTACTTCGATCCGTAAACGTCGGTGCAGAGTGCCGGAAACAGGCTGTAGATCTCGCCCCACGTGAAGTAGACGAGGCCGGCGGTGATGATAAAGGCCCACGGCGTCGTGCCGATGGTGCCGAGTGCCCAGTAGGCGCCGGCCCCGGCGGTGAACACCAGCGCCATCGTGTTTTCGCGTCCAATGTGATCGGACACCCAGCCGAACGTCGGCCGCGCCAGCCCGTTCAGGATGTTGTCGACGATGCCGGCCATTACCAGCACGGTGGACCCGATGAACAGGAAGTTCACCGGCAGGTTGGCGATCTTGTAGTCGCGCGCGATCGGCGCGACCTGCGCGGTCACGACCAGGCCGCTGGCCGCGACCAGTACGAACATCACGTAGAGAATCCAGAACAACGGCGTGGCCAGCATCTCCATCGGCATGGACTCGCGGCTGCTCTGGCTCACCTTGCGCGCCGCTTTCGGAGCTTCGCCCGGCCGCGGCGCCTTCAGCAGCTGCGACAGCAGGAGAATCACCAGTCCCTGCGCGAGCCCGAACCAGAGGAACGCCCGCTGATAACCGTAGTTCGAAATCACCGAGATGATCGGCACCACCGTCGCCGCCGCCCCGGCGCCGAACCCCGCCGCCGTCAGTCCGGCCGCCAACCCACGCCGATCGGCGAACCACTTCAGCGCGTTGCCGACGCATGTGCCGTAGACGGCACCGGCGCCGATGCCCGAGATCAGCATGCCGAGATACAGCATCGGCAACGAGCTCGCGAACGAGTTGAGCGTCCACGCCAGCGCGACCACGATCCCGCCGAACATCACCACGATGCGCGGTCCGAACCTGTCGACAAACCACCCCTCGACCGGCACCAGCCAGGTCTCGGTGGCCACGAAGATCGTGAACGCCACCTGAATCGCCGGCCGCCCCCAGTGGAACTGGGCGTTGATCGGATCGACGAAGTAGGTCCACCCGTACTGCAGGTTGGCAATCATCACCATGCAGATGACGCCCGCTACGAGTTGGACCGTTCGATTGACGGGTACGACCGGCGCTGTTTCAGATGTCGCCATATGGATAGACCTCGTGGCCGCTGCCATTCAGAATCAGTGTCGTAATTTCTGCTGCCGTTTCTCGTCCAGCATCCGCGCGCATGCGTACACGGCCCGCGTCGCCGGCATCGGCACGCTGACCCGCTCGCCGAGCTCCACCGTGGCGCCGACAATGGGTTCCAGCTCCAGCGGCCGGCCAGCTTCGAGATCCTGCAACATCGAGGTCTTGTGCGCACCAACTTTTTCTGCGCCAGCCATCCGCTGGTCGATCGAGATCGGCAGCTCAATTCCCAGCTTCGCCGCCACCGCCTCGGTTTCCCCCATGATCTGGCGGATTACAGCCGATGTGTCGGCGTGGCGCACCAGCTCCTCGAGCGTTCCGCCGGTGAGCGCGCTGATTGGGTTGAACGCCACGTTGCCGAGCAGCTTCACCCAGATCTCATGGCGAAACCGCACCGTCACCGGCGCGCGCAGCCCGGCCGCTATCAGCGCCTCGGCCAGGGTTTTGACCCGATCGGTGCGCACCCCGCTTGGTTCGCCGAGACTGATCCGATTGCCTTCAGTGTGATTGATGACGCCGGGCTCAGGGATGTCCGCAGAAAAATAGGCGAGCGAGCCGATCACGCGTTTGGGGTCGATTGACGCGCCAATCACGCCCCCGGGATCGACGGTTTCGAGTCGCAGTCCTTCGAGCTCACCGCCGATGCCCTGGAAATACCACCACGGGATGCCGTTCTGCGTGCTGACGATCGCCGTGTCGGGTCCCAGCAGAGGCGTCAATTGCGGTGCGAGCGTCGTCAACGCATGTGCCTTGACGCCGAGGATGACGACGTCGGCGCGGCCGATCGTCGGCAGATCGCCGGTGACTCGCGGGGCGATTTCAAAATCGCCATCTGGGCTGACGATCCGCAGTCCGC
>Ga0070681_10002645_pt1 | contig 16448 bp, 11 predicted proteins | sample KBSC83BmetaG_FD_65650 | JGI IMG/M metagenome (GOLD analysis project Ga0070681, IMG submission 65650) | Corn rhizosphere microbial communities from Kellogg Biological Station, Michigan, USA - KBS C8-3B metaG | ecosystem: Host-associated > Plants > Roots > Rhizosphere | place: USA: Michigan...
AACCAGGCGGGCGTGCTTCAATTGCTCGGCCAGCTCAGCCTGTCCACAAAGAACTATGCGCAGGCGATCGACTACCTGGAAAAGGCGGTGAATCTGAATCCCGAGCTCAGTGGCGCTTATTATATGATTGGGAGCGCATACGCAGCGCAGAAACGCTTCGACCCGGCGCTCGAGCAGTATCGCAAGATCGTGCAGAAAAATCCCAAAGCGATTCCAGCGCATATGATGATCGGGATTCTTTATGATCTGCAAAAACAGCCGGCCAAGGCGAATGAGGCGTATCAGAGAGTGCTGGAGGTGGACAAAAATTTTGCGCCAGCGGCGAATAATCTTGCTTGGAACTACGCCCAAGACGGCAGCAACCTTGACACTGCATTCAATCTCGCGCAGAAGGCGCGAGAGTTGAGGCCCAACGATCCCGCGATCGCCGATACTCTCGGATGGATTCAGTTGAAAAAGAAGGCTTATTCCGCCGCCATCGAGCTGTTCAAGGAAAGCAACGAGAAGTTCAAAGAAACCAATCCGACGATTCTTTATCATCTCGCGCTCGCCTACGATAAAAACGGCGACGAAGAGCTGGCCAGGCAGACGCTTAAAAGGATCGTCCCCGCCAAGCAGGACTTTCCCGAGGCGCAGGAAGCGAAGAAGCTTTACGCAACCCTGGGCGGAGGAAATAAGTAAATTTTTTACGCGCGACTGCTGGCGCTTCGTTGTGCGTCTTAACCGCTCGTTTTCTACCGCAGGCGACCATTTGAAATTGAAATCGGTTTCTTATCTAGGAGGTTGTGAATGAAGCGTCTGTTACTGTTTGGACTTCTGATAGTGATGGTGGGCGGAGGGGTATTCGCTTATTATCAATATGGTGGCAGTCCCGAGGTGAAGCGAGAGAGATATTTAAAGAGGGGTCAAGATTATCTCAAGGAAGCAAAGCTAAATGCTGCAATCGTGGAATTCAGAAACGCGGTCAAAGCCGATCCGCGATCGGCTGAGGCGCGGTTAGAATTAGCAATGGCACTTATTACAACGGGAGATTACCGCCAAGCATATGGAGAATTGGTCCGCTCGGTAGACCTCAATCCTGATTTCGTAAAGGCCAGGTATGAGCTCGCGAAGATTCAATTACTCCGTAAAAATATTACAGAGGCCAAGGAAAATCTCGAAAAGCTGAAGGGCCGGGACAGGAATGCTTTTGAGACCCGATATCTTGCTTCTCAGGTCGCATTGGCGGAAAAGGCACCGGAGAAGGCGCTCGCAGAACTCATGGAAATTGTCAAAACCGATCCCCAGAAGGCTCGGATTTACATCGAAATCGGTCAAATTTATCTGTCCATGAACAATCCTAAATCTGCTGAAGCAGCTTTTCGGAAAGCATTAGAAGTGAACCCCAAGGCTTCAGCAGCACGCGTCGCTTTGGCGCGTCTTTACGCTACCACCGGGGATCAGACAAAGGCTGAAGACGAGCTGATTCTTGCAACCAAAGTGGACCCAGAGAATGAAAATTTACTTCACATCCTTGGCGTTTACTATGCAAGTACCCATAAAATAAAGGAGTTGGAAAATCTCTATTTGGATTTGTTGAAAAATAAACCTGACTCCATCGTCGGTAAGAAGCGACTTGCAGAAATTTATTTAGTCACTCAAAAACTTAATGAATCTAGGAGGCTAACTGAGGAATTGCTCAAAGCTTACCCTGGAGACATAGATGCTCACTTCACACGGGGGCGACTCAATCTTTTGGAGAATAATCCGGTCAAGGCAATTGACGACCTTTCCGTTTTCGTTCGAGGCGCGCCAAGCAACGCCCCTGGATACTATTTTCTTGGCCTCGCACAAAAGTCCGCCAATCGGATTGGAGAGGCAAAAAAAAGCTTGAGTAGGGCCGCCGAGCTGAGTCCGAAATGGCTCGCTCCTCGTTTGCCGCTCGCACAATTATACATAGCAGGTGGAGACGCAGATTTAGCTTTGGAACAAACGCAGAGGTTGCTTGAGTTCCAGCCCGGGAATGTGACCGCTTTACTCGTAACCGGCGCAGCGAGGCTCAAAAAGGGAGAAGTCGAGAAAGCTATCGATCTATTTAAAAAAGCTGTGAACATTAATCCCAAAAGTGTGTCGGCGCATATGGACATAGCCGCCGTATACGGAACTCAGCGGAGGTACGCCGATGCAATAAACGAATATGAACGCGCATTGAAACTAGACCCGGATTTGATTGACGCCTTAAGCTCAATTTGCCAACTCGAGATAGCTCAAGGGAATCCTAAGGCAGCATTGGATCGTGCTGAAGCGCATTTGGCGAAGACAAAAAATCGCGCGCTCGTCTACCAGGTGATGGGCCAAGTAAAATTAGCTAACAAAGAATATGCGCAAGGAATTGATCTATTGCATAAAGCGATCGAGTTGGATCCAAATATGGTTAGCGCCTACTTTCTGATCGGCAACACGTATGCGGCACAGCGCCAATTCGACACGGCGATTGAACAATATGAAATAGTTCTAAAAAAAAATCCAAAGACTATACCAGTCCTGATGACGCTGGGTGTTTTGTATGACAACAAGAAAGAACACCAGAAAGCGAATGAGTACTATCAAAGAATTCTCGACATCAACAAAACATTTTCTCCCGCAGCGAATAACTTGGCGTGGAACTATGTGCAAAACGGCGGAAACCTGGATATTGCACTCGGCATCGCTGAGAAGGCCCGGGAGGCAAATCCCAATGATCCAAACCTTGCCGATACTCTCGGTTGGATCTATTATAAAAAAGGAGTTTACTCGACAGCCATTGAAGTGCTTAAGGAGGCGAATCAGAAATTCCAAGAAAGAAACCCAACCGTTCTTTATCATCTTGGGATGTCATACAGAAAAGGCGGTGACAAGCGGTCGGCGGCGGAGGCTCTGTCGAAAGCGCTTGCCTACAACCAACCATTCGCATGGCGGGAAGAAGCCAGCAAAACACTGAGCGAAATAAAATCCAAATAATCGAAACGTCAAACCATCGTTGATTTGTCCAAGCTCGTCATTATAGAAATCCGCTGGCGTATTCTAACTTTCGTTGAAGAATTGCGCTGTGGGCGGGTACGTCTCGAAGGAGGGCCGCACGCGTGAAACCGCTTCAAAAAGGGCGGTTCATTTGTGTTCTTGGCGTTGCGCCGCGCAATATATTTCCGGCTGAAGTTGCGATGTGAGGAAATCTTCTTTTACATCAAAAGCTGTAACGTAGTTCAGTAAACACTCGATCTCGATTATCGAACCTTCCGAAGAGCCCCAGGTCTTTCCCACCAAAAAACGCGGTTCCCACCACAAAGCGCCAATCTTTAGCGAAATACCAATTGATTTTAAAGCGCGCCATATAATCTAGTCGATTGAGGCTCTGAATCAGCAATAGCTCGGGCTCGACTTTTTCGTTGAACAGTTTGGTGCTCGCGAGCAGCGTTGCGCCGCTCTCGACTCGGCTCGGAATAATATCCGGGTCGTGGTTTGGAAACCAACGTTGAAAAAATTGCACGTTGAGGCGTGACTCCATCGGCAGTGGAAATTCGGCGCTGATAATGTAGTCCAAAAAGTTTTGCCGTACCACGCCGTTGGCATCGTCGGCGCGGGTGACGTTGAAGAAGCGATCCCAGGTATAGATCGCTTCGCCTTTGAGCACGAAAGTCCCAACATCTTTGGACGCCGTGACGCCGGCTTGATGAATTCTTTCGTGATCCGGACGATAGCTGACGGTTGGAACCGGAGCGAGAGTCGTCGAGCGAAAGAACGTGGCATTATTATCCACACTGCCGTAATAGAACGCTGCCAGATCCCAGCCATGTGTTAGATAAGTCGTGCGCAGGCCAAAAGCCGAGTCTCGTAGGCTGTGCGGCGTTCGTTCGCTTCGAATATTCTGGGTGAAGCCGGAGGGCGGGGGAATCGCGAACGGATAGAATTCGCTCCCTGGCTTTCCGATGCGATCGTAGGTCATATACGGAATCCAGATCGCCTCGGCCTTGAAATCGCCTTTGAAATATTCCGTGCGTGCCGCCCACTGCGGGATGCGGATGTAATCGAACTCGGGCGTAAGAAACTCGCGGAGGTCTTTGGCCGTAACCACGTCGGCGAAAAATAATCCGACGACCTCACCCCATACGATGTTTTGACGACCCATTCGGATGCTCCAGTCGCCAAGTCCCATGTCGAGATAGGTTTCGTGAAACATGCCGTCGAAGCGCTGATCGCGGCGCACGCGGTCGGGATAAAAATTGCTTACGTCATAGGCGCCGTCGTAGGAAAAACGGCCGCTGATTTTAAGCTTCAGGTCATCCGTTAATTCGCGTTCAACTGCGAGTGCGAGCGTGTTTTTGATCTTTGACCAGTGATCGGGCTGGGCGACGGTGTATGCGAGTGCCGATTGCACGTGCCCGGAAAGCGAAAATGGCAGAGCGCTGGGCGCCGGATTGGCTTGGGAGCTTGGTGACTGAGTGGAATCGGGAACCGTAGCCGCGGCAAGGCGCTTAAACCAGAGACCCGTCGGAAGTGATTGCCCTTTGATTTCGGCAGCGGTGCCAAGGCTCGTTGCCTCCCTTTTTGCGGTCAGGGGTGTGACTTCTTGCGATACGGCCTTGTCGTCTTGAATGCGGTGTGGATTGACGCGGTAAAATCTGACAAATCCGTCGACGCCTTTTTTTTCAAGGAATGCCTGAGCCGATTTCGCTTCGCTCGCCTTTTCGTAAGGACCTACTAAAACAGTCGTTAAATCCGGTTTGTCAGAACGACGAATTTGTTCCGAAGTTAAAGGGAATCCGAGACGATCGATGAAGTTTATTCTCTGCGAAGCTAAGAGGGGTGACTGGAAAGCTCCCACTTGCACCGCGAATTCAGCGAAGCAATTCTTGTATAGCAACAAAGTCAACACAGCCCACAGGAAGACACGTCGAAGCCGGAATCCTGTTTCTAACGTGGTCGTCATGGATTTCACTGATGAGCGACTTCCTCTCTGGTGATTTGGCCGTCTTGCATATGAACCAGCCGGTGCGCCATGCGCATGACCGCAAGGTCATGGGTCGAAAATACAAAGGTGGTTCTTTGAATTCGGTTGACTAAGCGCATTAATTCAAGAATCGATGCTCCAGTTTTTTGATCCAAATTTGCCGTCGGTTCATCGGCGAGCACGATCTTCGGCTTGGTCGCCAGCGCGCGCGCGATGGCAACCCGTTGCCGCTGCCCTCCGCTCAATTCGTTGGGCCTGTGATGGGCAAACTTTTCCAGCCCGACGATGTTCAAGAAGTGGCGCACACGCTCCCGCCGCTCGCTCTTGGTCAACTCTTTGAATTGCAGCAACGGATATTCGACGTTTTCCTCCGCGGACAATACCGGCAATAGATTAAACGTCTGAAAAATGAACCCGATCATGCGCGCGCGCAGGTCTGCAAGATAGTTGGGTGTGTGGTTGCCGATGTTTTTTCCTGCGACGAAGACGTTGCCGCTCGACGGCGTGTCAATGCAGCCGATCAGATTGAGCAAGGTGCTTTTGCCGCTGCCCGACGGTCCCGCGATCGCGAGGAAATCTCCTTCCTCGATCGTCAAATCGATATCCTTTAGTGCGCTGACCCGCTGATTGCCGAGCTGATAGTATTTACAGACATTTTCGATTCTAACGACCTCCATATTGAGCTATAATTGAGCAAAATTAAAAACCATTTTACACGTGACGATCCATTTTGTTCAAGTAAATTCTGACTTACTGGTCAATAGGGTCGCGGGGGATCAAGGGATCGATGATGAAAGCTAAGATTCTCGTTGCCGTATTCGTATTAGGCCTATTCATACCATGTGTCCAGTTTCTCGGCCAGCAAGGTGCGGGAGCCACCGCCAATGAGGACGCAGCGAAAAGCATTGTGGAAAAAGCCGACGGAATCCGATTTCCACAGGCCGGTTATCAGGTAACCGTTAAGATTACGACGAGCGCACCAGGCCGAGACCCGGATATAAGAGAATATGAAATACTATCCAAAGGCAACGAGCGTACGATCATTCGAACTCTTAGTCCGGCTGCGGACAAGGGTCAAGCCCTGCTTATGCGCGATCGGGATCTTTGGTTTTATTCGCCAAGTCTGTCACAGCCGATAAGACTGTCGGTCGCCCAAAAGCTGACCGGGCAGGTTGCAAACGGTGACCTCGCCAGGGCCAATTTCGGCGGTGATTATGCGGCTCGTATCGTGAAGACGGAAACGATGGAGGGCGAGACTTATAACGTGTTAGAGCTTAAAGCAGTCGATCGATCGGTCACGTACGACCGAGTGATCTATTGGGTGGAAAAGAAAACGGACCATCCATTCAAGGCAGAGTTTTACGCGTTGTCGGGTCGGCTTTTAAAAACATGCCGGTACGAAAACTACAAAGAAGCAGCCGGTGGAATCAGACCGACAAGATTGATCATGGAGGACGCGCTGCTTGACGGGACAAAATCGGTTTTGGAATACAGTGATTTACGAGTCAAAGATTTTCCAGACAAGATATTTGCAAAAGATTATATGAAAAGATTCTAAAAATGCCCTTGGCCAAATCGGATCCAAGTAGAATTACTCTCCTCGATTCGCAAATCTTGCGATCAATCAATTGTGTCGCAGCGCTTCTATCACCGGTATCTGTGATACACGGATAGCCGGGCGTATGGCAGCACCGGTTGTGGCCACTATCCCAATTAGAAATGCGATGCAAACTTCCGAGGGAACTATTTGAATTAGTGCCACGTAACCGGAGTTGCTGTTGGGCATAGGGGGCATGGGAATGCCAATTAAAGAAATACCGAACGCCAAAACAATTCCTAAACTCACGCCGATCATGCTGCCCATGAGGCCGAGGAGAATCGATTCCTGGATGATAAGTTTGAACAAGTCTTTGGCATGATTTCCGAGTGCCATCAGGGTGCCGAATTCCCCGGTTCGCTCATAAAGACTCATATTGACGCTATTAACTACGCTCAAGAGGATCAAACCTAGTAAAATGATTCGGAGCACCAGGAAATAGCGTTCGTAAAGCTCGACCGCTTTTTGATAAAAGTCCGCGAGTTCGTACCAGGTCTTAATCTCAAACTCATTAGTGCCCAGTATGCGGCCGACCTCGTCCCTTACTTCATCAGTTTTTGCCGTATCGGTTAACGCCACGACCAAGCTGTGCACCGCCTTAAGGTCGAGTAATTCCTGGGCGGCGGCGAGGGGAACGCGAACCGCGCGGTCGTCAAACTCCTTGGAAAAGGTCTGAAATACACCTGTAATCTTGAAGTCAATCGTATTCAGAGCGCCTTCTGGAGTATTGACCAATATGCTAACGTGATCACCGACTTCAAGATTGAGAGAGTTGGCAACGCCTTGGCCCACCAGGACGCTGAACGGTTCATTTTTTGAGAGCTGAGTTCCAGCGACGAGACGCACATAAGTGGAAAGTTTTGTTTCTTTCTCCGGTTCTATGCCTTCGCCGACGACCGGAAAAGTTTGACGCCCGTTGCTCAACAGTCCGGAAAAATTTATTCGAGACGTGATTTCCGATACATAGTTCAATTGAGCCAGTCGCTCGATGATTTTATCGGGGTTTTCGATGATGTACTTAAACGGAAATCGCCGGCCAAATTGATAGTAGCCTGCGCGGTACACTTGCAGATGGCCGAACTGCGAGTGGATAGTGGCTTCGCGGAGCTGAGTGAGAAAATCCTGCACGAAACCACTGCTGATAATTAACGAGACAACACTGAGAACGATCGCAGCTAGAGTTAATGCTGTGCGTGATTTATGTCGAAAGACATTGCGAAGGGCCAGTTTCCACATCGTTTTCTAATGATTGGCTCGGAGGGCATCGACGATCTGTAACCTAGATGCGCGCCACGCTGGATATAAAGCCGCCAAGGTTGAAGCGGCGATGGCTATTAAGAATGCGTTCAAAACCAAACCAGGGGTCAGGAGAATTTCGCCCGTGAAGCCATGACTCATTCCGGGTGCCGGCGGCATGGGAATTCCCACGGCCGTGACGACCCACGCTATACCCATACCGAGAACAAGTCCGGCAATCCCGCCACCCGCGCCGAGCAAGAAAGCCTCCAAGACAAACAGCCGTAGGATTTTTATTTTTTTTATTCCCATCGCCATCATCGTTCCGATCTCTCCGGTCCGCTCCAGAACGCTCATGCTTATGGTATTTGAGATGCTCAATAGAATCATTAACCCGATGATTAATTTGAGCACGGTCATTTGTCGAGAATACAAATCGACTGTTTGACGGTAGAAATCAGCTAGCTCGCTCCACCCGTGAAACTCGAGCTGCAGCCTAGACCGAGTCGCTTTCAGTCTGAGGTTGCTGACCACGCGGTTCGTATTTTCCGTCTTATCCAGCAGCAATATCCAGTAGTGAGCGCCCGATGTTCTCAAGAGATCTCGTGCCATTTCGATCGGCACCCGAAGCGCAGCGTCATCGAACTGCTTGCTGAGCGTGTAAAAAGTTCCAAGCACATGCGCTTCTACGGCGTTTACCCCTCCAGACGCCGGCGTAGCCAATAGAACTACTTTGCTACCTGGTTGTACCCCAAGGTTTGCGGCCAAGCCTTCCCCTAAGATTATGCCCTTCGAGTCATTGCTCGACAGGCCCGTACCGCGGCTGATCAGCAGCAAGCGGCTGACCAATTTTTCTTTGTCCGGATCCACGCCTTCACCGATAAAAGAAACGTTGGCGGTTCCATTGCTGATCATTCCCGTAAAACTAAGGCGCGGCGCCACGAGGCGAATTTCCGGAATATCATCAAATCCTGCGGCTTCTTGCAGCTTGTCAGGTAGCAGGAACGCGTAAGGATCGCCTGCCCCGGACTTCAAAAAGCCAGGCCGCGTCACTTGAACGTGGCCGAGGCGGGAATAAATCGTTCCTTCCCTCATCGCCCAAAAGATCCATTCGATGAACCCGCCGGTGAGCAAGTAGGCTACAACGCCAAACAAGATCCCGCTAATAGCAATGGCCGACCGTACGGGTCGTCTTGAAAGGTTTCTGAGCGGCAAGGCAAACATATCTAAGCGAAAAAGGAACGCGGTAGCGGTAATAGATAAACATAACCCGCCTGAGACATCAGGCAAATGAAAAGTGTCAGCAGCGATTCTGTTATTTTTATTTACAAAAAGAAGTTGCGCTAAAACCTATAAATTTCAAATACTTGCGTTGTTGCCGATAGGCCAAATAAAAATCGTTAATTTGATTTACACTTCAAAGGATTCAATTGACCAACCTCGGGCGTATTTTACCCAGAAAATCAAATGGTTGCAAATTCGTCTGTTACGGCATCTCCTTTGCTTTGCATACGCCCAGAACATTTGCCTCGGGAGGATCAATGAAGAAAATATTAACCTGCTTAGCGCTGGTTTTGATTTTAGCGGGCGTTTCAGTCCGGCAAGTTAGCGCAACTGAGACTAACATTGCATTTAACACATTTTCTGCGGACGGCATTCTCGACCCCGTCAACCAGTTTGACTGGAATGCCGGCTCAGGCGGGGTTTACTTATCTGATGGGTCGCAGTACGTGCCAGGGAGCACACTGACTCCAGGACAGCAGATCACATTCCTCTACCAATCTACCTTGTCTGCCTTTAACAGCAGTCCGGGCACTGGCATTAACACAACGGGTCTGAACGGTGCCTACCAGATTACGATTGTTGCCAGCCTTACTGAGACAGTGCAGACGTTTCTAACGGATGGTGCTACCGTTGCCAATGCGACATTCACGACAACAGGTGGAACGGCGAAGATTTATTACGATACCGCCATCAATGCTAACGTAACAGCGGGAACAGGATTTGAGGACGGGACCAAAATACTGGAAGGTTCTATCCAAAATGGGACGAATAGCAGTTTCACGTTCTTTTTCAACAACTCTACTGGTCTGGGAGCGACGGATATTACCGCAATAATCAACCCAACATTTCTCGATACCACGTTTTTCTTGACCTCGGGTACCCAGCTTCCGTTTACCGACCTTCACGACATCGATTTCACGGGTCAGCTAAGATTTCCCAACAATGGCACCGGCACCGACTGCTTCTTCTGCGGTGGTGATAACCCATTTCCCGATACAGCATCCACGGCAGCCAATGATTTATTGGTCGACGGTACCAATCAATTTACCGTGCCCGAGCCGAGCTCGATGCTGTTGTTTGGATCGGGGCTCGTTGGCCTATCAGGTCTCCTGAGGAGAAAATCCAAGAAGGCAAAGAAAGCCTAATAAGGCACCTGTAACGGTCGTTGGAAGTCAAGAGAGGCGTCATTAGACGCCTCTCTTTTTTTGTGCGCCCGGCAGGGCGCAGACCTAGGAGATGAAAGACCTTCGCAGGCCCGATCAGGGGGAACTGCTAGCCGGACGGCAAGGGTGTCTACAGCGAGGTGGAATCTGAAGGAAGCCGCAGGCAAAGCGCTGGACCGACGAACCGGAAGCGCATGAGGCGGACACGCTGGGTGAGAGGCAAATATCGTGAAAGCCCTAAACTGATTCGGAAGGCGTGGCCGTAGGTGCGACGGCCATAAGCGTGAAAGGGATGCGCATTACCCGGGGAGATCTGCCGATCTGCGAAGCGAAAGAAAAGGAAAGCTTGCGGAGGCTATCTGAAGGAGCATTGGCCAAAGATCAAAGAGAAACTGCTGGAAGGAAGCTATCAACCGGTGGCGGTCCGGCGAGTAGAAATCGCCAAGCCAGCGGGGGGAATGCGACAGCTGGGCATTCCCACGGTAGTAGACCGACTGATCCAGCAGGCGTTAAACCAAGTGCTAAGCCCGATATTCGATGGTAACTTTTCAACATCGAGCTACGGCTTTCGTCCTGGACGCAGCGCTTATCAGGCAGTGCGGCAAGCACAGTCTTATGTGGCCAGCGGCAAGCGATGGTTAGTGGACATCGATTTGGAAAAGTTTTTCGATCGGGTGAACCACGACATTTTGATGTCCCGTGTAGCTCGGCGGGGTCAGCGACAAGCGAGTGCTGTTACTGATTCGGCGGTATCTACAAGCGGGCATCATGCAAAGCGGACTGGTGAGGGCAAGTAGAGAGGGGACGCCGCAAGGAGGACCGCTTTCGCCGCTGTTATCCAACATCATGCTCGACGATCTGGACCAATGGAAACGAAGCCATACCCGCACTACACGTCTGATGCAACGAGGGCTCGATAAGGAGTGCGCGTGGAAATCAGCGGCTAACGGGCGCGGCTCATGGTGGAACTCTGGGGCATCGCACATGAACGAAGCGTTTCCCAAGAGATATTTTGATCAGGTGGGGCTTCATTCACTGTTCAATCAGAAGCGGGGTGTCTTAAAGACGACTTGAACCGCCGGATACGGAACCGTACGTCCGGTGGTATGGGAGGATGGGGCTGGCTTTCGCTAAGCCCCTCCTATCCGATACGGAAGAGATTTTCGCAGTACCACAGCGGGTTCATGCGCGGAAGGAAAGAAATAGCCGAACAATCCGTAGAACAGCAATCGCGGTTTTTTTAAAACTAGGCGGCTGGAAGACGGTTCGAAGGCACGATCCATTTCATGCCCCAGCGCCCTATTAAATTCATCGAGAAATCGGTAGTTCGCGAACGGCAGGACTGTATCCATATAGGAACGTGTGTAAGAGGAAACTATTCGCAGGCCAACTTCAGCGACCAAGTGGTGAAGCGCCTTTTCCGTTACAATAACCCGATGAAAGGGCAGATGGAGACGCATTATATGAGGATCGAGATTGCGCATCTCGACTCCCTTAGCATCTGCGGTGCCGATGTAAAGTAAGCCTTCAGACCCCAGTTTGTTCAAGCAGTCGGCGATCATTGCTCGCGGCGAAGGGCAATGCTCGATGACATCATTGGCAATCACGCAATCGAATCTGCGTTGAGGCAGTCGAGAGTATTCCTCCACGAAAGGATCATAGCCCGTCAGGTTTGCATAGCCCTTGCCTTGTAGATATTGCAGCAAAATCCCATTCCCGCAGCCATAGTCCAGGATCGCGTGGCTTTTTTTAAGCCCGGCTTTGACCAGCCGCCGCAAGAGATTGCCAAGAGTCTGGCGCGCGAAGCTGTCCAGGCGCCTTTTGTTTAGCGGATAGTTTTTATAGAGATCTGCGAAATCTACCGGCCCAACCGTATGGATGGTTTGGCAGCGAGGGCATTGCCATAGTTGAAATATTGTTTGACAGAACCTTCTAGTATTGCCTCGCGCTTTACCCATTTCTTCAGGCACGGAATCCCCAGCTTGATAGCGGCAGATTTGGCATTCATAAACGAGGGGGCGAGATTCAGGTTGAATTTGGGGCATTTTATTTTGCATCAGTTTGCTAACTGATGTCCGACAGGTTTTCAAAGTGCTCGCATGCCGGCGCCGAAAACGAAGTCGCCATAGAACTTTGTAACAAAACGATTCCCGATCTCGACTCGGTGGCGTTGCAACTCTGCAATGAATTCCAAAGCGCTAAAGCGATTTTCGGTGGGATGGTCGAAAAAAGTTCGATACGACCAGCGGTTTAAGGCATGCGTTGTAACCTCCTCAAACAGAAATAGACCGCCTGGGCGCAATACTCGGACGATTTCACCAACCGCTGACTGCCAATCTGCGATATGGTGCAACGCTGCATAATTGACTACGGCGTCGAAAAAACCGTCAGGTCGATCTAGCGCGGTCGCATCTCCAACGAATAACGTTACACGACTGCCAAGATAAGCCGCCAGTCGTTTTTGTGCGCAGGTGATCATGTCGGGATCGAGATCGAAAGCATGGACCTCGCGCGCGCCGAATTCGTTTAAGATCAACTTGGTTCCAACTCCGCGCCCGCAGCCGACTTCCAAAACTCTCATCCCATCAAGCCGGCCTCCCAATTGAAGTAATACGCGAGTCTCAACCCATTTTTGAAACAGGGCTCGAATCGGATTGTTCATCGCTAGTTTTTCGATACGATTCATTTTCATTAGCTTTAGCTCTCTCGCCTCATTGACGACCAATCAAGTCCGCCTGACAATATCTTCTGTCAATTATATCTGATTACCGATGATAAAGTCTGCCACCCGCAATGCATTCGCGGCAATGGTGAGAGCCGGGTTGATTCCGCTACTTGAAGGAAAAAATGAGGCATCGACCACATAGAGATTTGTTAGATCATGTGCTCGGTTAAACGGGTTAAGAACGCTGATCTGGGGATCCGAGCCAAAACGGCAAGTGCCACAAGCGTGCGCGATCCGTTCATTGTTTTCCGCCTGTTTGATAAGAAAAACACGGTAGGATTTCAGGGCGGCGCGGACGTGTTTACGAAAGCGCTCGATGCGGCGCTTATCGTAATCGGTGAGGTGGTATTTGAAGCTTAAGCGGGGTCGATCCGAGTCTGGCGACTTTGTGATGGTCACCTGGTTGTTCTTATAGGGTAGGTCCTCAAGAATCGACGCTAAGATTGTCTTGCCGGCAAAAAATCGGCTCAAGGCGAAATCGACGACGGGGCGGAAAAAATGGAAAAGTGGCGCGGCAAACGGCAGAGTGCTCTCCGCCAACTCTTGTTCGAGCGTTGCGGTAATCATCTCGGTCGGTGGCATAGCACCAAAGGACTGAACCGATCCGAATTTTTCCTTATCGATACGGTAGAAATCATTAAAAGCCATTTCTTTGAAAGAGGAATGTTTCCTCGTGGTTTTTGGAGAGACAACGTATATATCAATCAAATGCCGCATTAAGTTTTTACCAACCAATCCTGACTCGTTCGCGAGTCCGTTGGGCCACGCCGGGGAAGCAGAATTCAATAAGATCGCCGGGCTCCTCAGAGCGCCGGCTGCGAGAACTATGAGGGCTCCGCGGAGCAAGATTCGTTGGTCGCGGTAACTGCATACGACCCTAGTCACGCTTTTTTTATCGGCTTCAAGTTTTAATACTTCGCATTCGTCCAGCAGTTGCGCTCCAAATTGTTCCAGGGCGGGTACAAGGCAGATTCGAGCGCTGTCGTTCTTGCATTCTCTCGCGCACAGATAACCTTGACAGCAGTCACAACCGGTCACATGCTCGCACGCAAGCGGCAAGCGGTATGGATGAAAACCTCGATTCATCAAAAATTGGTAGAGTTCGTGTGCCGGTGGGCTGAGTGGCGGAGGTTGCAGATACGAGGTGAACTGATCTTCACCCCGCAGTGGGTCGACAGTGCCTCTCAATCTATATAATTTTTCCGCTTTGGAGTAATAAGGTTCGAGTTCCTCGTAAGTGATGGGCCATCTTTCTGGTAAAGTCGATTCGGTGGCATCGTCGTAATTCTCCTTGGGTGTGAAGTCATACGGGAAAAAACGTTCGAGGGCCATGCCATATAAGGCGCTGGACCCGCCTCCTCCAGAACCCATAAACGGGATAAAAGTACGAGGTCGAGTTAACGATGCATCTTCGATGTCTTCCATCCATCGACCGCTTTTCCGTAAAATATTGCAGTGCTTGGGTTGAGGCACTTCGGGACGGTCGAAAAGGCTTTCCGCATAGCGCCCGCGAGCCGTAGCAGGTGTACCAGTGAAGATCCCCTGCTCACAAAAGAGGACTTTCTTCCCTGCTTGAGCCAACGCATGGCCTAATGTTGAACCGCCCATACCCGTACCAACAATGATGACATCCCACTCTGTGTTTTCGGCGTCAGTGTGAGGCATTACATTGTGGGCGGGACCGAGCTAGTAATAAATCTTCAATAAATTTTACGAACCGTTTCTCTACCGGGTGCTGTCCAATCACCTGCTCAATGCGTTTGGCTGCTCCGCGGTAACGTACATTTTCGAGAAGCATCGCAACGGCATTCTGCAGGAGTTTTGAGCTAGCCCGTTCTGACCGTATGAGCATACCCGCCATCTCGCGGATTACCGCTCGCATCATTAAATGCTGATCCATGTTCGACGCAATCCCGAGCACTGGAACACCAGCGCGTAAAGCTTGATAAACAGTCGGACTGCCACCGTTACAGATCACCACTTTAGCTCGTTTTACCACCTGGTCGCCCGGCAAAAAATCGGTGACCCAAACATTTTCGGGCAATATGCTTGGCGTCCATCGTCCAGCCGTCGCGAGAACGACAGTTAGGGGCATCCCGGCTAGCGCTTTCAGCAAGGTCGGTAGAACGTGCACTGGCCCTGAAGAACCCAGATTTACGTAAACGATCGGTTTTTGATGATCGAGTCTGTTCCACCACTCTGGCAAGTTTATTGCCGGCGCCCAAAAGATCGGACCGATATAACGATGGTTTTCAGGTAGCGTTTCAGTTTGGAACAACCCCGGAACATCCGCATAGAGAACATAATCGCCATCCGTATAGGTCTGAAATAGACTGGACAGAGGAGGCATTCCGTAATCCTGCCGGACGTCGTTTAGAGGCCGCGCATGATGAGCGAACACCAAGGGTTGAATCAAGTGAAAAATTGCGCTGGTGACTGGGGCGCCCAGAACTCTTGTAATCTTTAATTCAGGAATAGGGCATCGTTTTTCGGTCGAATACTCGCTCCAATAGGCATTCGTGATGGCGGCATACGTAACCCCGTATTGAGAAGCGCTAACTGACAAGGAAAGCCTAAAATCACCGATGACCAGGTGCGGACGAATGTGATTCAGTAATCGCAAATCTTCTGTTACGTAAGAATGAAGCGTCTTCCGATCGTACAGCGGACTGCCAGTTGAAAGAGATCTAAGGAATATATCACTGCTCATGCTGTTGATTGGCCAGAAACGGGCGGAAATTGTTTTTAGGATGGATTCGTAGCCCGAGGTGCAAGCGAAGTGTACATCAAAAAGGTTGGTGTCAAGCGACTGAGCTAGAACTAATGGTCTTGTGACATGAGCAAGTGATACGCCTTCAGCAACAAACAATATGCGCTTTCGTCTAACCTTACTCATGATTACGCCAAATTCCGCTGAAGATCAGGCCAATTCGGCTACCGACTCAGTGGTCGTCTTTTGTATCAATCTATTTGATCATGTCGGCGGTATAGCGTCTTATTGTCCGCGCTGTAGGATCAGGAGCGTAACCCACTCGAAAGAGCATGGCAGGAATTGGACATTTCGAGAATTCAAAAAACTGGTTAAAGCGTTCCGTCAACTTTGCGAGCGCGGTAACTTGCTGGCTCGTCAAACCGTTATGATCGCCGAGTTGCAATCGTAATTGCAGAAAAATTATCGAAGTCATTGGTTGAAGTGCCAGTTTTTCCGCAGTTGCTTGCAGCCACAAGCGCTGAAATGCTCGTCCAGCTTCTATGAAGCCCAATGAAGAAGTATCCGATGTACTGAGTAAGCCAGCTGCCGAACAGTGCCGCATTAGCACAATGCTATGATGAGCGGCGGCGCTACTGAAGCCAAAATGATTGAGGGTACGAACTAGGGACCAGTTCTTTAGGCACCGAAATGCGATCGAGCCGATTCGTCCTAACTCTAATGAGGCGATCGGTAATCCGTTTCGTGTGCGTTCGACTTCATCAACG
>Ga0070681_10002649_pt1 | contig 16438 bp, 12 predicted proteins | sample KBSC83BmetaG_FD_65650 | JGI IMG/M metagenome (GOLD analysis project Ga0070681, IMG submission 65650) | Corn rhizosphere microbial communities from Kellogg Biological Station, Michigan, USA - KBS C8-3B metaG | ecosystem: Host-associated > Plants > Roots > Rhizosphere | place: USA: Michigan...
CGAACGTCTCTCCGACATCGGGATCCAGCGGGAGCTTGGCGGGCTGCCGGGTTGGTCGCGCCGCGGCGACTCGCTGACGAAGACGTATCGTTTCCCGAGCTTTCCGGCGGGCATCACATTCGTCACGCGCGTCGCGGACGTCGCCGAGTCGATGGATCACCATCCGGACATCGACATCAGGCATACACGTCTGACCTTCACGCTCAGCTCGCACGACGTCGGCGGCATCACGACGAACGATCTCGCGCTTGCCCGAGAGATCGAGCGGTTGGCGGTGGAGTCGGGCGTTTAACGGCCGGGGACCGGGGAACGTCCCCTATCCCCGGCTCTTTACGAGGTCTTTCTCAGCTCCACGCTCCCATTCACCGTCTCGAGCCGCAGTCGCCTTCCGCCTTTGCCGATCGTAGCGCGCATGCGGCGGGGGTTCACGCGGCCCTCCACCGTGAGCTGGAAGTCGGACGACAGGCTTCCGTTCACGGTTCGCATGTCCAGGTCGGCGTCGAGGTTCGCGGGAACTTCGATGTCGATCGAGCCATTGACCGTGGAGTATTCCAGGTCGCCCGTGCCGAGCTCCTTCATCCGGACGTCGATGTCGCCGTTGACCGTCGAGGCGTTCACAGGTCCGCCTGACGATGTCGCGGAGACGCGACCGTTTACCGAGCTCGCACGGACTTCGCTCGTCGCGCCACTCACCGTCACGCCACCGTTGACCGTGCTCACGCCAAGGCGAACGCCGGCCGGCAGCTTCACCGTGAACTCGACTGACGTGTCGTTGTCGTGGCCATGCCAGTTATTGTCGCCCTTGGAGCGATAGCCTTCCTCGTCGCACGACGCGTTGTCCGTCCAGAAGGCACAGATGATGACGTCGCCATCATCACCGCCGAGCCGGCGGGTCTCGATTCGAACGTCTTCCGGGTTGCCGCGCCGCCATCGCTTTACCGCCGTCACTTCTGCGCGGTCGCCGGTGGCTTTCTCCACGCGGATCGACCCGTTCAGGTCTCGAACGTACAGCCAGCGACCGTTCGTGATCTTGCCGTCCCACGTGAAGTCGCGGTCGTTCGTTTTCTGCTGAGCATTGGCGTTGCCGACCGCGGTCAGCGAGGCGGCAATGGCCAGCACAGCGAAGGACGTGCGTCGCGTTGCGAAGCGTGCCAGCAGAGCGAGCATGGCGTGGGTCTCCGAAAAGCGGAACATGGCTGGTTGATGGGGTTGCCTAACGTTCCCGGCGCACGCGCCGCCCGAGAACGATGTCGCCACTGAACGACTCGGCCGTGATGCGCGCACTGCCACCGCCGAGCGTGAACTCGAAGCGCCGGGGCCTGCCGGTGACTCGTTGGCCCGGCGGCAGGGTGATTGAAAACTCGCTGTCGAGCGACCCGCTGAACGTTTCAATGGAGAACTGGGCGCTGGCCGACTCGGGAATGCCGAGCCGGATGTCCCCGGAGTGTGAGTGGAACTCGTAGCGGCCGTCCTTATCGACCGTACCATCGTACTCGACTTCGCCGCTCACCGTCGTCGCGAAGACGCTCCGCGACGTCACGCCGAGCAGGGACACGTCACCGCTCGTGGTTTCGGCGCGCACGGGGCCGGACGCATCGCGGATCTCGATAGTCCCGCTGACTGACTCACTCCGCACATCGCCGTTGAGCTGCGAACCGCGAACGTCACCCGAGACTGACTCGATGGTAATGCGGTCGGTCGCACCGCTGACGACGACATCGCCGCTTGTGGAGTGCGCGTCGACCTCGGCCTTCGTGCCTTTCACCGTCACGTCACCCGATGTGCTTCGCGCAACGACGCGGACTCCAACCGGAACCCAGACCTCGAGCTTCGAATCGCCGGTGCGCCCGCGGACGGGCTCGACGTCGATCGACATGCGGGAAGACGACAGACTGGATCGAATACGCCCACGCTCGGCGAAGGCACGCACACGCGCTTCGTTTCGATCCCACGCGTTCACCACGACGTCGCCGGAGAGCTCGGTGAGGTCGACCGACCCGTTCTTGTTGAACGCGAATGTCGTGTCGAGGCGTGACTGGGCATCCTGGGAGTCGTCCCGCTCGCGCTCGCGGTTACGGTCGCTCTGCGCCGAGCCGGTGACAGGCACCGTCAGGGCGACCGCGATCGCGGCGAGCGCGACGAGTGTGAACAGGGCGGAGCGGAATCGGGGCATTATCGTCAAGTGCGGTTCGGCAGCAGGGCCGCCGTCTGCAAGAGCTCGAGCTTCTTGCCGAGCGCGCTGTTGAGTTGACTGTTGAGGAACCGGCTCGCCGGATCCTGTGCGAGCGCCGCTTTGCTCTGGGCGATGGCGTCGTCGATGACTTTGAGGTTCGCCTCGATGATTGCGGCGGTGCGTGGGTCGAGCTGTGAGCGGTTGCGTGCAAAGATCGTCCGAAGACGGTCGATCTCGCGCGAGTAGGTCTCCGATGCCGGTTCGTTTATGACCTTCTGGGTCGGAGGCCTCAGCGGTTCCGTTTCCCGTGAGCTCGCCACCGGCGACACGGGCGTGTCGGACCTGCCTGACGCCGCGGCCATGGTACCCTGGGCGGTGTCGTTGTTCCTGGAGATTCTGGCGTTGGGCGACGCCGGCTGAATGGCCGCGACGATCGGTGCCGCTCCCCGAATCCCGTGGGCAACCGTCAGCGTGTACGTGACGCCTGCGGTGACGGCGACGAGCGCCGCCGCAACCGCGGCCCGCTTGATCCAGTCGAAATTTCGGCGACCTGGTACGACGTTAGGCGTCGGGCGCGCGAATGGAAGCACGGGCGCGTCGATGCGGCGCGAGATCCCGGCCCACAGGTCCGTGGATGGCGTGAGCTCCGGCAACTCGGCCGCGCTGGCGCGAATGTGCTCGAGGTCACGAAGGAGCGCCGCGCAGCGGGCGCAGGATGCCGCGTGGGCCTCGACCTCGCGCCGAGCGGCGAAGTCCAGATCACCCTCGAGGTAGTCGGCGAGCCGCTCGTCGACTGCTGCGCAATCCAGAACGTGTATGGTCATCGGTTCAGTGCCTCCCGCAACAGCAGCCGCGCGCGATGCAGCTGCGCCTTGCTTCCACCCGCGGTGATGCCGAGCATCTCCGCGATCTCCTCGTGCTTGTATCCCTCGACGTCGTGGAGCACGAACACCTGCCGAGCTCCCGGCGGAAGTCCCGCGATCGCCGCGTCGAGGTCGAGTGCCATCCCCGGCATCCAGCCGCTCGCTCGCGCATGCGGGAGGGTATCGACCTCGTCGGGCTCAGACCCAAACCGTGAGCGGTTCCGGCCTTCGCTCTTTCGTGCGTTGAGCACGACGTTGACGGTCAACCTGTGCAGCCAAGTCGTGAACGCGCTCTCACCGCGGTACAGCGACAGCTTGGACCACGCCCGCACGAACACGTCCTGCGTGAGCTCCTCTGCCACTGACCGGTCGGCCACCATGCGCGCGCAGACCGCGAACACGCGATTCACGTGTGTCCGGTAGACGCGCTCGAACGCCAGGCGGTCGCCGCTCGCGGCGAGCGCGACGTCGTCAGCGTCGGATCGGCTGGTGGTGATGGTTGGATTGTCGACTGTCGCCACCGTCATTCGCCGGCCGATCCTCGGTTGCTCGCTGGGTCAGATACCGGGATGGCCCAAATGGTTTGAAGAGAACCGTCTGCGCAGTCTGCGGCGACGTCGTGACGCGGGCTCGAGCCCCGTCACGCGCGGCCGAACGCGCGGCCGAGGACGCCGGGCAGCTCCGCCATGCATCCAATGAAATGATCCGGGCGGGCTTCCGCGAGAGTTTCACGGTCGAAGGGGCCCCACAGAGCGGCGATAGTCACAACCCCGGCAGCGTTGCCGGCCAGGATGTCATGCGGCGAGTCCCCAACGAACACCGCGTCGTCCGGCGAAACGCCCAGCCGGCTCAGCGCGACGCGCACCGGCTCGGGGTCCGGCTTGTGGCGCGGGGTGTCGTCGCAGCCCACCAGGACCGGGAAGAATTGGTCGAGTCCAACGAATCCGAGGCTCTGGTGAGCGATGGGCGAGGCCTTGCTCGTCACCACCGCCAGTTTGTGCCCACGTTCGGCCAGGGCCGCGATAACCTCCGGCACGTCGTCGTAGCACCTCGTGAGACGGTCGTGGTGCTCATGCTGGTACCGGCGATAGCGCTCGAGGAGCAGCGCCACTTCGTCTTCGTTGGCGGCGTACGCACGGAGCTGCTGAACGAGCGGCGTCCCTATCCCACTAACCCATTCCGCGTCGGTAGGCCGTACCCGCCACTCCGCGAAGGCGTGTCGCGCGGAGCTCAGGATCAGCTCGATGCTATCGATCAGCGTTCCGTCGAGGTCGAACAGGATTACCGGCAGAGTCATCCAGGGAATGCTACTGGCAGAAATCGTCTCGTAGCAGGTCCGGCGCTCTGCGCGACGGCGTATCAGACACAGGGGTCTGTACGAGGACGACCAGCGCGTGCACGCGCGAAGGGCGCGGCCCTGTGTCATCGGCGTTAGGCGTGCGCGACTCGGTCACCTCGATGACCCGCTCCAGCCACGCCTCGGCCGCATCCGCGCCCTCGCCGCCAACGCGCGGGGCGACGAGCGCGGCGAGAAGCCGCTCCGCACCAGCAGATCGCGACGCCGCTACTGCGCTCCGAGCGGCGACCGCCAGCTGACTGACTGCCGGTCGGCGATGTGGGGGCGCCGCGGCGGCGAGGGCAGCGATCCGCGATGATGCAATCGCGCGGGCGCGCGAGCCGACGGCAGCCACCCCAGCGTCCGCTGCAGCACGTTTCGCGTCGAAATAGAGGTCCAGCTCTCGAATCACGCGTTCCACGCGTGATGGTGCGGCCGGGCACTCGGCACCCTCGGCGGCGCGCGCGACTTCGAGAATGCAGCCGGGATCGGTCGTCGCTTCGCCCGGGGCTCGCGCCGCCACGAGCTGCGGTTCCCCGGCCACTTCGACGGCAGCGATCCAGCCATTGATCGCCGCACGGGCACCCGCGACCACGATCGTCGAGTCCGCGCAGGTGTGGTCGTTGCCCCCGCTCGTCGATGAGCGAGGCGCGACGGAAGAATCCGACCACGAGCGGATCAGCGCGTGTAGCGCTTCGGCGGCTTGTACGCGATCGAGCGACGCAGTGGCCACTGTGGACGGCACGCGGCTCGCGAGCAGGGGCACGAATGATTCGCCGATCGCCGACCATGCCGCGCCCGCCTTCTGCGTCAACGCCTGCACGACGCGGAGGATTTGATCAGCGGCGGCCGGCGGCGCGATCGCGTATTCGTACACGCGCGAGTGCTGCGACCCGATCCGCCAGATTCGGCCAAGGCGTTGCGTTAGGCGCGCAGTCGTCCAGGGAAGGTCGAGGTGAACGACGACCGCCGCGTCCTGCAGGTTGAGCCCCTCGCTCAGTAGATCGGTGGCGATGAGCATCTCGATCGCCTCGGCCCTGGACGGCGGACGGGTCGACGATGCGACCGGCGCGAACCTGCTGAGCACCTGCGAACGCGTGAGTGGCCCGCCGGCAACGAGAGCGCCGTTGGCCGTCACCGAGGCGACGCCACCGTCCGCGCGAAGCCGTGCGAAGATCTCGCGTACCGTGTCGGCGAACTGCGAGAACACGACGATGCGTTCGCCAGGGTGCCGTGACCGGATGTCGCGCAGGATCCCGCACCGCCGCTCGTCCATTGCGCCGTCGGTTGTCGCGACGATCGCCAATGCATGCCGCGCTCCTGCGGCGTGAGCGCGAACCGATTGCAGCAAGTCGCTCAGGTCTTCGACCAACGGGTCGCCCAGCAACTCGGGGAACGCGAGTTGAGTGGCGTCGTCGCCCACGACCCACGCTCGCAGCTCCGCGCGATTCGGGTAACGCCCTGCTCGAAGCGCGTCGGCGAGGGACTCGGCACGGGAGACTCTGCGACGAAGCGCCGCGCGTAACGCGGCTTCGCTGGATGCCCACGCTCTCACAAGCGAAAGCGTCACCAGCGCCCCGGCGCCACCGCCGTCGCGTGGCGGGCAGGGTGGCGGAACATCGAGCAGTGCCTGGAGGACGCCGGGCGAACTCGGAACGTCGCACCACACTGGTGAAGCGCGTCCCGGAAGGCTCACGCCGCGCACGTCAGCGCGAGTTCTGCGGACGACACATGCGGCGATTTCCGCCGCGCTCAGGCGCTCGGCTCGCGAACCGAGGAAAAGCGAAAGCACCGCGCCGAGATCGCGAGTCGTGTTGTGCACCGGCGTTGCCGACAGCAGCAGCACGCGCGACGCTCTCGTGAGTGACGCCAGGTGTGCATAACGCCGAGTGACGGGATTGCGTGCGTGGTGGGCCTCGTCGATGATGACCGCGTCCCACTGAGCCGGCCGCTGTGGAGCGCGGCGGCTCAGCGTCTCGAAGGACAGGGTGTCGGCGCGGACTCGCGACCGGTCGAGCGCATTCCGCCACATCGCGATGAGCGACGCGGGCGCCACGATCAGCAGTGACTTCTCGCGCTGCATTGTGGCGAGAGCGGTGTAGGTCTTTCCGAGTCCGACCTCGTCGGCGAGGAGGGCGCCGCCAAATCGATCGATCGCGCGGCGGAGGCGCACTGCCGCTTCGCGCTGATGGTCGCGAAGCACGATGTCTCCGAGTCGTGCGTCGGGCGGAAGGTCGCCGCCATGATGTGCGGCAATGTGCGCGCGAACGACGCCGAGATCGGCCCAGCGGTAAGAGGTCATCGGATATTCCAGTCGAGCAGGGCATTCACGGCCGAAAGGCGGAGACCGTACGCACGCACCGTAGCTTCGAGCAGCTCGGCGTCGCTCGGCGGCTCGCCGCGCAGGGCTCGCGTTCCGACGTCAATGAGATGTTTGCGAGCCCGATCCCACGGCTCCGGAAGCGGAAGCAGCGATACGGTCCAACCCAGGTAGCGGCGGTATCCGCCTCGCGCCGGCTCGGCGAGTGCGGCCAACCACGCAGCAGCGAGCGGCGAGTTCAGGAGCGAGACCAGTGCGATGGCATCATCCCGATCGGAGCAGCGGACCACGTAGCAGGTGTTGAGCGGAACGGCGTTGTCGGCGGGTTCCAGGAGCGCAGCGGTCGGCACGCGGCCGAAGTCGGCCCACACGACGCGCGCGTCGTTAGGCGTCGCCGCGTCCGTCCGAAACAACGACCACCACCGCGCGGCCTGACGAGCGTCGGATCGAGCGACCAGGCGTCGCCGCCATCCCCGCAGCCACCGCTCGGCGCGCGGCGGCAGACGATCGAGCGGCAGCCCATTCGGTCCATGCGTCCAGATCACGCGATCGCCGCTGCCGTCGATGCGCCATCGCGTCACGTGCTCACCGCGGATCAAAGGGCGTAGCAGATCAGCTTCGACCTCAACGCGGCTGCCAGCTTCCGTGAAGTAGCCTTCGCTTTGCTGGCGGACAATGAAGGCGCGGTTGCACCCGCATTTGACGCCGAGCAGCGGAGGACCAAACCGCGACGCACCGAGCGGCGTTCCAATCGCTCGCAGCGCATCGAAAGCACGGCGCGCGATCGGTGGGAGCAGAAGCCAGGGCGCGCCAGGCGACGCGTCGAGCGAGAGCTCGCTCGTATGCACACCCCAGGTGGCGGCAACCCGCTGGGCGTGCACGGTCACCTTCATCTCGGGACGCAAATCGGATGGCGAGAGCTTTCCTCTGCGTGCCACGACCAGCGATGGATAGACTGCAGCATCAAAGAGCGCTGGTGCGTTGGACCAGTCCTCGATCGACAACAGCTCGTGGTCGCCCACCAGTAGGCGGCGAGCACCGCCGCCCGCCAGCGATCGCCACAGCTTTGCCGGAACGAGCAGCCCGACTATTCCCCCCGTTGCCGCGAGCGCGAGCGATCGCTCGATGAAGAGTGCCGCGAGGTCGACCTGGGCGGCGAAACCGACTCCGGCACGCGACGTAGCGGCACCCGCGCGCCAGGCAGCGCCGCGATACGCCGCGAACGCCCGGCGCAGCGCAGCACGCGCACCTCGCGGAATCCGGTGCACTCGCACCCATGGAGGATTCCCCACGATGACATCGAAGCCGCCCGCACCGGCGACGTCGGCGAAATGTGTGGCGAAGGAGAACGGAAGCGCCGCACCCGCCAAGAGCGCCCGACGACGTGCCCGAGCGGCGCGCCGTTCGGCGCGCAACTCCGCGAGGGCGGTGCGCGTTGCAGCGGAGACCGACGATCGCTCGCCGAAGAGATCGCGGCCGCGCGCCGCGACGACGATGTCACGTCGGGCCGCATCGATGGACGTGATTCGGCGATCCAGCAGCGCAATCGCGGCGGCGCGTTCGGCGCGATCCAGGGCGCGTGACAGGGCCTTCTTGCGAACGCCGACGGCTCGCGCATAACGCGATCGCAGTCGTGCGATCGACGCCGCGCCGGCTGGTCCGGTGTGAATCGCGCCGTCGACGGCGAGCGCATCACCGACCCGAATGTTGCGGTCCAGGTTGGGCAGTGGCGAAACCAGCGCCGGATCGCGTGCCGGACTGTCGATTACGACGCTCAACCACAGCCGTAGCTGGCATAGCCAAACGGCCGTCGGGTTCAGGTCGACGCCGAAAATCGAGTGCGTCAGCACCGCGCGGCGCAGCTCGGACACCGCGCGCCCATCGCCGAGGAGACCAAGTAGGCGCGCGACTCGCTCCAACGCATGGACGAGAAACGCCCCCGACCCGCACGCCGGATCGAGCAGCCGAAGCCGGGTGAGCTTCGCGCGTACAATATCGAGCTCTGTGGATCGGACCACGGCGTTAGGCCGAGACACCGCCGTGATGAGACCCTCGGGCGATTGGCCAAGAGCATGCGCCAGTGCCTCGTCGGTGACATGCGCGACGAGCTCGTGCGGCGTGAAGAACGCGCCGGTGTTGCGGCGTTCGTGCGACGCCATCATCGACTCGAACGCCCGGCCGAGCATCTCAGGATCGACGGCGGCCTCCGACCAGTCCGCATTCTCTTCGCGCGCCGTGAAGCGGTATCGGCCGAGCAGCTCCGAGAGGAACCGGCCAAGCTCCTCGTCGCGAAACTCGAGCTTGGAGTAGGTCCGTTCGAGCGAGGATCGCGAGAACAGGCCACCGTTGAGAAACGGAATGCGGCCAAGTGCGCGAGCCGTCGGCGCGCGGGATTGCGCGGGAGTATTGAGGGTGCCGAAAAAGAGCGGCAGAAGGACTCGTGACTGAAAAGCACCTCGGCGGCTCAAGCAGTCGTCGTACCGGCGGGCGAGAAACGAGCGGTCGCCGTCGAGCCACTCCTTGGCCTCGAGGAAGGAGAGAAAGAGCAGACGCGACGCGTAGAGCAGCGCGATATCCCGGCGAGCCTCGGCCGGCGCGCTCCCCCGAGCTTCGACCGCGAGCGCCCCGACGACTTGCTCTAGCGTTCGGTAGAACCGGCGGGTCACGGCCTCACGGCCGAGGATCATCACCCAGCGCGTGTGTGTCAGCACGTCCACGGACTCCATGGCTCCCGAGAGCGCACAGAGTGTCTCGGCATCGCTGTCAACGACCTGCGTGCGGTCGACGATCAACGCGCTCACTCGAGGTCCCGATTGTCCGGGTGACCACGCGGCGATTGCGACCTCGGTCGTAGACTGTCGGCAGGCTATCGCGAGCCAGAGCAGGTGCGGCGCGCGGGCGGACAATCTCCGAGAGACATTGGAGATGACCTCGCGCATTGCCCTGGCGCCGCCGATGTCCAGCAGCAGAGCGCGGAGCGTTCCGGGGCCACGTGCGACCCACGCCTGCTGGCAATCGTCCGGAAGTCCGAGGGCGGTTCGCGCCGTGGGATCGAGCGGTCCCGGAGGCCCGGCGCAGCCGACCGTGGTGGCGATAGCGCCGAGCGCGGCGATGTCAGTCGCTGCGGCAAGAAGAACGGCGGCGGCTCGGAGGGTTGGCACGCGCGCAGGATGCCGCCGGGCGTGCCAATGTCTGCCATCGCTCCAACCCGGGCGTAATCAAATGTCGCCAGCGGGGGAGCAACGCATTATGATCGTACCGCTGCAAACACGAGAATCCCTGGTCTTCTCGATCCCTGTCGACGTCGCTGCTGCGTCCACCATGGCGCCGCGCGTCGTCACGTACTGAGAGCCTATTGATGCCCGATAACGGCCGTGGAGGGTTGCAAGGCGTCGCGCACAACCTCGTTGCGCGCGTTGTTCTGTACTACGTAGGGCTGGCGGCGCTTCTCGGAGGGACGTGGGCGATCGTTCCCGACGGGATGCGCGCGCAAATCATTGCGGCGCTGTCGCCGCTCGTTGCGTTTCGTAATGGGCATCCCGCGGGCCTCAAGATCGACACGAGCGGAGGGCCGTTCTCCAACGTCGCGGCGCCGTCCTCGGAGCCGCTCATCCTGATCGTGATCGCGGTGTCGACCGCGTTTCTGCTCGCGCTGCCCGTCGCGTGGGTCTACATGCACACGCGCCAGCGGAAGGGATACCGCGCGTCGGACGTCCAGGCGCTCGTGCTCATGCCTGTCGTCGTTGCGGGTGTGGTCGTGCTGGTGAAGAACAGCGTGGCGCTCGCGTTCAGCCTCGCGGGCATCGTTGCTGCCGTGCGGTTCCGAACGAACCTCGAGGACAGCAAGGACGCGGTGTTCATCTTTCTCTCGACCGCGCTCGGCCTCGCGTGTGGAGTGCAGCTCGAGTATGCGGTCGTGCTGTCGGTGCTGTTCAACGCCGCAGTGCTCATTCTCTGGACGACCGACTTCGCGCGGCTGCCGCCCTCGCTCGAAGGCGTACGGGCGAAGCGTCAGCTCGAACGGGCACTGCAGATCGCGAACCGCACGTCGCAGTTCGTGGCGCGGCTCGACCACGAAGTGCTGGAAGCGCTTGCCCCGGCGCAGCTCGATGCGCTCGAGGACAGGCTGCGGAAGCGTCGAGCGGATATGACGGGAGAGAGTGCGGGTTCCGCGCAGCGGTTCGATTCGATGATCCGGATTCTCACGACCGATCAGATATCGCTCCGTGCTGCGATCGACCCGCTATTGGAAACCGAAGCGAAGCGATGGCGCTATCGCGGGGCTTCGACCAACGAGATCGGAACATCGGTCGAGTACGACCTCCGGCTGCGCAAAGGCTACAGCCGGCAAAGCATTGCAGACGCGGTGCGCCAGAAGGGCGCGCCATACGTGGTCGGTGTCGAAGTCGTCGAGATGGAAGAGGAGTAAGCCGAGGCCTGCGAGGAAAAACTCATGCGATACTCGAAATTGCTGACGGTAGTTGCGCTCGCGTGTGTGAGCGCCGTGTCGTTCGCCCAGGCGCCGGCTTCGAAGGGCGACAAAGGCGGCGGTGAGGCGAAAGCGCAGAAGACGAAGAAGAACAAGACGGATCCCGTGACGGCCGAAGAAAAAGATGCCGCCACGCGACGGACCGAGCGCCTGTTCGGGTCGGACGAGCCGCTCGAGTTCACGCTCACGGCGGACTTCAAGGCGACGTTCAAGAGCCGCGACACGCTGAACGTCAAGTCACAGAAGGCGACCCTGACGGTGAAGGACTCGTCAGGCGCCGCGGTGGCAATCCCGATCGAGATCGCGCCGCGCGGCCATTTCCGGCTACGCTCCGACGTCTGCAACTTCCCACCGATCCGGTTGATCTTCTCCGACAGTGGCAAGAAAGGGACGCCGTTCGGCGGGCAGAAGTCCCTCAAGCTCGGCACGCACTGCAATCAGAAGGACAAGGAATACGCGGAGATTCCCGTGCGCGAGTACGCGGCGTACGAGACGCTGAACATGATGACGGACTGGAGCTACAAGGCTCGCCTCGCGAAGGTGACGTACGTGCAAACAGGGGACGACAAAGACGCGGTCACGAAGTACGGGCTGCTGATCGAGGATGAAAGCGACATGGCGAAGCGGAACGGTGGCCGGATCTTCACCGTTCGCGGTGGAACCTTCGCGGACATGGATCCGCAACAGACGGCTACGATCAGCGTGTTCGCGTACTACCTTGGCAACACGGACTGGTCGCTGTACTCCCTGCACAACATCCGGCTCGTCATCACCGGCGATCGCTACGTACCGGTCCCGTATGATTTCGACTGGTCGGGCGTGGTCTACTCGCGCTATGCGAAGCCGGATCCGCGGCTCGGGATTCCGACGGTGCAGGATCGCTTGTACCGGGGCCCGTGCCTAACGCCCAACGACCTGGCACCGGTTCTCGCGAAGTACAATGAGCACCGGCAGGACATCAAGGCGCTGTACGCCAAGCTGCCACTCGACGACGGGTATCGACGCCGCGCGATGGACTACATCGACGATTTCTACCACGTTATCGGCGACCAGCGTCAGGTGAAGCGCGAGCTCATCGAGACCTGTGCGGGACGCGCGAGCTCGTGAGGTAGGCGCGACCCTTCCACTCCACGCGCGACCCCCGGGCGATTGCCTGGATCGCGACGACGGCGACGACGATGGAGCCTAACGGGAACAGGGCGGCAAACCGAACCGGCGCACCCATCCAGCGGTAGACCGCGGCCCAGGTGATCACCTGGGCCGCGAGTGCGATGGCCCACGCCAACACGAGCCAGCGCGGTCCGCCGGCAAGCGCCTGGACCAGGAACGCGACAGGCGGAAGGAGCGTCAGGAGCGGGGACAAGAGAAGCAGGGCGGGGAAGATCGCCTGCCCGACGCGCCCGCCCGGCATCGCCTCGCGCCCGCCCGCGAAGATGTTCTTGCGCCACCCCGCCATGATCTCGCGCAGCGAGGTGTACATGCGCGTTGTAAGCTCGTCGCGGCCGAGAATGAGCTCGGTGCGCTTGCCTGCCGCGAAGAGGCGCTGTGCAAGCGCGACGTCTTCGGCCACCTGATCGCGCACCGCTTCATGACCGCTGATCGACGCGTATGCCGAGCGGCGGACGAAGATGCACTGTCCATTCGCGATCTTGTCCACGACGCGCTTCGAGTGATTGACGGTCTCGGTTCCACCGTAGCGCGACGCGATCATCCAGAACACGTGCGGCTGTACGACGCGCTCCCAGAAGCTGCCGAGCTCCTGGTGCCCCGCCACGGAAAGCATGTCCAGCTGCCGGGCGTTCATGGCGTTCACGGCGCGCGCGACGAGATCGGGTCCATGGCGCGCGTCCGCATCGGTGAAGCAGATGACGTCACCGCGAGATGACTTGGCACCGGTCGCACACGCCCACGGCTTGCCGAACCACCCGTCCGGTAGCGGCGGGGTCTCGATCAGCGTTAGGCGGTCGTCGCCACGTGCGATCTCTCGCACGACGTCCGCCGTGCCGTCGGTCGAACGATCGTCGACGACCACGACTTCGATGTTTCGGTACCCGCCCGCGAGGATCGACCGCACGCACGATGCGATGTTGCGGCGCTCGTCACGCGCAGGAACCACGACCGAGACCAGGGGACTGGCGGGCGAAACGCTCGCACTGTCGAGCGACAGCTCACGCGAATGGCGAATGCGCCAGATCGTCGCGAGCGGGACGAGAATCCACGGCGACGCGACCAGGCTCGCGAGCGCGAGATCGTTCACGGCGTATGGCGCGACACGTGGTGTGGTGTGCGCGTCAGGGCGCCGGCTCGCTCGCCGGTTGCAGCGCGACAACAGCGGTCGCGCGCTCGCGTCGTCCGAGCACGACCGCGCCGGCCATGTCGCCCGTGACGTTGGCCGCCGTGCGGAACATGTCGGTGATCGCGTCGATCCCGAGCAGCACGCCAATACCCTCTGCCGGAAGTCCCGCTCCCATGAGGATCGGGACCATGACGATGATCGATCCCGCGGGGATGCCAGGCACGCTGAACGTCGTCGGCACCACCGTGAGCACGACGGACAGCATCTGCGTGGCGGTCAGCTCGACGCCGTAAAGACGCGCGATGAAGAGCACGGCGGTGGGCTGTGCGACCGCCCCCGCGACGCGGTACGTCGACGCCGCGAGCGGCAGGAAGAAACCCGAGATCTCGGCGGGCAGGCCGAGGCGGTTGCGTGCACTCTCGATCATCGCCGGCAGTGCGGCGAGCGAAGAACGCGAGCTGAACGCCACGGCCTGCGATTGTAGAATGGCTTTCGTGAACTGCGCCAGCGGGACGCGCCCGCCGATGACCGCGATCGGATAGAGGATCACGACGCAGAATGACACCGTGATGAAAATGACCGCAGCAACGAAGCCGGCGAGTGCTCCGGCAGCGGATGCTCCCATGCGAGTCGCCAGCGGCAGCGCGAGCGCGAACACCCCGATCGGCGCGAGCTGCAGCACCCAGCGCACCACCGCCAGCGCGGCATCGCCGAGCCCCTGGAAGAACGCGACGACCGGGTCTCGACGTTCGGCGGGCAATGTCAGCAGCGCGATACCGAGCAGCAGCGTGAAGATGATGATGGGCAGGAGCGCCCCGTCGGCGGCGGCCTTGATCGGATTCGCGGGAACGAGGTCGACGAGCCAGCGAGTGAACGATGGAATGTTGTTCGCGCTCTGCGCGACGCTGTTGCTCGCGGTCTTCGCGCTCGCCTGCATCGACGCGATGGCGGCCGGATCGAGGGGGATGCGGTCGATGAGCAGTGGCGCGATCAATGCCCCGTAGCCCGCACCCACGAACAGCGTGACGATGAAGAACACGATCGCCCCTCGGCCAACGCGGCCGATGGCGCTGGCGTTCGGGGCGCTCGTTATGCCGACGATCAAGCTACCCACAACGAGCGGGATGACGGTCATCCGGATCGCGTTGATCCAGAGTGTACCGAGTGGCTCGATCGCCATCGCTCCGCGCGCCAACATCGGGGAGCCGCTGCTGGCGATGGCTACACCCGCAGCGACGCCGACGACGAGTGCGATGAGCACGCGCGTGGTGAGTGACATGCGCAGCTAATGTAGGGCAGAACGTGAAAAGGGCGACCCGTTGGGCCGCCCTTTTCACGGTGCCTATACCATCCGATAGTCCTGGTGATCAGCGATTGCCGGAAGACCCGCCTGACGAGCCACCTGAGCTGCCAGAGCCGCCCGACGATCCGCCGCGAGAGCCGCCGGAGCCACCAGAACTGCCCGAGCCGCCGGAGCCACCCGTCCCGCCGCCACTGCCGCCCGTTCCGCCACCGCTACCGCCTCGTCCGCCGCTACCGCCGCCGCTACCGCCGCCGCTACCGCCGCTGCCGCCGCTCGAGCCACCCATCCCGCCGCCGCTGCCACTGCCACCGCCCGTGCCGCTCAAGCCGCCGCTGCCGCCTGACGAGCCGCCGGTATTCTGACCGCCGGTATTCTGACCGCCGGTACGCGAGCCGCCGGTGTTGGTGCCTGACGAGCCTGACGAGCCTGACGAGCCGCTCGTGCCTGACGAGCCAGACCGCCCCGATCCGCCGCTCGTGCCACCCGTCAGCTCGTCTTCGTCGCCCATGCCTCCCGACCGCGAGCTGCCAGATCCGCTCTGGCCACCCGTGCTACCACGAGACGACGATCCACCTCCCGAGCTTCCGGATGAGCCGCCCGACGACCCGCCCGGCGATCCCGACTTGCTCTGCATGTGCGAGTCACGATCCGGCTCGTCGCCGCTCGACCCACGATTTTTGTTCTGGTCCGCCATGCGTCTACCCTCCAGCATATTTTGACTGCTCGAGCGTGTAGAGGAATAGTCCGCTACACTCTGCGAGGACCAAGTGGGCAACGCATGTGCCAGGGTGTGATGTGAATCACGAACAGCCTCGAGCCTCGGGCGCCCGACGACCTCCACTGTTGAGCGAGGGAGCGCGAGTGGCGCTCGTCGCGCCAGCGGGACCGCTGAGGAACGAAGGCGACCTCACACGCGCCATCGCCAACGTTCGGTCGTTCGGGTGGGAGCCGGTCGTCGGCGAGCATGTGCTCGCTCGTGCGGGCTACTTCGCAGGGCCGGATCATCTCCGCGCGGCGGACCTCAACGGTGCGCTTCGTGACGATGCGATCGACGCCGTCTGGTGTCTTCGCGGCGGCTACGGTGCGATGCGAATCCTCGAGTCAATCGACTACGCAGCCGCTGTGCGACGACCGAAGCCGATCATTGGCTATTCCGACATCACCGCACTGCATGCGGCGTTCGCGCTGCGCAGCGAGCTGGTGACGTTTCACGGGCCGACGGCGCGCGCCGAGCTTTCACCGTTTTCGCGACGCTCGCTCGCCTGTGCCCTCCAGCATGGCGGTGATTCCTGCGGCACCGCGGAGGTCGCGAAGATCCTTCACGGCGGCGTGGCGCAGGGCGCGCTCGCCGGTGGCAACCTCGCGCTGTTGAGCGCACTCGCCGGCACGCCGTTCGCGCCGAGGCTCGCCGACGCGATCCTGGTGCTCGAAGACATCGATGAACCGGTGTATCGCATCGATCGGATGATGCGGCAGCTGCTGCTCGCCGGAATGCTCGACGACGTCCGCGGCATCGCGTTCGGCACGTGCACGAACTGTCCCGAGGGGGCGGACGACGGTGCGCGGCGGCTCGATGATGTCGTTGGTGAAATTGCCGAGCTGCTCGACATCCCCGCGATCATTGGCGCACCCATCGGCCACATCGACGACCAGTGGAC
>Ga0070681_10002650_pt1 | contig 16433 bp, 21 predicted proteins | sample KBSC83BmetaG_FD_65650 | JGI IMG/M metagenome (GOLD analysis project Ga0070681, IMG submission 65650) | Corn rhizosphere microbial communities from Kellogg Biological Station, Michigan, USA - KBS C8-3B metaG | ecosystem: Host-associated > Plants > Roots > Rhizosphere | place: USA: Michigan...
GCCGAAGATCCACGTGAGCTCGCGCGGCTTGCGGTAGCTGCCGTACATGAGCCCGCGGAACATGTGCAGGTAGACGACGACGAAGAACAGCGACGCGCCCGTCGAGTGCATGTAGCGGATCAGCCATCCCCACGGCACGTCGCGCATGATGTACTCGATCGACTCGAACGCTTTCTGGGCGTCCGGCTTGTAGTTCATCGTGAGCCAGATGCCGGTCACGATCTGCAGCACGAGCACGAGCGCGGCGAGCGAGCCGAAGTAGTACCAGAAGTTGAAATTCTTCGGCGCGACGTACTTGCCCCACTGGCTGTTCCAAAGCGACGTCAGCGGGAAACGCTCGTCGACCCAGGCGATGAACTTGCTCATTGCACGCTCTTCTCGACGCTCATTTCTTCGGGTCCTCGCCGACCACGACCTGCGTGTCGGACGCGTAACGGTACGGCGGAATCACGAGGTTCGTCGGCGCGGGGACGCCCTTGAACACGCGTCCGGCGAGATCGAACTTCGATTGGTGGCACGGGCAGAAGAAGCCGCCGAGCCACTCCGGCCCGAGATCGGCCGGCGCGACTTCAGGACGAAACGTCGGCGAGCATCCGAGGTGCGTGCAGATGCCCACGGCCACCCACAGCTCCGGCTTGATCGAGCGCGTCTCGTTCTTGCAATACTTGGGCTGTTGCGGAACGTCGGATTTCGGGTCGGCGACGCGCGAGTCCATCTTCGGCAGCGAGTCGAGCATCGCCTTCGTGCGGTTCAAAAGCCAGCACGGCTTGCCGCGCCACGCGACGTTGATCTTTTGTCCGGGCTCGATCTTGCTGATGTCGACCTCGATCGGCGCGCCGGCGGCCTTGGCGCGCTCGCTCGGGAAGAGGGACATCACGAAGGGTGTTGCCGTGGCCGCCACACCGATGCCGCCGACGACGGAGGTGGCGCCGATGAGGAAGCGGCGCTTGTCCTTGTTGAGGATCGCCTCAGTTGCCATCCATGCCTTTCGTTACCGTACGCCGGACGCCGGCGCGTCCCGCAAAAACCTGCAATTATACGGGATTCCAATGGCGAAGTTGAAGCCGCGCACGGAACTTGCACGCTTCTCGGCAATGCCGACAAGACGCCATGCACGCGGCGCTCTGTCGCGGCTCGCCGGATCGGACGTGCGGGCGCCCGACTATAATCGCCGTTCAACGAGTCGAAACGTGCTCAGGAAATTCTGGCTCCTGTTTGCGCAGGCCTGCACGCTTTGCGTCGCGGCGCTCTTCGTGGTCGCGACGCTGCGACCCGACCTCTTGCCACGTCTTGCCGGTAAAAACAACCGGGTGGTGCTGCTGCAGCAGGCGGGCGGCACGATCGCGGCGCCCGGGGCGACGAGCTACGCGGAGGCGGCACGCAAGGCGATGCCCGCCGTGGTCAACATCTACAGCAGCAAGGCGGTGCGCAGCCGCAATCCGCTGCTCGACGACGACGTCCTGCGCCGCTACTTCCCCGACCTCGCGCAGCGCGTCCCGGCGCGGCAGGCGACGAGCCTCGGCTCCGGCGTGATCGTCTCGCCCGACGGCTACGTGCTCACCAACCACCACGTCGTCGACGGCGCCGACGACATCGAGCTCGTGCTGGCCGACGGCCGCGAGCTGCACGCGAAGGTGCGCGGCGTCGACCCCGAATCGGACCTCGCCGTGCTGAAGACCGACGGCGAAAACCTGCCGACGATCACGTTCGGGTCGATGGACGACCTGCACGTCGGAGACGTCGTGCTCGCGATCGGCAATCCGTTCGGCTTCGGCAACACGGTGACAATGGGCATCGTCAGCGCGCTCGGCCGCAATCACCTCGGCGTCAACCGCTTCGAGGACTTCATCCAGACCGATGCGCCGATCAATCCGGGCAATTCGGGCGGCGCGCTCGTCGACACCGCCGGGAATCTCGTCGGCATCAACAGCACGATCTTCTCGCAGTCGGGCGGCTCGATGGGGATCGGCTTCGCGATTCCCGTTTCGCTCGCGCGCGACGTGCTGTCGCAAATCATCAAGCAAGGCGAGGTCACGCGCGGCTGGCTCGGCGTCGAGCCGCAGGCGATCACGCGCGACGCCGCGCAGGCGCTCGCGCTCGCGCGCACCGACGGCGTCATCGTGCGCGCGCTGCAGCGCGACGGTCCGGCCGACCGCGCGGGCATCCAGGTGCGCGACGTGATGATCGAGGTGGGCGGCAAGCCGACGCCGGACGTTCCGCAGCTTCTTGCGCGCATCGCCGAGCTGCGTCCTGGTGCCACGGCGCGCGTGCGCGTACTGCGCGACGGCAAGCCGCTCGACATCGACGTCAGGGTCGCGAAGCGGCCGCGGGCGGATACGCCTTAGCGGGCGTCCCCCGGCGCGCACAGCGCTATTGCGCCGGCTCGGTTTCCTCCGCCGACGCGTCTTGCGCGGGCGTCGACACGAATCGCGCGAGCAGGAGGCCGAGCTCGAAGAGCAGCCACAGCGGCACGGCGAGAAGGCTTTGCGAGACGATGTCGGGCGGCGTGAATATCGCGCCGACGATGAATGCGCCGACGATCACGTACGGGCGCAGCGACTTGAGCTTGTCGAGCGACACGACCTTCATCCGCACGAGCACGACGACGACGACCGGCGTCTCGAACGTGATGCCGAACGCGATGAACATCGTCAGCACGAACGACAGGTACTTGTCGATGTCGGTCATCATCTGCACGCCGGCGGGCGCGTAGCCGGCGAAGAAGCCGAACGCGACCGGGAACACGACGAAGTACGCGAACGCCATCCCGAGCACGAAGAACAGGCAGCTCGAGACGAGCACCGGCAGCACCAGCCGCTTCTCGTGGTGGTAGAGACCCGGCGCGACGAACGCCCACGCCTGCCACAGCACGTACGGCAGCGCGAGCAGGAACGCCGCCATCAGCGTCACCTTGAGCGGGACGAGGAACGTGCCGGTGACGTCGGTCGCGATCATCGTCGAGCCGTGCGGCAGCACGCGCAAAAGCGGCGCGGCGAGCAGCGCGTAGATGTCCTTCGCGAACGGGAACAGCACGAGCAGCACGACGACGACGGCGATGATCGAGCGCATGAGCCGCGTGCGCAGCTCGATCAGGTGCGAGAGGAATGATTCCTGCGGATCGGCGGGATCGCTCATCGGGTCGGCACGCGTGGCGCTCCGCGCCGCGACATCAAATCTTGTCGAAGCCCGGCAAAGCGGCCTGTTTGGGTGGAGGCTCGGCGACGGGAGCCGCTGCCGATTGCGCGGGGACCGCGGATGCGGCCCTATCGGACGCCGGCGTCTCGATCGCCTGCTGCGCCGCCTGGTTGAGCTCGCTCTCGACGTTGCGCACGCCGCTCGCGACGTCGCTCGCCGCCGACTTCACGCTCTGCTCGAGATCCTGCGCCGCGCCGTGCATCTCGCGCTGCAGCCGGCGCAATTCGTCGAGCTCGATTTCGCGGCTGATGTCGGCCTTGACGTCGTTGACGTAGCGCTGCAGGCGGCCGAACAGGAGGCCGACCGTGCGCGCGGTCTTCGGCAGCCGCTCGGGACCGATCACGATCAGCGCGACGACCCCGATGACGACGATCTCCGAGAACCCGATGTCGAACATGGCGCTAGAAGGCGCGGTGCAGGCACTCGCGCCTACCTGGTGCAGCCGTCATACCTTCGACGAGCGCTCCTCGCGAACCTCGCCTTCGATCGTCTGACCGGTCACCTTCGGCGGCGGCTCGGACGGCGGCGGCGGCTCCTCCGAGCTCTTCATCCCTTCCTTGAAGCCCTTCACGGCGCCCCCCAGGTCCTGGCCGATGTTGCGCAGCTTCTTCGTGCCGAAGATCAGCACGACCACGAGCAACACGATCATCCAGTGCCAGATGCTCAAACTACCCATCGTTGTCTCCTCGTTATCCGGCCCTCGGCGACCGCGGCAGCATCGGACCGAGCGGGTCGGGACCGCCGAGCACGTGCACGTGCACGTGCTGCACGTCCTGATGCCCGACGCGGCCGGTGTTGACGATCGTCCGGAAACCGTCCGCCGCACCCTGCTCGCGTGCGAGCCGTCCGGCAAGCGCCAGGATCTTCCCCAGGGCCGGCGCGTCCCCGGGCGTCGCATCGTAGAGCGTCGGAATGTGCTTCTTCGGAATCAGCATGAAGTGCACCGGCGCCCACGGCTGTATGTCGTGGAATGCGAGAACGTCATCGTCCTCGTAAACCTTGCGGCTCGGCAGTTCGCCGCGCACGATCTTGCAGAACACGCAGTTGGAGTCGCTGGTCATGGGGATCGTTCGGCGCCCTTTGCAAGCGGCGCGATGTCAGTTTCCGCGCGACGCCTTCTCGGCGAGGCCGGAGACGCCTTCCCGCCGCGCCAGTTCGCGCAGCACGTCGGCGGGACCGAGGCCGTGCCGCGCGAGCAGCACGAGGCAGTGGAACCACAGATCGGCCACCTCGGCGACAAGGCGAATTTTATCACCCTCCTTCGCGGCGAGCAGCGTCTCGGTCGCCTCTTCGCCGATCTTGCGCAGCACCCGGTCCTCCGGCGCCGCGAGCAACGACGCAACGTACGATGCGGCCGGGTCGGCCGCCTTGCGCGACTCGATGACCGCGGCGATCCGCGCGAGCACGTCCGCTTCGTCAGTCGCGGCCATAGACGGTGGTCGGATCCTCGAGGATCGGCTCCACGGCCTGCCACTCGTCGCCTTCGAGCCGCCGGTAGAAGCAGCGCTCGCGGCCGGTATGGCAGGCGACGCCGCCCACCTGCTCGACGATCAGCAGGATCGCGTCGCGATCGCAATCGAGGCGGATCTCGCGCACCCGCTGCACGTGGCCCGATTGCTCGCCCTTGCGCCACAGCTTGTGCCGCGAGCGCGACCAGTAGTGTGCCTCGCGCGTGTCGCGGGTGAGCGTCAGTGCGTCACGGTTCATCCACGCGAGCGTCAGCACGCGATGCGTCGCGGCGTCCTGCGCGACCGCTGGCGCGAGGCCGTCCTTGTTCCAGCGAACCTGCTCGAGCCAGTCGTCGTGCTTCACTGGGCGCTCTCGCGCACTTCGATTCCGGCGGCGCGCATCGCCGCCTTCGCCTGGCCGATCGTGTACTGCCCGTAATGGAAAACCGATGCGGCCAGCACCGCGTCGGCGCCGCCCGCGACGACGCCGTCGACGAGATCGTCGAGCGAACCGACGCCGCCCGACGCGATCACCGGCACGTTCACCCGGTCGACGATCTCGCGCGTGACGCGCAGGTCGAATCCGGTCCGCGCGCCGTCGCGATCCATGCTCGTCAGCAGGATCTCGCCGGCGCCGAGCCGCGCGACCTCCTCCGCCCACTCGATCGCGTCGATACCCGTCGGCGTGCGTCCGCCGTGGATGTACACCTGCCACTGGTCGACGGCGCATTGCTTGACGTCGATCGCGGCAACGATGCATTGCGCGCCGAAATGTGCGGACGCCTCGGCATAAAGCTCGCGCCGCAGCACGCCCGCCGTATTGATGCTCACCTTGTCGGCGCCCGCGTTCAAAAGCGCGCGCACGTCGTCGACCGACTGCACGCCGCCGCCGACGGTCAGCGGTATGAACACCTGGTCGGCGACGGCCTCGATCATTTCGTAGAGCAGGCTGCGGCGCTCGACGCTCGCCCGGATGTCGAGAAACGCGAGCTCGTCGGCACCCTGCTCGTCGTAACGACGCGCGACCTCGGCCGGGTCGCCGGCGTCACGCAGGTTCACGAAATTGACGCCCTTGACGACGCGGCCGTCGGCGATGTCGAGGCAGGGAATGATGCGCTTGGCGAGCATGAAGAGGGTCTTTCCCGACCCCCATTATCCCTTCGCCGCCTTGAGCGCTTCCTTGAAATCGAGCCTGCCCTCGTAAAGGGCACGGCCCGCGATCGCGCCGATGATGCCGTCGCCGACATACGGCAGGAGCTGGTGGATGTCGGCCACCGACGCGATGCCGCCGCTCGCGATCACCGGCGTCTTGAGCTCGCGTGCGAGCTTGACCGTCGCTTCGATGTTGACGCCGGTCAGCATGCCGTCGCGGCCGATGTCGGTATAGACGATCGCCTCGACGCCGTAGTCCTCGAACTTCTTCGCGAGATCGACCACGTCGTGGCCGGTCATCTTCGACCAGCCGTCGGTCGCGACCTTCCCGTCGCGGGCGTCGAGGCCGACGATGATGTGGCCGGGGAACGCGTAGCACGCGTCGTGCAGAAGGCCGGGATTCTTGACCGCGGCGGTGCCGATGATCACGTAGCTGATCCCGTCGTCGAGATAGCGCTCGATCGTGTCGAGGTCGCGAATGCCGCCGCCGAGCTGGACGGGAATCTCGTCGCCGACGACGCTCACGATTTCGCGGATCGCGAGCTCGTTTTTCGGCTTGCCCGCGATCGCGCCGTTGAGGTCGACGATGTGCAGGCGCTGCGCGCCGAGCTCGATCCAGTGCTGAGCCATCGCGGCGGGATCTTCGGAGAACACGGTCGCGGCCTGCATGTCGCCCTGCTTCAGGCGCACGCAATGTCCGTCCTTGATGTCGATCGCGGGGATGATCTGCATGGCAGCCATGACGGCGCGGCGGAAATGAACGGATGCCGACGGCTCGCGGCGTTGTTGCCTAGCTCTTTCCGTCCCAGGCGACGAAATTGGCGAGCAGGCGCAGGCCCGCGCGCTGGCTCTTTTCGGGGTGGAATTGCACGGCGAAGATATTAGCCCTCGCAATTGCACAAGTAAACGGCGCCGGATAGGACGTGGTGGCGGCCGTCAACGCCGCGTCGGCGGGCTCGGGAAAGTAGCTGTGCGCGAAATAGAAGCGCTCGCCGTCGTCGATGCCGCTCCACAGCGGATGCGGGCGCGTCCGCTCGACGCGGCTCCAGCCCATGTGCGGGATCTTGAGCCGCTCGCCGCCTGCCAGCAGCAGCGCTTCGTCGCGAAAGCGGCGCACGCGGCCGGCCAGCACGGCGAGGCCGCGCGTCGGCCCCTCCTCGCTCGCCTCGAACAGCATCTGCAAGCCGAGGCACACACCCAGAAACGGCCGGTCGGCGAGGCAGGCGAGCACGACTTCGCGCAGTCCGCTCGCGTCGAGCGCCACCATCGTGTCCGGCATCGCGCTTTGTCCGGGCAGCACCACGTGGCGCGCGTCGCGGATAACCGCGGGATCGCCGCTGACGACGACCGACGCCTCGGGCGCGACGTGCGCGAGCGCCTTCGCGACCGACCGAAGGTTCCCCATGCCGTAGTCGACGACGGCGATGTCGACGCTCAAAGGCTGCCCTTGGTCGACGGGATGTCGCCGGCGACGCGGGAATCGCGCTCGCAGGCGATACGCAAGGCGCGCGCGAACGCCTTGAAGACCGTTTCGGCCTGGTGGTGCGCATTGCTGCCGCGCACGTTGTCGACGTGCATCGTCACGAGCGCGTGGTTCACGAATCCCTGGAAGAATTCGTGGATCAGGTCGACGTCGAACGTGCCGACCAGTGCGCGGGTGAACGGCACGTGGAACTCGAGTCCCGGCCGGCCGGAGAGGTCCAGGACGACACGCGACAGCGCCTCGTCGAGCGGAACGTACGCGTGCCCGTAGCGGCGGATCCCGCGCTTGTCGCCGAGTGCCTGCTTGAGCGCCTGCCCGAACGTGATGCCGATGTCCTCGACCGTGTGGTGCGCGTCGATGTGGAGATCGCCCTGCGCCTGGACGTCGAGGTCGAGCAGGCCGTGGCGTGCGACCTGGTCGAGCATGTGGTCGAGAAAGCCGATACCGGTCGCGATCGTGCTGCGGCCGCCGCCATCGACGACGACGCGCACGCTGATCTCCGTTTCGGCCGTGCGCCGCGCCACTTGCGCGCTGCGTATCGCTGGTCCGTTCGGCGCATTCATCGTGGTCGCTCCGTCAGGTGGCGCTCGAGCGCGTCGAGCAGGGCGCGATTCTCGTCCGGCGTGCCGACCGTGATCCGCAGGCATTGCGCGAGCAGCGGATGCGAGCCGTGCAGGTCCTTGACGAGAATCCTTGCCGCGCGAAGCGCCGCCGCCGCCGCAGGCGCGTCGGGCACTCGCACGAGCACGAAATTCGTCTGCGTCGGGTATGCGCGCACGCGAAGCTGCGCGAGCGTCGCACAAAGCCGCGCGCGCTCGGCACGAATCGACGCCGCCTGTTGCGCGAACACGTCGGCGTTCGCGAGCAGGAGCGTTACCGCCGTCTGCGCGAGACTTCCCACGTTGTAAGGCGGACGCAGCTTGTCGAATTCGTCGATCCAGTCGGGATGCGCGACCGCATAGCCAAGCCGTAGCCCCGCCATGCCGATCTTCGAGACGGTCCGGATGACGACGACGTTCGGAAACTCGAGCACGCGCGGCAGGAACGACGCGTCGGCATACGCGTAATACGCCTCGTCGATCACGACGAGTCCCGGCGTGGCGGCGATCACGCGCTCGACGTCGCGCGCGTCGAACAGGTTGCCCGTCGGATTGTTCGGATATGCGAGAAACACCACGCCCGGCCGCGTGCGCCCGATCGCCGCGAGCATCGCTTCGACGTCGAGCGAGAAATCGTCGCGCAACGGCACGGCTTCGAACGGCGCGTGCGCCATCAGCGCGTTGCGCCGGTACATCACGAACGAAGGATCGGGGGCCAGCACGCCGGCTCCCGGACGCCCGACCGCCGACGTGACGATCTGGATCAGCTCGTCGGAGCCGTTGCCGAGGAGAATGCCAGCATCGTCCGGAATGGCGAGCGCATGCCGCAGCGCGTCCTTGACAACGCGGCCGCTACCGGAGGGATAGCGATTGATCGGCACGCGCGAAAGGGCGACGCCCAGCTCGTCGGCGAGCTCGCGTGGCAGCGCATACGGGTCCTCCATCGCGTCGAGCTTGATGAAGTCCGTCGCGTCGGCCACTTCGTAGCGCGACAGCGCGCGCACGTCGGCGCGAACGGTGCTCGCGATCCGGTCGCGGCGCGGGTTGTGATCCCCCCACGCTTGCGGCTCCGCCGCTGTGCTGCCCCCCGAGGGGGCGGAATTCGCGCCTCGGGGCGGCCCTTTGGCGCTCATTGGCCGCTCATCGGTTGTTTTCCTCGAGCCGTGCGCCCGCCGAGCGCGCGTGCGCGACGAGCCCCTCGCCGGTCGCGAGCTCGACGGCGACGGGCCCGAGTGCCTGCGCCGTCGCGCGCGAGATGCGCAGCACGCTGCTGCGCTTCTGGAAATCGTAGACGCCGAGCGGCGACGAGAAGCGCGCGGTCCGACCCGTCGGCAGAACATGGTTGGGCCCTGCGCAGTAGTCGCCGAGCGCCTCGCTCGCATAGTGGCCGACGAAGATCGCGCCGGCATGCCGGATCTTGGGCAGCAGCGCGTCGGGATCGGTAACTGCGAGCTCGAGATGCTCCGGCGCGATGCGGTTCGCGACGGCGCAGGCCTCGTCGAGATCGCGCGTGCGAATGAGCGCGCCGCGGCGCGCGAACGACGCGGCGATGATCGGCGCGCGCGGCATCTCGCTGAACCAGCGCGACGCGCTCGCCGCGACACGCTCGATCAGCGCCGGATCGGGCGAGAGCAGGATCGCCTGCGCCATCTCGTCGTGCTCGGCCTGCGAAAAGAGGTCGATCGCGATCCAGTCGGGATTCGCGGTCGCGTCGGCGATCACGAGGATCTCGGAAACACCGGCGACCATGTCGATGCCCACCGTGCCGAATACCCGGCGCTTCGCGGCGGCAACGTAGGCGTTGCCGGGTCCGCAGATCTTGTCGACCGGCGCAATCGTCTCGGTGCCGTACGCGAGCGCGGCAATCGCCTGCGCACCGCCGATCGCGTACGCGTGCGTAACGCCGGCAACGTGCGCCGCGGCGAGCACGAGCGGATTGTGGACGCCGTCCGGCGCCGGCACCACCATCACGATCTCGCGCACGCCCGCGACCTGCGCCGGAATCGCGTTCATCAGCACCGACGACGGATACGCCGCCTTGCCACCCGGCACGTAAAGGCCGACGCGATCGAGCGGCGTGACGCGCTGCCCGAGCTCGCTGCCGTCGGCGTCGCGAAACGAGAATCCCCCGCCCTTCTGCCGATCGTGAAAATCGCGGATGCGGCGTGCGGCCACCGCGAGCGCTTCCCGTGCGTTCGCGCCGATGCCGTCGTACGCCGCGCGCATCGCGCCGGCGGCGATCGCGAGATCGGACACGCGCTTCACGTCGACGCGATCGAAACGCCGCGTGTAGTCGAGGATGGCCGCGTCCTTGCGGGCGCGGACGTCGGCGACGATCGCCGCGACGGTCGCGTCGATGGCAGGATCCTGTGCCGCCTCGAACGCGATCAGCGCGTCGAGCGACCGGTCGAAGTTTGCGTCCGCCGTATCGAGCCGGCGAAGCTTCAAGTCGGTCACGCCGCGACTCCGGCCGCATCGGCGATCGCGTCGAGCAGCGGCTTCGTCATATCGCGCTTGAGCTTGAGCGCGGCGGGGCTCACGATCAGCCGCGCGCTGATCGGCATGATCTCCTCGACCGCTACGAGGCCGTTCGCCTGCAGCGTGTGACCGGTCGAAACGAGATCGACGATGGCGTCGGCGAGGCCGGCGAGCGGCGCGAGCTCCATCGAGCCGTAGAGCTTGATGAGGTCGATGTGCATGCCCTTCGCCGCGAAATGGTCGCGGGCCGTGCGCACGTACTTGGTCGCGACCGCGATCCGCGCACCTCGCTGCACGATGCGCGCCCAATCCTCGCCGCGGCGAGCGGCGACGACGAGCCGGCAGCGGCCGATGCCGAGGTCGAGCGGCTGGTAGAGATTGCCCGTGCCGTGCTCGAGCAGCACGTCCTTGCCGACGACGCCCATGTCGGCGGCGCCGTACTGCACGTAGGTCGGAACGTCGGTCGCGCGCAGGATCACGAGCGACACGTCGGGCTGGCGCGTGGCGACGATCAACTTTCGCGACGCGCGCGGATCGTCGAGCGGCACGATCCCCGCGCGCGCGAGCAGCGGAAGCGTCTCGTCGAGCAGGCGTCCCTTCGAAAGTGCAACCGTGATCTTGGGCAAGCGGCGGGTCCCGGACTACAACCTGACGATTTTACCGGACCCCATCTGTTGCCCGCGCGTCTCGCGGTCGCCCTCCCCGCGGCGCGCCTTGGCAAAGTTGGCGCCTCGTCGAAGGCGCCTGTCGTTCAAACGGCGACCGCGTCAGTCGTCGTCGTCATGGTGGTAGTACGTCACGGCCGGCGGGTTGTACGTCGCCGGCGCCTGGTCGTAGTACGCGTCGTGCGTGTCGGCCGGTGCCGCCACGATCGGCCGCGAATCGTATGAATAGCGGTAGTGGCCGAGCGGCGTGCCCCAGTCGACGGTCGTCGCGCAACCGGCGAGGAATCCGGCCGCCATCACGCTCGCGAGCGTCGCCTTCAGGTAACCGTGCTTCATCGTGCCTCCTTCGGAGTGACGTCACCGAAGTTTGGGCAGGCGATGCAAGCCGCGGGTTCCGGGCGTTGCGCTCGTGATGTTGTCCGATGCGCTCCTACGTGCGCGCGTCGCGGTCCCACGCGAGCGCGCCCGCGACGTACGTCGCGCGAATCGCGCGATCGTCGCCGAGTGCCATCTGAACGGCGAGCGCATCCTCGATCGATTCCACGTAGCGCATGCGAAAGTCGATGAGCGGCGTCGAATGCAAGTCGACGACGACGAGATCGGCTTCGCGTCCCGTCGCGACGGTGCCGATCCGCTCGTCGAGGTCGAGCGCACGCGCGGCGCCCTGTGTCGCGAGCCACCATGCGCGAAGCGGCGACAGCGGACGGCCCCGAAGCTGCGCGACCTCGCTCGCCGCCTGCATCGTGCGCAGCATCGAGAACCCGGTGCCGGCGCCGAGATCGGTGCCGAGCGCGACGTGCACCGGCCGCTCGGCCTTGCGCGCCTCGTGCAGCGCGAAGAGCCCGCTGCCGAGAAAGTTATTGGACGTCGGGCAGTGCGCGAGCGCGGTCCCGGTTTCGAAAAGCCGCGCGAAATCGGCGTCGACGAGGTGGATCCCATGCGCGTAGATCGCGCGCCGCCCGAGCAGGCCATGGCCCGCATAGACGTCGAGGTAGCGCGCGTGCGCAGGGAACAGCGAAGCGACCCAGTCGACCTCCGCGCGGTTCTCCGCGACGTGCGACTGAACGTACGTGCCGGGCGACTCGCGCCAGAGTGCGGCGGCGAGGTCGAGCTGCTCGGGGCTCGATGTCGCGGCGAAGCGCGGCGTGATCGCATAGGCGAGCCGATCGCGGCCATGCCAGCGCGCGATCAGCGCCTTGCTCTCGTCGTATCCGCCGCGAGCCGTATCGAGAAGCGCGGCCGGCGCATGGCGATCCATCAGCGCCTTCCCGGCGATCATCCGCAGGCCGCGGCGGGCGCTCGCCTCGAACAGCGCGTCGACCGATTCGGGGTGGACGGTGCCGAACACGGCGGCCGACGTGATGCCGTGCCGGAGGTTCTCGTCCAGATAGCGCGCCGCGACGTCGCGCGCATAGGCGATGTCCGCGTAGCGCGACTCCGCCGGGAACGTGTACGCCGTCAGCCATTCGAGGAGCGGCTTGCCGCCGGCCCCGATCACCGGCAGTTGCGGATAGTGCACGTGCGCGTCCACGAAGCCGGCGCTGATCAGCGCGTTCGGGTAATGCGTCACCGGCGTATCGGGGGGCAGGCGTTTCGCGACGTCGCCCGCGGCGCCGCAAGCGACGATGCGTCCTCCCGCCATCGCGACGATCGCATCGGACTCGTAGCGGCAACCCGCAGCGGCCGGCGCGAGCTGCGGATCGCCGTCGAACGTGAGCAGCGCGCCGCGAATCGCCGTCCAACTCGCCGCGCGCTCGTCGGACATTGCGTTTACTGCCGGGCCGTGCGCACGTTGTCCGGATTCGGCGCCCCGGCGTTCGTGCGGAACGGGTTGATGTCGAGGCCGCCGCGCCGCGTGAAGCGCGCGAGGACGGTCAAGCGCTCCGTGCGGCAGCGCGACGCGACGTCGACGAAGATCCGCTCGACGCAGTGCTCGTGGAAGCCCGCGTGGCAGCGATACGACACGAGGTAGCGCAGCAGTCCTTCGCGGTCGATCCGCGGTCCCCGGTACGCGATCTGCACGGACGCGATGTCCGGCTGCCCGGTGACCGGGCACACCGAGCGGAACAGGCGGCTCGTGAGAACCTGCGACGTGGTCGCGCCATTCGCGGAAAGCGATCCCGGCTCGACGTCGTAAGCGGTGCACGCGACGCGCAGGTCGTCGAGGCTTTCGCCTTCGAGCTCGCGGATCGACTGCGAGCCGAACGCGGGAGGACCGCGCAGCGTCACGCCGACGCGCGCGCCGCACGCATGCGTCAGGTCATGCTCGATGGTCGCCGCGACGTCCGTCATTCCGGCAAACGGCGTCTGCGCAAACGAGCCGAGATAGAGCTTCACCGACTTCGACTCGACGATCGACGGCGAGTCGGCCGGCACCTCGAACGTTGCGAGCGCGACCTGCGGCTTGCCGCCTTCGTCGAGCCACGTCAGCTCGTAGGCGGTCCAGACGTCGGCGCCGCTGAACGGCAACGCGCTGCCGATGCCGAGCGCGCTGCGCTGCGGCGCGCGCGGCACCGCGAAGAGCAGCGCCGCGTCGTAACGATCGGGATGGCGCGTGGGGCGCCCGAGCGGGGCGCGCGCGAGCTCCGCCGCGGAAAGGTCGGCTGCCGTTGTTTGGCCCCCCCACGCTTGCCGCTGTGCGGCTGCGCTGCCCGCCGCGGGGGCGGAATTCGCGGCTCGGGGCGGCCCTTCGCCGCTCACGAGTTGCCCGGCGCGCTCGCCGGAGCGTTGCCGACGCGGCGGATGCGCGCGCCGAGCGCGGAGAGCTTTTCCTCGATGCGCTCGTAGCCGCGGTCGAGATGATAGATGCGGTCGATCGTCGTCTCGCCGTCGGCGATCAGGCCGGCGATGACGAGGCATGCCGACGCGCGAAGATCGGTCGCCATGACGTTCGCGCCGGTGAGCCGCGTCGCGCCGCGAACGATGGCCGCATTGCCCTCGACCTCGATGTCGGCGCCCAGACGCTTCAGCTCCTGGACGTGCATCATCCGGTTCTCGAAGATCGTCTCGGTGATCACCGACGCGCCTTCGGCACCGGTGGCAAGCGCCATGAACTGCGCCTGCATGTCGGTCGGGAACGCCGGAAACGGCGCCGTGCGCACGTTCGCGGCGCGGAGCGCACCGTTGCCGCGAACGCGCATCGCATGCCCGTCGACGTCGATGTGCGCACCCGCCTCGCGGAGCTTGTCGACGACCGCGGCAAGCGCGTCCGGCGCGGCGCCGCGAACCAGCACGTCGCCGCGCGTCGCGGCCGCCGCCGCCAGGAACGTGCCGGTCTCGATCCGGTCCGGCATGATCGCGTACCGAGCACCGGAAAGGCGCGGCACGCCTTCGATGACGATCCGATCGGTGCCGGCGCCACCGATCTTCGCGCCCATCGCGCAGAGGCATCCGGCGAGATCGACGATCTCGGGCTCGCGCGCCGCGTTGTCGAGCGTCGTGACGCCGTCGGCGAGCGACGCCGCCATCATCAGGTTCTCGGTGCCGGTGACCGTGACGACGTCGAACAGAAAGCTCGCGCCGCGAAGGCGCGAGGCGCGCGCATTGATGTAGCCGTGCGTGAGGTCGATCTCGGCGCCCATCGCCTGCAGGCCCTTCACGTGCTGGTCGACCGGCCGCAGGCCGATCGCACAGCCGCCGGGCAGCGACACACGCGCCTCGCCGCAGCGCGCGAGCAACGGCCCGAGCGCGAGGATGGACGCGCGCATCGTCCTGACGAGCTCGTACGGCGCGAGCGGCCAGTCGACGTGCGCCGCCTCCAGCATGACGCCGCCGCGCTCGTCGTCGTGCTGGCGCACACCCATCTGCGACAGGAGCGCCCGCATCGTGCGCACGTCGTTCAGCCGCGGGACGTTGGCGAGCGTCAGCGGCTCGGCGGTCAAAAGCGAGGCGCAGAAGATCGGCAGCGCCGCGTTCTTGGCGCCCGAGACGCGCACGTCGCCTGCGAGCCGCTGGCCGCCTTCGATGACGAGCTTATCCATTCGCCGCTTCTTCCGGCGTCAGCGTCGTCATCGACAGCGCGTGCACTTCCTCGCGCATCCGATCGCCCATCGCCGCATAGACGAGCCGATGCCGCGCGATGCGCGAAAGGCCGCGGAAGGCGGGCGAAACGATCCGCGCCTCGAAATGGTGGCCGTCGCCGCCGACCTCGACCTCGTCGCATGCGAGGCCGCTCTTGATCGATGCTTCGATCGATTGGGGAGTGACCATTTGGGAAACCGCCTTATTCAGTGCCGCAGCTTGTAGCCGCGAGCGAGCATTGCGAGCGCGACCGCTGCGAGCGCGACCGCGGCTCCCGCGACGAGCGCAAGCGACAAGCCCGGCGCGATGTCGGAGAGTCCGAAAAATCCGTAGCGAAACCCGTCGATCATATAAAAGAACGGGTTGAAATGCGACAGCGCCTGCCAGAACGGCGGCAGCGTATGGATCGAGTAGAAGACGCCGGACAGGAACGTGAGCGGCATGATCAGGAAATTCTGGAACGCCGCGAGCTCGTCGAACTTGTCGGCCCAGATGCCGGCGATCAGGCCGAGCGTCGCCAGTATGCCGCTGCCGAGGACCGCGAATGCGAGCGCGACGAACGGATGCGCGATCGCGATCGGGCCCGGCGCGAGCAGCAGCGTGACGGCGAAGACGCCGCAGCCCACGGCGATGCCGCGCACCATCGCGCCCAGCACGTACGCGGCGAAGATGTCGAGCGGCGACAGCGGCGGCAGCAGCACGAAGATCAGGTTGCCGGTGATCTTCGACTGGATCAGCGACGACGACGCGTTCGCGAACGCGTTCTGCAGCACCGACATCATCACGAGGCCCGGCACGAGGAACTCCGTGTAGCGGACCTGCCCGCCGAACACCGATACCCGCGACTCGAGCACGTGCGAGAAGATCAGCAGGTAGAGGAGCGCGGTCAGCACCGGCGCGGCGATCGTCTGGAAGCTCACCTTCCAGAAACGCAGCAGCTCCTTGTAGAGCAGCGTGAGCCAGCCGGTGCCCCTGAACGCAGGCGGCGAAAGCGCGCTGCGGATCACGATTCGGGCACCTCGGCGATGCGCCGCGGCTCGTCGGACGTGCCGCTACCGGCCATGATGCGCAGGAACACCTGCTCGAGATCCGTCCCCGCGAGCGTCAGCTCGTCGATCGCGATGCCGGCGAGCCGGAACGACGCAAGCAGGCGCTCGAGCTCGCCGTAGCTGTCGAGGCCGAGATAGTAGACCTGGCCCTCGCGATCCTGCAGACGGCCCGCCCATTCTTCCGGCAGTCGCGCAGCCGACACGCGAACGGTCAGGCCGGAGAAGCGCGACAGCAGGTGCTGTGTCGTGTCGAGCGCGACGATGCGTCCGGCCTTCATCATCGCGATCCGCGTGCACAGCGCTTCGGCTTCCTCGAGGTAATGCGTCGTCAGGATGATCGTGTG
>Ga0070681_10002651_pt1 | contig 16433 bp, 19 predicted proteins | sample KBSC83BmetaG_FD_65650 | JGI IMG/M metagenome (GOLD analysis project Ga0070681, IMG submission 65650) | Corn rhizosphere microbial communities from Kellogg Biological Station, Michigan, USA - KBS C8-3B metaG | ecosystem: Host-associated > Plants > Roots > Rhizosphere | place: USA: Michigan...
GAGCCGTGGCGGCTCTACCAGAACTACATCCGCGACTTGCTGATGCTGCGGCACCGCCCGCTCGTCGACGAGGCGCTGCAGTTCTCCAACCCCGCAACCGCGGCGGACCGCACCGCGGAGCCCCTCTCCGCCTAGCGGTCGTGGTGGGGCGGGCGCTCGTCCAGAAGCCGCTGCACGTCGGCGTCGTCGTCACGGCTCGGGTCCTCGCCCCAGCCGAGGTCGGTGTCGTCGGTGGTCTGCTCCGGCAGCGGCTCGTCGTCCGGCCGAGTCACGACGCGCCGTCCGACTGCGGGAGGCGTGCCAGCCGGCGTGACCGGACGAGCTCGTCAGCCGGGATCTCGAGCAGGTCGGCTTCCGAGCCCAGCGCGGCGAAGACGCCGCACAGGTCGCGCTGGCTCACCATCCCGACGACCTTGCCGTCGGCGACGACGGGCAGGTGACGGATCCACCTGGTGGCCATGTGCCGAGCGGCCTCCGGCAACGTCGTGTCCGGCGTCACTGTCAGCACCGTCGTCGTCATGACCGTGCTGACCGGGGTGCGGTCGAGCTCGAAGCCGCGGGCGGCTGCCTTCATGACATCGCGCTCGGTCAGGATGCCGAGCATCTCGTCGCCGTCCATGACCAGCAGCGACCCGGTCTGCTGCTTCCACATCAGGGTTGCCGCGGCGCGCAAGGAGTCCGACGGGGAGTCGACGACGCTCGCTCGCGTCATCACATCTGCCACCTGCATGCGTCGAAGCGTAGTGAGGCGGCTCAGCTCTCGAACTTGTAGCCGAGCCCCCGCACCGTCATGAGGTGACGCGGGTTCGCCGGGTCCGGCTCGATCTTGCCGCGCAGGCGCTTCACGTGGACGTCGAGCGTCTTGGTGTCGCCGACGTAGTCACTGCCCCAGACCCGGTCGATCAGCTGGCTGCGGGTCAGCACGCGGCCGGTGTTGCGGAGCAGGAACTCCAGCAGCTCGAACTCCTTCAGCGGCAGCGAGACGGCGTCGCCGTTGACGCTGACGACGTGCCGGTCGACGTCCATCCGCACCGGGCCCGACTGCAGCACCGCCGATGACGGCTCCTCACCGTCGTTGCCGTGTCGGCGCAGCACTGCGCGGATGCGCGCCACGAGCTCGCGCGCCGAGAACGGCTTCGTGACGTAGTCGTCGGCGCCGATCTCGAGACCGACGACCTTGTCGACCTCGGCGTCCTTGGCGGTCAGCATGATGACGGGAACGTCCGACCGCTGCCGCAGCTGGCGACACACCTCGAGCCCGGAGAGTCCCGGAAGCATCAGGTCGAGCAGCACGAGGTCGGCACCCGCCCGGTCGAACTCGGCCACGCCGTCGGGGCCGGTGGTCGCCATCGCCACCTCGAACCCCTCCTTGCGCAGCATGTAGCCGAGCGCGTCGGAGAATGACTCCTCGTCCTCGACCACGAGGATCCTCGTCACGATGTGGCTGCCTCCTGACTCTGTTCTGCTGCGGGCTCGGTGACGACTGCGGGCAGCCGGACCGTGAACGTGCTGCCGGCACCCGGCCGGCTCCACACGCTGACCTCGCCGCCGTGGTTGCCGACGATGTGCTTCACGATCGCGAGGCCGAGACCGGTGCCACCCGTCGCGCGCGAACGCGCAGGGTCGACGCGGTAGAACCGCTCGAAGATGCGTTGCTGGTCGCTCTCCGCGATGCCGATCCCCTGGTCGGTGACCGCGATCTCGATGGCGTCGTCACGACGCTGCAGCGTGACGGCGACCTGCGTGCCGTTGGCGCTGTAGGCGACGGCGTTGTCGAGCAGGTTGGACAGCGCCGTCACCAGCTGCTGCTCACTGCCGCGTACGACGAGACCGACGTCACCGCCGCGCACCAGCCTGATGCCCTTCGCGTCGGCGACGCTGCGGGTGCGGTCGAGCGCTTCTTCGACCACGGCGTCCATCCAGACGTCGACCGGCACCGGCTGCGCCTCGCCGCCCTGCAACCTCGACAGGTCGAGCAGCTCCTGCACCAACCGCGACAGTCGCTGTGCCTCCCGCTGCATGCGGGCGAGGAAGTGCTGGACCGCGTCCGGGTCGTCGCGGGCGTCGAGCGCGGCCTCGGTCAGCAGCGTGAGCGCACCCACGGGCGTCTTGATCTCGTGACCGACGTTGGCGACGAAGTCCCGGCGTACCGCCTCGACCCGCCGCGACTCGGTGAGGTCGTCGACCACGAGCGCGACATCGCCGTCGTCGAGCGGCTCGGCCCGCGCACCCACCGCCATCGCCCGGCGCGGGAAGCCACCGAGGTCCAGCGACAGGTCCACCGTCTGCGCCGCGAGCGTGCGCCGCGCGGTGCGGACGAGCTGCATCAGCTCGGGGACGACGACGGTCGACCCGCGAACGACGCCCATCGAGATCGCCGCGGTGTTCGCCAGGCGCACCCGGTCATCATGGTCGACGAGGACGGCGGCCGTCGGGAGCAGCTGAAGGACGACGTCGGCGGGCATCCGCTCCGCTCTTCCGGATCGGGCGCCGGTGGCCGGCGCAGTCGGCTCGCGACGCCGGCGGCGTACGACGAGAAGCGTGCTCACGATCCCGAGGAGCAGCCCCGCCATGACAGCGACGATGACCGCCACGAGTTCATGATAGGTAGGAACTACCTGGGCATAAGCCCATCGCAAAACGCGCACCGCGGCGCCCTGGAAATCTTTCGGCGAGGTTCGCCGATGGTTCACCCGACGTACGCCGGTCGTTCATCTCACGCGCGCCGCAGGGCCGTTTCGGCGGTTACGCTGCCGATGTGCGGGACCAGTACCACGAGGAGCTCGAAGGCATCACCGACTCCCTCGTCGACATCACCCGGATGGCCGGCAGTGCCATCAACCGCGCAACCACAGCCCTGCTCGAAGCCGACCTGCAGGCGGCCGAGACCGTGATCTCCGGCGACGTCGCGATCGATGAGCTGTACGCCGACATCGAAGAGCGCGCGATGGACCTCCTCGCCCGCCAGCAGCCGGTCGCCAGCGACCTGCGCATCCTCATCACGAGCCTGCGCATGGTCGCCGACGTCGAGCGCATGGGCGACATGGCACAGCACATCGCCAAGGTCGCGCGCCGCCGTTATCCCGCATCGGCCATCCCGCCGCAGCTGCACGCGACCGTTCTCGAGATGGGACAGGTCGCGCAGCGGATCTGCGCCAAGTGCTCCAGTGTCATCGCCGGCCGTGACCTTGCCGTGGCGGCCGAGCTGGAACGTGACGACGACGTGATGGACGACCTGCACCGGCGACTGTTCCAGGTGCTGCTCGACCCGCAGTGGAGCGGCGGCATCGAGGGAGCGATCGATGTCACGCTGTGCGGCCGCTATTACGAGCGCTTCTGCGACCACGCCGTCTCAGTCGCGCGGCGCGTCGTCTACCTGGTCACCGGCGAGCGCGTCGCCGCCGCGACCGACGCCTGACTGCCCACAGGCACTCCCCGGGCGCGTTCGCCGAGCGGCCATAGGACGTTCACGTGTCGTTCATCTCGACGGGGTCGAAGGGTCAGTTTCGCTCCATAACTTCGGTGCGGCAGCCGGGAAATGCCCGGCATTGCACCGGAAGGAAATGACGACGTGAAGCTTCCGCTCGCCGCACGGGCAGTCGGAGTCACCGCAGTCGTGGCCCTCGCAGTCGCAGCCTGCGGGAGTGACAACAACGGCACGACCAACACGGCCTCTTCGAGCAACGGCGCCTGCGCCGGCGGCAGTCTCACCGGCCAGGGCTCGACGTTCCAGCAGAACCTCGAGAAGCAGTGGAGCTCGGACTTCGCCGGCAAGTGTTCCGGTGCCCAGGTGAGCTACACCGGCACGGGCTCGGGCGCGGGCATCCAGCAGTTCGGCTCCGGCACGATCGACTTCGCCGGCTCCGACGTCACGATGAAGCCGGACGAGCAGTCCGCGGCCGACAAGCGATGCAACGGCAAGGCGATCACCTTCCCTGTGACCGCAGGCGGCATCGCGATCATCTACAACCTGAAGGGCGTCGACAGCCTGAACCTGTCGGCGAAGACACTCGCCGGCATCTTCCAGGGCACGATCAAGACCTGGGACGACGCACAGATCAAGGCCGACAACCCCGGTGCGACGCTGCCGAACACGCCGGTCAACTCTTTCCACCGCGCCGACGGCTCGGGCACCACGTCGGTGTTCTCCGCGTTCCTGCAGGCGGATGCGCCGTCGGACTGGAAGCTCGGTTCGGACAAAGAGCTCAACTGGCCGGCCGGCCAGGCCGCCAAGGGCTCTGACGGTGTGGTCGCCGGCGTGAAGCAGACCGACGGCGGCATCACGTACGCCGAGGTGAGCTTCGCGAAGCAGAACCAGCTGCCGACCGCCAAGGTCAAGGGCGCCACCGGCGACTTCACGGAGCTCACCGGCGCCAACGTCTCGCAGGCGATCGACTCGGGCTTCACGGTCACCGGGACCGGCAACGACGTGAGCGGCAAGCTCGACTTCACCAAGATGACCGGCTACCCGATCTCGACGGTGTCCTACGCGATCGTCTGCCAGAAGTACTCCGACGTGTCGAAGGGCAAGCTGGTCCAGGCGTACCTGAGCTACGCCGTCGGCGACGGTCAGCAGAGCGCCGACCAGCTCGGCTTCGCTGCGCTGCCGCAGTCGCTGATGGACAAGTCCAAGGCCGCAGTAACGAGCATCGGCTGACACAACCGGACAACCCGACCGGGGCCGCGGACGATCGTCGTCCGCGGCCCTGGTCGGCAACAAGGGCCGGACCACCAGCCCTGAGCGACGAAGGACGAGGAGACCAGGGACGATGAGCGCCGTGGCCACGGGAACCGACGCGATGTCACTGCGGTCGGCGCGCACCGGGCGGCGGGCCGACCAGGCGTTCCGAGCCGTGACCCTCGCCGCCGGCTTCCTCGTCTTCGTTCTTCTCGCAGCGATCGCGCTGTTCCTCGTGCTGAAGGCGCTGCCGGCCTTCCACGCCGACAAGAGCAGCTTCTGGACGACGAAGATCTGGGATCCAGACGGCACCGGCCGCTTCGGCATCGAGGCCCTGGTGTTCGGCACCGTGTTGAGCTCGCTGCTCGCGCTGCTGATGTCCGTGCCCGTCGCGCTCGGTGTGAGCCTCTACATCACGCAGTACGCACCGCGACGCTTCGCGACCCTCCTCGGCTACGTGACCGACATGCTCGCCGCCGTCCCGAGCGTCGTCTACGGCCTGTGGGGCGTGTTCTTCCTGCTGCCGCACATGATCGGGCTGCAGGTCTTCCTGTCGCGCTACCTCGGCTGGATACCGATCTTCTCCGACGAGGGCGGCCACGCGTCGTCCTACAGCAAGAGCATCTTCGGCGCCGCGGTCGTGCTCGCCATCATGATCCTGCCGATCATCGCGGCGATCAGCCGCGAGATCTTCCGTCAGGTCGACCCGTCGCAGCGAGAAGCGGCGCTGGCCCTCGGGGCGACGCGATGGGAGATGATCCGCACCGCCGTGCTGCCGCCGAGCTGGTCGGGCGTCACTAGCGCCGTGATGCTCGGACTCGGCCGCGCGCTCGGAGAGACGATTGCCGTCGCCCTGGTCATCGGCAACACCTTCACGATCGACTGGCACACGCTCGTCCCCGGCGGCAACACCATCGCTGCGAACATCGCGAACCGGTTCGGCGAGGCGGGCTCGACGGGTCGGGCCGCCCTCATCGCCTCCGGGCTCGTGCTGTTCGCCATCACCCTCGTCGTGAACCTCGTCGCCCGTTACGTCATCTTCCGGGCCGGCAAGGAAGAGCGGGCCGCGGTATGAGCCGGCGGAGTCGGCACCTTTCTCGGGTGGTGGGCGTGTGAGTGCGATCGCCGCGGGCGGCGCTCCCGGGCTGCGGGCCGGTTCGTTGCCGAGGTGGGGTGTCGCCGCCGCCGCCGTCGCCGCAGTCCTCGGCTCGTTGCTGTTGTTCGCCGTGACTCCGATGCAGGGGGTCGCCGACTTCATCGTGTTCGCCGCGGTCGCGGTCGTGGCCACGATCACCGGCGCCAGCTGGGCGGTCGAAGGGCGGCGCCGGGCGAAGGACCGCTTCGCGACCAGCCTCGCATTCGTCTTTCTCGCGCTGACGATCCTGCCGCTGGCATTCGTCGCCTTCTACGTCATCAAGAAGGGCATCAAGCTCATCAGCCTGAGCTTCCTCACGCACTCGATGGCAGGGGTCGGACCGCTGTCGGCCGGCGGCGGCATCTACCACGCCATCCTCGGCACGATGGAGCAGGTGCTGCTGGCGAGCCTGATTGCGATCCCGCTCGGCCTGCTGGTCGCCATCTACATCACGGAGTACGCCGGCGGACCGCTCGCGACCGCTGTGCGGTTCCTCATCGACGTCATGACCGGCATCCCGTCGATCGTCGCCGGGCTGTTCATCCTCGCGTTCTGGGTGCTTGCGCTCGGCCAGGGGTTCTCCGGTTTCGCCGGCGCGCTAGCCCTTGCGATCCTCGAGCTGCCGATCATCGTGCGGTCGGCCGAGGAGATGATCAAGCTCGTGCCGATGAGCCTGCGCGAGGCGTCGTACGCGCTCGGTGTGCGCAAGTGGAAGACGGTCCTGAAGGTCGTGCTCCCGACGGCGATGTCCGGCATCGTCACCGGCGTCATGCTCGCGGTCGCCCGCGTCGTGGGCGAGACCGCGCCGGTGCTGCTGGTCGTCGGCAACAACGACTTCATCCACACGAACCCGTTCAAGGGGAGCCAGGCGTCACTCCCGTTGTTCGTGTTCCAGGGCGCCGGGTCGTCCAGCGTCTTCGACGTGAACCGCGCGTGGGCGGCCGCACTCACGTTGATCGTTATCGTCGTCGTGTTGTACGTCGCGGCGCGCCTGCTCGCCCGACGGAACACGCTGGGGCGGGGATAGAGGAGCCATGGCCAAGCGGATCGAGACCATCGGGCTCTCCTGCTTCTACGGCAGCCTGAAGGCTGTCGACGACGTCAACATCACGATCGAGCCCAAGACGGTCACCGCGTTCATCGGTCCTTCCGGCTGTGGCAAGTCGACGTTCCTGCGCGCCCTCAACCGGATGCACGAGGTCGTTCCCGGTGCGCGGATCGAGGGAAGGGTGCTTCTCGACGACGACGACATCTACGAGCCCGGCATCGACGCCGCGGCGGTGCGCCGCGCGATCGGCATGGTGTTCCAGCGGCCGAACCCGTTCCCGACGATGTCGATCTACGACAACGTCGCCTCGGGGCTGAAGCTCAACGGCGTACGCCGCAGGAGCGAGCTCGACGACGCCGTCGAGCGCTCGCTGCGCGGAGCCAACCTGTGGGACGAGGTGAAGGGCCGGCTGAACCGCGCCGGTGCCGGGTTGTCCGGTGGCCAGCAGCAGCGGTTGTGCATCGCCCGCGCGATCGCGGTCGAGCCGCAGGTGCTGCTGATGGACGAGCCGTGCAGCTCACTCGACCCGATCTCCACGCTCGCGATCGAGGACCTCATCTTCGAGCTCAAGGACCGCTACACCATCGTCATCGTGACCCACAACATGCAGCAGGCGGCCCGGGTCTCCGACATCACCGCCTTCTTCACCCTCCGCGGCCCGGGCGAGCCCGGCTACCTGGTCGAGGTCGACACCACGCAGAAGATCTTCACCAATCCGACCGAGAAGCGAACCGAGGACTACATCACCGGCCGCTTCGGCTGACCCTGATCTCGCGTAGGGACAGAAGGTGGCGCATGCTGGAGGGGTGACACGCGCGGACGGGCCGGTGCTGGTCACGACCGCGGGCAAGAACCCCCGGGACGAGCTGCGCGACCGGCAGCGCCGCTACCTCATCACCATGGGCATCCGTGTCGTCTGCTTCATCCTGGCGATCGTTCTCTTCGGCGTCGGCCTGCGCTGGGTGGCGGCCTTTGCGGTGGCAGCGTCGCTGATCCTGCCGTGGGTCGCCGTGATCGCCGCGAACGCCGGACCGCGCCGCGTCGCCGAGCGGCCGTCGCTCTACCAACGCGACCGCCGCCAGCTCCCCCCTGGCGCCTGACGGTCAGCCGACGACGAGGTGCGCCACCTCGAAGACGGCGGCTGCTGCCAGCGCGGCCATCGGCAGGGTCAGGAGCCAGGCGGCGAGGATGTTGCCGGCAACACCCCAGCGCACTGCGGAGAACTTCTTCGTCGCCCCGACGCCCATCACCGATGAGGTGATGACGTGCGTCGTCGAGATCGGCGCGGCGTAGACGTAGGCAGTCGTCATCAGCACCCCGGACGCCACCGACTGCGCGCCGAAGCCGGCGGCGTTGTCGAGCTTGAACACGCGCCGCCCGAGGGTGCGCATGATGCGCCAGCCGCCGCTGTAGGTGCCGAGAGCGATCGCAAGGGCGCAGGTCAGCTTCACCCAGAGCGGCACGTCGAAGCTGCCGAGATGGTTGGTCGTCACGAGGGCCAAGGTGATGACCCCCATCGTCTTCTGCGCGTCCTGCAACCCGTGCCCGTAGGACATCGCCGCCGACGACACCCACTGGCCGTACTTGAAGCCGCGGTTCACGTGCGACGGGTTACGCCGACGAAGCACCCACAGCAGGATCACCATGACGAGGAGCGCGAGGATGAAGCCGACCAGCGGCGACAAGACCATCGGGATGATGACCTTCTTCACCACGCCGTTCCACTTGACAGTTCCGCTGGATGCGATGGCGGCACCGACGAGACCGCCGATCAGCGCATGCGACGACGACGACGGCAGGCCGAAGTACCACGTGATGAGGTTCCACGCGATCGCGCCGACGACCGCGGCGAACACGACGGTCAGTCCTTCGTGGTTCTGCGGCACGTCGATGATGCCCTTGCCAACGGTCGCCGCGACCTTCGTCGACACCAGCGAGCCGATGAGGTTGAACACCGCGGCCAGCCCCAGCGCCACCCGTGGGGTAAGCGCACGCGTCGAGACCGACGTTGCGATCGCGTTGGCGGCGTCGTGAAACCCGTTGGTGTAGTCGAACCCGAGCGCGACGATGATCAGAATGACGAGACCTAGCGTCTCCACTCGCTAAGACTCCTTCACGGCGATCGTCTCGACCGTGTCCGCGACGTTCTCGAACGCGTCCGCCGCCGCCTCGAGCTGTTCGGCGATCTCCTTGAGCTTCAACACGGTCAAGGCGTCGAACTCGCCGCCGAACAACCGAGCCACGAACCGCCGGTAGAGCTTGTCCGCGTCGTTCTCGAGCCGGTTGATCTCGATCCAGTAGTCGCTGAGGTTCTTGAGCGACTTCAGCCGCGGCATCGCGAGGCTGGTCAGCTCGGCGGCGCGCACCAGGATGTCGGCGAGGTCCTTGACCTCACGCGGAAGCGCATCCACCTTGTAGAGGACGATCAGGTCGCCGGCCGCCTCGAAGAAGTCCATGACGTCGTCGAGCCGGCTCGCGAGCCGGTAGATGTCCTCGCGGTCGATCGGCGTGACGAATGTCGAGTTGACCTGCCGCAGGATGTTGTGGGTCCGGTCGTCGCCACGGTGCTCCTGGTCGCGCAGCTGCTTGTAGAGCCCCTCCCGCTCGTGCGGAACGGCGGTCACGAGCTGCTGCAGCGTCTGCGCTCCCTCGAGCACGTTCGCCGCCGACGCGGTGAACAGCTCGTAGAAGACGTTCTCGCGCGGGGTGAGTCGAAGACGCATGAGATCCCGTTCATCCGGCGTTCACCTGGCGGTTCGCGGCCATGGTAGGGCAGCCGCTATCAGGTCCTGCGATACCGGGCCTCCGCCAGCGAATACAGCCCGAAGCAGGCGAGCCCGGCCGCGACCGCGATGAGCAGCGCCTTGCCGCCCGGCGCCCCCGCGATGCTGCGCAGGGCGCCGTCGAGTCCCCGGGCCTTCTGCGGCTCGTAGCGGACCGCGGCGTCGATCAGGAAGCCGCCGATCACCGCAAAGACCACCCCACGTGCGGTCTGGCCCCCGACACCGACGGCCGCAACCGCCTTCTCCATCCCCGGACTCATCTGTCCCGTGCGTAACTGCTTCTCGAACTTGCGCAGCAGGCCCCGCACCGCCAGCACGACGCCCGCGATCACGAATGCCGCCCCGGCCGCGATCACCAACGCGCGGCCACCGGAGTGCCCCAACACACCGGCGGTCGCCTGCTTCGAAGTGTGGTCGGATCCGCTGCCGGTTCGGCCGGACAGCGCCGTATGCGCCGTGGACACGGCGAAGAACCCGTAGAGCACGGCGCGACCGGCCGAGACGGCGCGCTTGCCCCACTTCTTCGCGCCCTCTTCATGGTCACCAGTGACAACTTCGGTCGCACGCCAGATGGCGTAGCCGGCGAAACCGAGCGCCATCGCCAGCAGCACGATGAAGCCCCCGGTGTGGTGCGCGATCTCCTGCAGCGCTCCCTGCCGGTCGGCCTGCGCGCCGCTGCCCTCGAAGGCAATTCGCACTGCGAGCCAGCCGACGAGCAGGTAGACGACGCCGCGAGCGAACAGGCCGAGCCGGGCCATCCGGTCGACCGCCTTGCCGCCGGTGCGGCGGGCACTGTGCGGTGACGCGTCACCTATGCGGTCGACCGCAGCTGTCGCCATGATCACGTCGTACCCCGGCAACCGGGGTTGTGATCATGGCGGGCTACGGCTTCACAGCGGCCGCGACGAGAAGAGCGGTGGCCCAGCCCAGCACCAGCCCCGCGAGCACGTCGCTGGGGAAGTGCACACCGAGAAAGACACGGGTCGCCGAGACGATGAGCGGCGGGACGACTCCCAGAGCGATCCGGACAGGAGTGGGGACTCGGCCCGCGAGAACGATCGCCACCGAACCGTAGAAAGCCGCGGATCCGAGAGCGTGTCCTGACGGGAAGGAGAACCCGGCCGCGTGCGCGACCGGGTGCGCGAGGACCGGGCGGGCGCGACGGACCGCTTCCTTCACGGCGTACGCCGTGACAACCGCGACGAGACGGACGAGCAGCACGTAGAGCGCCGCCCGCCGCCGGCCCGCCAGCCAGAGCAGCGCCGCAACGACGACGGCGCCGACGGTGACGACCGTGGGATCACCGAGATGGGTGACGTCACGCGAGCTCGTCAACAGCCATGAATGCGCCAGCACCAGGACATGGGCTCGGCGGTCGGCGCTTCGGTCGAACGATGTGAGCGTCGGCCACCCGGTTCGTGCCATCACCGCGAGCGGCAGCACCACCAGCAGCGAAACCGCTGCGATCGCTCGCCAGGTGGGCCGGCGGCCAGTCCACGTGTGCCCGGTCACGGGCGGTAGACGACGAGCCGCCGCTTGGCGGGCTGCAGCACGATCTCCCGCGGCGCGTCCTGCGTCTCGCCGTCGCGAGCCAGCTGCGGGTCGTCGTCGAGGAAGCGGATCTGCATCCGGCGTACGACCCGCTCCTCATAGACCCGGCAGCGGCCGAGCCGGCCGGTCAGCACGGCGAGGACCAGCCGGGTGCGTCCCCACGGCTGGTCGGCGTCGACGATGCGGACGTCGACGACGTCCTCGTCGAGCCGCTCACGCCACGACGGGGCGAAGCCCGCTGGGTGGTAGCGACCGTTGCCGCCGAAGACCAGCCAGACGAGACGGCGCTGGTCGTCGATCTCGACCGCGGTCGGCTCCGCGCGCCCGAGCACCTCGACCAGCGCGACCGCGAGAGCCGGCCACTTCCCCAGCAGCCGCTCGCGCTTCTCCCGTCGGCGCACGAGCTCGGGATAGAGCCCGAGCGAGAACGTGTTGAGGAACGGCAGGTCCTCGCCCGCCATCGCGATCGACAGCTCGACGGCGCGCCCGGAGCGCACGGCAGCCAACGCGTCGTCGACGCTGTCGACGCCGAGCTCCGCGGCGAAGTGGTTGAGCGTCCCGGCGGGAAGCACCGCGAGCGGGATGTCGGCGTCGAGGGCAATTCCCGCCGCACACGACACGCTGCCATCACCGCCGGCGATCCCGAGCACGCGCGCACGACCGGCAGCCGCCTCAAGGGTCTGCGGCAGCTCGTCGGGGTCGTCGCACGAGACGATCTCGGCGCGCGGCAACGCCTCGGTGATGCTTCGGCGTACCGAGTCCGCGACGTTGCTCGTCGACTCGGCGCCCGCGTTGAGCACGACGACGAGACCGTCGCCGTCGGGCAGCGCCGGCGCCTCACCGTGCGCGGCCTGCGCCGCTGCCGGCGTCGAGGGTCGCGTGGGCCAGACCCGCCGCACCACGACTGCCGAGGCCGCTCCGAGTGCGACGCCGGCAAGGACGTCCGAGGGGTAGTGGACGCCGATGTGCACGCGGCCGTAGGCGACACCGGCGGCGATCGCCACCACGGGGATGGCGCGGGCCGGAGACTCCAACATGACGCCGGTCGCGAACGCGGCGGCCGATGCGGAGTGGCCGCTCGGGAACGACGTCGTGCGGGGCTGGCGGGCAAGCTGCCGCAGCGGCGGCACGTCGACGAGCGACGGCCGGCGACGGCGCACCGCCCACTTGGCCGGTCCGTTGGCCACACCGCTCGCGACCGACAGCGACATCAGACCGCGTACGGCGGCCCGCCGCCCCTTGACCCCGGTGACGGCCAGCACGCCGGCGACACCCATCCAGACAAGGCCGTGGTCGGCCGCCGACGTCAGCCACGGCACGACCTCGTCGAGGATCGGATGCTCCTTGCGCGCGACCCAGCGGAACGCGCGCTGGTCCGCGTCGACGACGCCTGCGCGCAGGCTCATCGCGACACTGCTGTCATCGCTCGGGATCCGAGGGTGGCCCGAAGCCCGCGAACAACAACGCCGTCAGCTCCTCGACCACTTGCTCCCGCGGAACGTCCGCGCCGGCGAGCCACCAGTCCCCCGCCGCCTGGACCATGCCCGCGATGCCGTGAGCCCACACGAGCGCGCGCGTTTCGTCGACGTGCTGCAACGCCGGCTCGGCGCGGATGCCGGCGGCGAGCTCATCGCCGAACCGGCGAACGAAACCCTGCACCTCGCCGCGCACCGACTCATCCTCGACCGCCGCGCGCTCCATGAGGAAGCGGTAGACCTGTGGCTGTTCCTCGATCGCGGTGAGGTAGGCGTCGATGGTCGCGCGGGTGCGCGCGCGCAGGCCGCCGCGGGTCAACAGCGCAGCCCGCAGTCGGGCCAGCAGCTCGTCGGTGTAACGAGCGGCCAGCTCGCGGTAGAGGCCACCCTTGTCACCGAAGTGGCGGTAGAGGATCGGCTTGGTGATGCCGGCTTCCGCGGCGATCACGTTCATCGACGCGGCCGACCCGTCCCGGCGTACGACGCGGTCCGCCGCCTCGAGCAGCTGCGCTCGGCGGTCTGCGGCTGCTGGAGGTGGCGTGGGTGACGCCGCGGTGATCATCTTGACAGGACGTTACCGCAGGTAACACCATTTCGACCATGGCTGACGGATTGTTCTCCCTCGAGCTCAACGAGGACCAGAAAGAGCTCCAGAAGTGGCTGCACGAGTTCGCGGCGGAGGTGATCAGGCCGGCCGCGCACGAGTGGGACGAGCGCGAGGAGACGCCGTGGCCGATCATCCAGGAGGCCGCGAAGGCAGGCATCTACTCCCTCGACTTCATGGCGTCGCAGTGGTTCGACGACACCGGCCTCGGCATGGTGATCGCGCAGGAGGAGCTGTTCTGGGGTGACGCCGGCATCGGCCTCGCCATCATGGGCACCGGCCTCGCCGCCGCGGCCGTCAGCGCCAACGGCACCCAGGAGCAGCTCGGCGAGTTCATCCCGGCGATGTACGGCACGCCGGAGGAGCCGAAGCTCGGTGCGTTCTGCTCGTCCGAGCCCGACGCCGGCAGTGACGTCGGGGCGATGAAGACGCGCGCGATCTACGACGAGGCCAAGGACGAGTGGGTGCTCAACGGCACCAAGACGTGGGCCACCAACGGCGGCATCGCCGACTGGCACGTCATCGTCGCGTCCGTCGACCCCGAGCTCGGCACCCGCGGCCAGGCGTCGTTCGTCGTGCCGCCGGACTTCAAGGGCAAGGGACTGACGCAGGGCCAGAAGTTCAAGAAGCACGGCATCCGCGCCTCGCACACCGCCGAGGTCGTGATCGACAACCTGCGGCTCCCGGGCAAGTACCTGCTCGGCGGCAAGGAGAAGCTCGACGGCCGGCTCAACCGTGCACGCGAGGGTCTGAAGAGCGGCGTGCAGCCGTCGATGGCGACGTTCGAGCGCACCCGTCCGACCGTCGGTGCGCAGGCCGTCGGCATCGCGCGGGCGGCGTACGAGGTCGCCCTCGACTACGCCAAGACGCGCGTGCAGTTCGGCCGTCCGATCATCGAGAACCAGGGCATCGCGTTCAAGCTCGCCGACATGAAGACGCGCATCGACGCGTCACGACTGCTGGTGTGGCGGGCCGCGTGGATGGCACGGCAGGGCAGTCGCTTCGAGGCGGCCGAGGGCTCGCAGTGCAAGCTGTTCGCCGGCGAGACCGCGGTCTGGGTGACCGAGCAGGCGATCCAGATCCTCGGCGGCAACGGCTACACCCGCGAGTACCCCGTCGAGCGGATGCACCGCGACGCGAAGATCTACACGATCTTCGAGGGCACCAGCGAGATCCAGCGCCTCGTCATCGCCCGCGCCATCAGCGGCACCTACATTCGCTAGCCCCCACGCCGACCTCGGATGTGGGGCGACCACGACACACCGAGAAAACTCCGGAAAAGTGGTCGCCCGACATCCGAAGTCGAGACTTGGGGTCGGCCGTTCGGACGATTCGTCCGGATTTGCTTGAGGCGGGCACCCACTGGGGCCGAGGATGCCTACGTGACGGAGATCGTGGTCCGTGACCGCGTCGTGCCCCGCGTCATCGCGGTGGTGCCCGCTGCCGTCGTCGCACTCGCCGTGCGCACCCTCACGATCGGGACGCCGCCGGCTTTCGTCCGGGTCGCCGCCGCCGCGCTGGTGGCGCTGGCCTGCTGGACCGCCTACCGGCTGCTCACCGTGAAGGTGACGATCGGCTCCGACCACGTGCACGTGCGGGGCGTGTTCTACGACGCCGAGATCCCGTACGGCGACCTGCGCCACGTGAACCACGCCGAGCCGTCCTGGGCCGTTCGCGCGCTGGTCTGGGGCACTATGCAGGCCCGCGCCGTGACGTTCGTCGTCGCCAACCGCACGATGCGCCCGCTCGCGCTGCTGTCCGTCGCCGACGACGTCGACATCGACCGCGCCGTCGATGCGATCCTCGTCCGCAGCGGGGCGTGCCGCGTGCCGGCACAGCGCCAGCCCGAGGAAGTGCCGCAACACCGGTAGGTACGACCTTCATGCCGATCGAGCCGGACGAGGACGAGGCCACCCGCCTCAACCGCAACTTCGACGACCTGCTGCAGGAGCTGCGCGTCTCGCAGAACGGCACGCAGATCCTGTTCGCGTTCCTGCTGACGGTGCCGTTCAGCAACGGCTTCACCAAGACGACGGACTTCCAGCGCGGTCTCTATCTGACGACCTTGCTGCTCGCCGCGCTGTCGGCGGCGATGCTGATCGCGCCGGCCGTGATGCACCGAGTGCTGTTCCACAAGCACCTCAAGGCACAACTCGTGCACGTCGCCAGCCGCATCGCTCTCGGCGGACAAGCGCTGCTCACGCTGACGGTCACCGGCGCGGTGCTGCTGGTCGCCGACTACATCTACTCGCTGACCGTCGCCATCCCGCTCGGCGTGGTGACGTTGCTGTGGTGGGTCGGCTGGTTCTTCGCCGTCCCGCTCGGGATGAAGGCGCGTTACGGCAACCGAGCCTCGACGACCTCGTCGACATAGGGCCGCGCCGCCGCCGACCAGGCCGGCACGAGGTCGAGCCGAAGCCGCCGGTCCACGTCGTCCGCCGTGACAGCGCCTTCTGCCGCGACCGCCCACGCGACCTCGCATCGCAACGGCGGACCCTCGGCGACGACAGGCTCCGCCGGTCCCACGGCGCCGACCTCCGCAGCCTCCGCTCCGAACCTGCGCGCCAGTCGTCGGTGCGCGCGGGCAGGGGGCTCGCCGGCACCCACCAGCGGGACCTGCGTGGTGACGCACGCGATGTTGCGGTCGAGCCGTCGCGCCACCCGGTCCACGGCGTCCTGCGCCATCCGGCGGTACGTCGTCAGCTTGCCGCCGACCACCACCAGTACCCCGTCACGGTCCAGCAGGGCGTGCCGACGGGAGAGGTCCGCGGCGCTGTCGCCGCCCGCCTGGCCGAGCAGCGGCCGCAGCCCGGCGAACCGGCCGACGACGACCTCTGGCGACAGCGGGGTGGCGAGCCCGCTCGACAGCGTGTCGAGGAGGAAGGCCTCATCAGCCTCCGACACCGACGGTTCGTCCTCCACGACGTCGACCGCTTCGTCGGTGAGGCCCACCTGTACGGTGCCGTCCGGTCGCGGCACGGCGAAGACGAACCTGTTGCGGCTGCCCGGCACGAGGATGTTGAAGCCCGACGTCGGGTGACCGAGGGCGTCGGCGCGCACCAGCAGATGCGCTCCCTTGCTCGGCTGCAGCGGCACGCCCGTGACGAGTCCGCCGCTCCAGACGCCGGTCGCGACGACGACGCACCGCGCGCGTAGGTC
>Ga0070681_10002654_pt1 | contig 16427 bp, 8 predicted proteins | sample KBSC83BmetaG_FD_65650 | JGI IMG/M metagenome (GOLD analysis project Ga0070681, IMG submission 65650) | Corn rhizosphere microbial communities from Kellogg Biological Station, Michigan, USA - KBS C8-3B metaG | ecosystem: Host-associated > Plants > Roots > Rhizosphere | place: USA: Michigan...
ACACGCAGTGCCGAGGGGACCATCAGCAGAATGGAAATCCTCTGCTGGCGCAGCGTGCGCACCAGGTGCGCCATGTCGCGATGCTCTCCGGGCCGGGCGAGCACGATCGTGGCTCCAGCCAGCAGCGGCGCAAAAAACTCCCACAGCGAGGCGTCGAAGCTGATGGAAGTCTTCTGCAACACGCGATCGAGGCTCGTGAGCTGCAGCTGCTGCGCGATCCAGCAGATGTGATTGACCAGCCCGCGGTGGGGCACCAGCACACCCTTCGGCTGTCCCGAAGATCCGGAGGTGTAGATCAGATAGGCCGGCTGATCGGGAGAGCAGGGCACGCCCGGGTCGGATCTCGGTGCCTCCGCGAGCTGCTCGGGCTCGTCCAGGCACACCAGCGCCGGGCCGGCATCGCCTCGCGCTCGGCGCAGGTGTCCGAGAATCGATTTCTGAGTGAGGATCACCGGAGCGGCAGAGTCCTGCAGCATCCAGCGCAGGCGTTCGACGGGATACTCCGGATCGAGCGGCATGAAGGCGCCGCCGGCTTTGAGCACCGCCAGCAGGGCCACTGCGAGCTCGAAGGAACGCTCGAGACACACGCCGACCGGGACACTGCGTCCGACCCCGAGCCGGATCAGCTGATGAGCCAGACGATTCGCTTGCGCTTCGAGCTCGGAGTTGACGAGCTCGGCGTTGTCGAGCACCGCTGCGATCGCATCCGGTCGCTTGCGTGTCTGCTCCGCGATCAGCTGGTGCATGCTTTTTTCGAGCGGGTATTCGCAGCGTGTGTCGTTCCACTCGATGAGGATGCGGCGTCGCTCGGCGGGGGAGAGCAGCGGAAGCTCCGCGAGCGCCTGCTCTGGAGCCTCGGCGGCTCTCGCCAACAGCAGCTGGAAATGCTCGGCCAGTCTTTGAATCGTGGCGGGCTCGAACAGCTCCGTGCGGTATTCGAATTCACCCGTGAGCGTTCCCTGCAATTCCGTCATGGCCAGCCACACGTCGCACTTGGCAATTCCACTGTGCAGCGGCAGCTCATGCAGCTTCGCGCCTTCCAGTCGCAGCGTCGCATCCGGAAGCGTCTGCAGAGCGAAGGCGACGGGATAGAGGGCGTTGCGTTGCAGGTCCCGCGTCAGTCCCAGCTCCGGGACGAGGCGGTCGGTGGGGAGCTCCTGATGCTCGTACGCCTCGAGTACCGTCCGGCGAGTGCGGGCGAGCAACTCACGGAAAGTCGGATTGCCACCGAGGTCGGTGCGCATGACGAGCGTGTTGGAGAAGAAGCCGATGGTATCGTGAAAACGCGAGCGCAGGCGTCCGGCGACCGGCGATCCGATCGACACGTCCTCGCGCCCCGAATAGCGCAACAGCAGCGTCTGGAAGGCTGCCAGCAACACCATGAAGAGCGTGCAGTTCTCCGAGCGGGCGAGTTCCTTCAGCTGCCCGAGGAGCGCGGCTGAAATCGAGAAGCGCTCGACGTCGCCTCGCAATGTCGTATGTGCGGTCCGCGCGCGATCCGTCGGCAACTCGGTGGGTTGGAACCCAGTCAATCGTGTGCGCCAGTAAGCGAGATGAGCCTGCGCTTCAGGGGAGTCGAGCCACCGCTCTTCCCAGCGAGAGAAGTCCGGATAGCCGGCGGCGGCCGCGGGCAATGACGCCGGTTTGCCGGCGGCGAAATCGCGGTACAGGACCTGCAGCTCGCGCGCGAGCACTGTCTGCGACCAGCCATCGAACACGAGGTGGTGCACGGTGAGCAGCAGAACGTGCTCTGTGTCCGCAAGCCGGAAAAGAGCGGCACGCAGCAGCGGAGCGAGAGTCAGGTCGAAGGGCTCTCTGGCGATCGCTTCGAGCGCGGTGCTCAGCGGGCTCGACGGGGTTTGTTGACTCAGGTCGACGAGCCGCAGCGGCAGAGACGCCTCGGCGTGCACCAGCTGATACGGAATTCCATCGTGCGTCTGAAACGAAGTGCGCAGGCTTGGATGCCTGTCCACGATGCCCTGCAGCGCGCGTTGCAAAGCCTTCGTGTCCAGCGGTCCCTCGATGTGCACGGCCTGCGCGAGATTGTACATCGCGTTCGGACCGGCGAGAGCGCTGGCTACCCACACGCCTTTTTGCAGAGCCGATGCCGGAAGGCGCGCAGCGGGGGTCGAGTCGGACGACTGCGGTTGCTCGTCGGGGTTGCCGCCCTCGAGTCGGTCGAGGACCTGCTGCGCCAGGGAACCTAGTGAGGGAGCTTGCAGGATCGCCACGGGCGGCAAGGCAATCCCGGTGGCCGTTTCGATGTCGTGGAGTAGTCTGAAGGCGAGCAGCGAATCGAGTCCGGACGCGATCGGAGAAGTCGAGGTCGTCGCCGAGTGTTGTTGCGTGAGGCGGCGAACGGATTCGAGAACGAACTGCGTGAGCCGGTCCAGTCGCGCTGCGCGATCGGGCAGTGCATTCAACTGCTCGCGCGAAAGCGACGGGTTGCCGGCGGACTCGGCGGACTCTGACGGCTCGCTCGCGTAAATCACCTCGAGCTCGCCGGACAGCAGCATTTCCCTGCAGCGACTGCGACGGACTTTCCCGCTGGTGGTTCGCGGAATGCTGCCAGCGCGGACGAGAACGACGCGCTGCACGGTCAGGTCGTGCTCCTGCGCGACAGCCTCACGGATCGACTGGATCAGGCTCTCGAGGTTTTCCTGCGGCGCATCGCGGCGCAGCTCCTGAACCACGACGAGTTCCTCGGTAGCCGGGCCTTCGAGACTGAAGGCGGCCACGTGGCCGCTGCGCAGCGAGGAGTGTGCGCGCTCCACCGTCCACTCGATGTCCTGCGGGTAGTAGTTGCGCCCCCGGACGATGAGAAGGTCCTTCACACGGCCCGTGATGAACAACTCACCGGCGTGCATGAAGCCCAGATCGCCGGTGCGAAGTCCCGGCCGCTCCTGGGAAGGCGTCTCGAACGTCGAGCGTGTCGCCTCGGCCTTGTCCCAGTAGCCGCGGCCGACCGACGCGCTGCGGACCAGAATCTCTCCGACGCGGTCTGCGGGAGCCGTTCGCCCGGAAGAGGAGTCGAGGATGAGGACCTCCGTGCCTTCGATGGGCGGGCCGCAGCTCACGAGCGTGCGCGCATCGGATGTCGCCGTTCGCACAATGCCTTGCTGCAGGGAATCGATGCTGACGCTGAGATAGCGAGGTGGCGTGCCGTAGGGCTTGGCGGTGACGCCCAGAGTAGCCTCAGCGAGGCCGTAGGCCGGGGAGAAGGCGCAGCGATCGAAGCCGTGCGCAGCGAAGGCCGCCAGGAAATTCTCGATCGTCGGCGGATGGATGGGTTCGGCGCCGCAGCCGGCGTAGCGCACGCGGCTGAGATCGGATGACCAGCTCGACTGAGCGGCGAGCGCCTGCGTGCAGGTCGCGTATGCGAAGTTGGGCGCAGCGGTGTGCGTGATCCTGAATTTCGCCAACGCTTCGAGCCAGCGCAGCGGCCGGCGGACGAACGTCAGCGGCGACATCAGGTAGGCCGGTTGGCCTGCGAACACGGGCATGAGGATGCCCTGCACCAAGCCATAGTCGTGGAAGTGAGGCAGCCAGCTCAGGAACCGGGACTCGTCATCGACGCGCATCCAGTGGCTTGCAGCTTCGATGTTTGCGAGCACGTTCGCGTGGGTCACCATGACACCGCGAGGCGTCGAAGTAGATCCCGACGTGTACTGCAGGTAAGCAAGCTCACAGCTCGCGCGGAGCGGCGCCGACACCGGCTCACTGGCTTCGGCGGTGTCCGTCTCGAGCCACCGGCACTGGGGGAGGCTCTCGGCCGCTTGCCGCAACGACGAGGTGGTCAGAGCGAGATGAGCGCCGGCATCCTGAGCGATCGGCGACAGGCGGGACGCCGTGAGCTTCGATCCCTGAGAAACGCTCGCCGGCACGGCGACCACGCCTGCGTACAGGCAAGCCCAGAAGGCGCAGACGAATTCGAGCCCGGGTCCGTAGACGAGCAGCACGCGATCGCCGCGCGCGCTTAGGCGTGCGATCTGTCCCGCAAGGGCTCGGGCTCTCTCGTGCAGCTGTCGGTAGGTGAGCGACTGTCCGAGACTCAGGTCATCATGGACGAAGGCGTAAGCGAGGCCGTCGGGCCGATCGGAAGCCCGAAGGGACAGGAGACCTGGAAGATCTCGCACGCGATTCGGTCCTGAATCGCGCAACGCCTGCGCAGCCGTGGCCGCGCACTCTGTAGGGTCCATTAGCCGCCGTGCATCGATGAATTATTCCCGACGCGGTGGCCGCAGTCGGACTTATTCCCCTTCTTCCCCGAGACACAGTATAGAAGGGATGGCACCGCAGCATCACGTGAGGATGCTGCGGTGTGAACGTGATCACACGCACTGGGCGGCTTAAGTCCCGCTCAGGGGATCGAGACGGAGACCGGATTGGTCGGCACGCTCTGAGTGCCGTCCGAGGTGTAAACCACCAGGGCCAGATACCAGGTCCCGGAGCTGAGGTTGTCGACCGTGTAGGTCGTGACCGTGGGATTGGAGATCTGGATCGTCCGACTCAGAGCGCTGGCAGAGGTGCCGTAGAGGATCTTGTACCCAGCGAACGTCGCCAGCGTGCTGCCGTCGACGTTCAGTGTCGGAGCCACCCACGACAGCGTCGCCGAGCCGGTGGCCATCTGATTCACTGCGACCGCGAAGGCGCTCAGAGATGCGCTCGTCTTGCCGTCGGTTGCGGAGATGACGATCCCCGAAGTCGTTCCAACATCGCCGCTCCCGGGTGTCCCTGACAGCAGGCCGGTGCTCGTGTTGAAGCTCGCCCACGAGGGCTTGTTCTGAATGCTGAAGGTCAGCGTCGAGCCGCTGGATCCGCTGGCGGTGGGCTGGAAGTTGTACGTCGATCCGACGGTGACCGCCGTGCCCGGTGTGCCGGAGATCGTCGTCGCGGCGCCGCTCGGAGGAGGCGACGATCCCGATGAGGCAGCGGCGACGGTGATCGCAAATGTCGGCAACGAGACGCTCGCCTTGCCGTCGCTCACCGAGATGACGATGTTCGCGTATGAGCCGACCTGTGCGCTCGTAGGCGTTCCGGTGAGAGCGCCGGTGGACGTGCTGAAGGTCGCCCACGACGGCTTGTTCTGGATCGCGAAGGTCAGCGAGTTGCCGTCGGGGTCTCGAGCAGTCGGTGTGAACGAGTAGGCGGCTCCCGCGGTGACGGACGTCGTTGGCGTGCCGCTGATCGTGGGAGGCTGATTCGGAGGCGCCTGTACGGTAATCGAGAACGTGGGCAGCGAGACGCTCGCCTTGCTGTCGCTGACACTGATCTGGATGTTCGCGAACGTCCCTACATTGCTCGTCGCCGGTTTTCCGCTCAAGGCGCCGGTGACGCTGCTGAAGCTCGCCCACGAGGGCTTGTTGGCGATCGTGAAGGTGAGCTTGTCGCTGTTCGCATCGGAGGCCGTGGGCACGAACGAATACGTCGCGCCCGCGACCACCGTCGTCATCGGCGTTCCGGAGATCTGCGGCGGTGTATTGCTCGGCGGGGTCGGCGATGTCGGCGGCGTTGGCGAAGTGGGCGGCGGGCTGGCGGCGGGCGGCGCCATGATCGTGATGGCGAAAGGAGCCAACGCGGCGCTGCCGCCCTTGCCGTCGCTCACGGAGATGACGATATCTGCGGACTGTCCCACGTCGGTGCTCGCCGGCGTGCCGGTTAATTGCCCGGAGCTCGTGTTGAAAACGGCCCAATCCGGTTTGCCGTCGATCGCGAATGTCAGCGTGTTGCCTTCCGGATCGACCGCCGAGGGCTGAAAGGTATACATCTCGCCGGCTTGCACCGACGTAGCTGGCGTGCCGGTGATGGTGGGAGCGTTATTTGCTGGAGCGCTCGCCGGTGCCGCCGTCGTCGGCGCGGTGGCCGCTTCTGCAACCGGCGTGTCGCTGGTGCTGCCCTCTCCGCAGGCGGTGAGTGCAACAGCGAGAGTCAAAGAAACAGCGACGGAAGCGAACCGTCGGCACGTTGATAGTGCATGGCCCATTATCGAGAACTCCCCGGCCCGGCCGTTGACAACACTGCAGGGCGGTGAAAGTTCCAGGGCTCGCGCGAGAAAGGCGGCTGTTAGATCGACGCAGACGCGAAGAAGACGTTCCGCTGTGAACGGATCACGGCAACCCCGCTATCTTTGTCGAGCACTCTCGCAAGACCGGAAGCTTTGCGCCCCCGCCTCACGACGGGTTTGCCCTTGCTTACGTGAGTGCAGTGTTGGCGTGCATGCGCGTCGTTTGCAAAAGTCGCTGCTGACAGACGTACGCGCGGCGCGACAGCGTGCGCGCACTCTCATTTCACTCGAGCGACATAACACTGCAACGCAGTGCGCGATGTCTGCCGGTCGCGCGCCAGGTGAGTGACATTCCGTGACTGTCGAGGCGTGTCTCGTCGTTAAATGGAGACGAGGGCCGGTTCATTACCAATCAAGAGCTTAGGCATCACCTCTGACATTACGTCGAGCTTGGCTGTCGTTCGATGGCGACGCCTGAGGCGCAGCCGGGCGCTCTTATGTCGCATCGTAGCGCGCTAATCAACTGATTTGATTGACTTAGTGAGCCGCTGGCTTGATGCTTGCACCGCCTTAGCGCCTGGGCGCCGTCGCTTGCGCCCAAGCTATGTCAAAAGAGAGAACGCTGGAGGCTTTCATGCTGAAGTTCCGCTCGCCGTTGCGCGCGCTTGCCACAGGTCTGCTCATCGCGGTGTTGACTGCAGCGTGTGGCGGAGGCGGAAGTGCTACCACGGCGGATGCTTCGCTCGGTGCCGGCGGCAGTAGCGGAACCGGCAGTGGAGGAAGCGGTGGCAGCGGTTCCGGCGGCTCGGGCGCTTCCGGCGGTACGACCATCTCCGGCTCGCCTTCGACGACCGCCACCGTCGGTCAATCCTATAGTTTCACGCCGACCTCGACTGGCACGGGTCTCACCTTCAGCATTCAGAACAAGCCCTCGTGGGCGTCTTTCAACACCAGCACCGGCATGCTCTCCGGCACGCCTGCCATGGGCGATATCGGCAGCGATGCTTCGATCACCATCTCGGTGAGCAACGGTTCGGGCTCAGCATCTCTCACCGCCTTCAATATCACGGTGAACCAGATCGCCACCGGCAGCGCGGTCCTCAGCTGGACCGCTCCGACGCAGAATACCGATGGCACCGCCCTCACTTTGAGCGGATACAAAATTCTCTACGGCACTTCTCCGACGGCGCTCACGCAGTCGGTGTCGGTCAGCAATCCCTCGCTGACCACTTACACGGTCCCGAATTTGTCCTCCGGCACCTGGTACTTCGCGATCGTCTCGCTGGATAGCTCGGGCTCGCAAAGCGTGCCGACGAACGTCGCCAGCGCCACGATCTAGGTTCGGAACCCTTCCTGCCCCTCTGTTTCCGGGGGTCGCCGTCGCGGCCGCCCCCAGGTATCCCGTGCGCCCGGGATTATGAGACCCAGCGCACTGAATTTCCGCGCCCCCTTCCGGCACCATTCGACCCCTGAACTGGGGATATCAATACCAAGAAGACCCCGCCCGGAACGGTGGCGTGGGCCCGGCGGGAACTACCCGCTCAGGCTCGGAGGCCGATTTTGTCGCACCGCTGCAACCCATTCGACGGAGGATGCGCGCGGCGACTCCGAGTCGCTTATCATTGACTTAGCTCGGATACCGAAAAGAATGCCGGAACAGCTCCCGTTTCCCCCCCTCAGCCTCTCAAGGCTCGCTAGCGCGCTCCTCGTCTGGCTGTGCCTGGCCATGTCCGGCTGCGCGGACACGACCAAAGTGACCAACGTCAAGGAGGCGGCGAAGACCACCGCCCCCGAGTACCGGATCGGTCCGGGCGACACGCTCAACGTCTACGTCTTCAACCAACCCGAGCTCACTCTCAACGTGCAGGTGCGTCCGGACGGGCTGATCTCCACGCCGCTGGTCGAGAACATGCCGGCGGCCGGCAAGACCCCGAGCCAACTCGGGCGGGACATCGAGGGAGTGCTCGGCGAGTACGTGCGCTCGCCGAAGGTCAATGTCATCGTCACGAATTTCGTGGGTACCTACGGCGATCAGATCCGGGTCGTCGGTCAGGCTGCGCATCCCCAGGCGCTCGCGTATCGCAACGGTATGACGCTGCTGGACGTGATGATCACGGTCGGAGGCCTGGGCGAGTTCGCCTCGGGCAATCGCGCTCACATCGTGCGGCGCGACGGTGACAAGCAGCTCGAGATCAAGGTGCGTCTCGACGATCTGATCAATAAGGGCGACATCGGCGCCAACGTGGCAATGTTGCCTGGCGACGTACTCATCATTCCGCAATCGCGCTTCTAGAGACGGCAACGCCATGCAGGAAATCATCAGCCAGGCCCTCATACAGTTGCGCGGCGCGTACCGGTACCGCTGGTACGCCCTGCTGGCGGCCTGGATTGCCGCTGTCATCGGCTGGGGCTTCGTGATCATGATGCCCGACACCTACGAGGCGCGGGCCCGCGTGTTCGTCGACACAGACACAGTGCTGAAGCCGCTGCTCAACGGCCTCGCAGTCAACACCGATGTGACCAATCGCGTGAACATGATGGCGCGCGTCATCCTGGGCCGTCCGAATCTGGAGCGCGTGGCACGCGAGACGGACCTGTCGCAGCGGGCACATACCCCGCAGCAGATGTCCGCCCTGGTGACTTCGCTGTCGAACAGGATCACGCTCGAGAGCGGCAATGGCAGCAACATCTATTCGATACGCTTCACGGATAAGGATCCGGTGATGGCGCAACGCGTGGTGCAGCACCTGCTCGATGCGTTCGTCGAGGACACCCTGGGCATCAAGCACGCCGACTCCGGCACCGCGCAGCAGTTCCTGAAGACCCAGATCGCCGAGTACGAGCAGCGCCTGCACGATGCCGAGGAGCGCCTGGCGGACTTCAAGCGGCGCAACGTCGGTCTGATGCCCGGACAGACGGGGGATTACTACACGCGGCTGCAGACCTCTCTCGCCAAGCTCGACGAGCTGCACGCGAAGCTGCGCCTGACCACGGAGCGCCGCGCCGAGCTCAACAGGCAAATCAGCGGCGAGGAGCCCACGTTCGGGCTGTTCACCGGTTCTTCCTCCGGCGGCGAGACCTCCACCAGCGGCCCGATCGATGCGCAGATCGCCGACTACAAGCGCCAGCTGAATGTGCTGCTGTTGCAGTACACGGAGAAGCACCCGAAGGTGATCGCCGTGCAGGAGACGATCGCGCAGCTCGAAGCGCAGAAGGCCGCCGAGAAGAAAGCTCACTCGAAGGACCCACCGCCGCTGCCGCAGAATCGCTCGGACGCCGCCGCGATGGCGCTCGACATCAATCCCGTGTATCAGAGCCTGCGCATCGAGATGAGCCACGCGGATGTCGAGCTCGCCGAGCTGAAGCAGCAGATCGGGGAGGAAGAGGAAAACGTCAAGGAGCTGCGCTCGAGGGTGAACACGATCCCGGAGACGGAGGCGCAGCTGACGCAGCTGAATCGCGATTACGAGGTGACCAAGACCCAGCATCAGCAACTGCTGCAGCGCCTGGAGTCCGCGCGGCTGTCCGATCAGGCCGAAGCCAGCAGCGAGCCGGGACGCTTCCGCGTCATCGAGCCGGTGACACGGCCGCTGGTCCCCATCGGCCCCAACCGGCTGCTGCTCATGTCCGGCGTGCTGGTGGCCGCCCTCGGTCTGGCGCTGGTACTCGCTATCGGGCTGAATCAGATGAACCCGGTGTTCCTGACGCGCGCCATGCTCGGGACCATCACGGGACTTCCGGTGCTGGGCGCGATCAACTTCGTGGAGTCGATAGGCAACCGGCCGTTGCTGCGCCGTGACCCGGTGCTGCTGGGTATGGCAGGCGGGGGACTCCTCCTGGCCTACGTGGTGGGCGTTGGGCTCGCCAACCCGGTCAGTCGCCTGTTGCACACATGGGTGGGATAATTCAATGAGCATCGTCGAAAGAGCACTGCACAAGGCACAAGGATCGAAGCCGGTGACGCCGCAGCCGGAGGTGCCTGCCGTGGCCATTGCGCGCGCCGCGACGCAGAGAACGCGCGATATCGGTCCGACAACGGCAGCCCCCGCGAACGCGCCCCTCATGCAGGAGGCAGCGCGCTCTCCCGCCGAGGTGATCAAGCTGGACTCGGGCTCGCTGCGCCACCTGGGAGTTTTGCCTCCGGCAGGCACGGATGAGCGCCTGACGGAGCAGTTTCGACGGGTGAAGCGCCCGATCGTCGATTTCGCGACCGGGCGCGGGCCTTCGGAGAGCGGACGCACGAACGTCGCGATGGTTACCAGCTCCGTCGCCAATGAAGGCAAGACATTCAACTCGTTCAACCTGGCGTTGAGCATCGCTCGGGAGCGCGACGTATCGGTCCTGCTCGTCGATGCCGACGTGGCGAAGCGTCACATCACCGAAGCCCTGGGCTTGCAGAACCGTCCGGGGCTCACGGATTCTCTCGCCGAGGCGACGATCGATCCGGAGTCCTTGGTGCTGGCCACCAGCGTGGCGGGGCTTTCGATCCTGCCGGCCGGCCGACGCACGAGCGCGGCGCCGGAGCTCTTTGCGAGCGCGCGCATGGCGGAGATCGTGCGGATCCTGGGTGATGCGGATCCCCGTCGCATCGTTCTTTTCGACAGCTCCCCGCTGCTGCTGACGAATGAGTCGCAGGCGCTCACACGCCTGGTCGACCAGATCGTGCTCGTGGTGCGCGCGGAGTCGACTCCGCAACCGGTACTGCTCGAGGCCATCAACCTGCTCGATCGCAGCAAGACGATCCGCTGCATCCTCAACCAGGCGCGCACCTCCGGGATGAGCGAGTACTACTACGGGTACGGTTATCACCAAAATGACCGGCCCGCGGAGTAACTGCGGTTCCCGGGCAGTCCGGGGAGCACGCGCACTCGGAACGGTTCTTCTTCTGGCCGCGATCGGGATGTCCGGCGCTCGCGCGCAGACGGTGTTCCTGCCCCGCATCAGCGCGGCCGCAGTGTATACCGACAACATCAATCTGGCGCCCGATGACGCCAAGCAGGAGGACTACATCGCGGTCCTCATGCCTGGTCTGCACTTCGACCATACGAGCCTCAAGCTGCACACCGGCCTCGACTACGATCTGCAGGCGCTGCGTTTCGCGCACTCCCAGACCGGTACCAGCCTCTTTCACCGCGGCACCTTCGACTCCGAGCTGACGATGCTCCCGGACTGGCTGACGCTCGGCTTGAACCTGACGCGGGAGCAGAGCTCGAGCAGTCCGACCGCGCCGACCAACACCAACAGCCTGTTCCCCACCGGAGACGTGGCCAACCGCACCTTCGGCGGCGCGACGCTCGATCTCGCCCACAAGTTCCGTCTATTCCGCTTCGACCTGCGCTATATCCAGGCATTCGTGAAAAACCAGCAGACCGATTTCAACAATCCGAATCTGCAGAACAGCCGCGACCGCGACTACAGCGCGTTGGTCGGCTCCGTAGACCGCAATGCCAAGTTCACCTGGGATACGCAGTACTCGCGCACGCAGACCAGCTATGAGCGCGCCCAGCGCTACCTGAACGAGAGCGCTACCCTCGAGCTAGGCTATCGGGTGCTGCCCGACTGGCGGCTCATCGCGCGTGGCGGAGCGGAGAGCGACCCGAACAAGGGCATCGGCCAGGGCGGCCTCGGGTCCACCGAATATGCCGGCGGCTTCGACTGGGTGCCGAGCATTCGCGATGAGATCCGAGCCCTCGTCGGGCGGCGTTTCTATGGCACCTCCTACGAGGGGCTGTGGCGGCACACCTCACGCATCCTGGAACTGTCCGCGAGCTACCTGGAGCAGCCGACGACCGAGGACAACCGCTACGTCGCGGGCGGGATCGGCGAGGCTCCCCCGCCCCTGACGCCGACGACCTTGCCCGGCAATCAGGTGGGCACCGGCGGGGTGGTCGGTCCGGGAGCCGGTGTGGTCGGCGCCATCGGCCCAGGCGTTTTCAGCGATTTCACGCGCCTCACCTCCGATGTCTTTCTGCTGAAGGAGGCGACCGCGCGGGCCACTCTCCGTGGGCGTATCACCTCGATCGGCCTCATCCTGACTTCGGAGGAGCGCCAGTACATCACTTACAACGGGGTGCAGGTGGCCGCCACCGGCATAGTGCCGCCGACCGACAAGACGCGCGGCGCGGATCTGAACATCACGCGACGGTTCGGCCCGAAGATCGATGCGAGCCTGGATGCCAGTGTGAGCAAAGTCTCGTTGCTCGAGGGTGGCTCCTATCGCGAGCAGCGCTATACATTGACCGTCACGGACCGTATCGGTGTGCGATCCAGCCTGGTCTTGCGCCTGGATCATGACCAGCGTCTCGGCGGGATCGGGGAGTTCAAGGCCAACATGGTGGCTTTGAGCTTCCAGCTGGGCGTCAACGGTCCGACCACCGGCGCAGGTCTCCCGGGCGGCGGCGGATACGGCGCGCCCGGGATCGGCACGCAGCCCGGCGGCTTCCCCACGCACTGACGAAGAGTTTCTTGCAGATGACCCAACCTTCCAGCAACGCTGCTTTGGATGAAGCGCCGCGCGCCTCAAACGCGGTGGCCGCTTGCACGGTCAAGCCGTTTGCCGCGGGCGACCGTGCGCGCTGGAACGCGTTCGTGAACGGGCACCCCGAGGGCACGTTCTTTCACCTCGCTGAGTGGCAGGACGTGCTGCGACGAGCCTTCGGGCACCGGTCGCACTATCTGTACGCCGAGCGCGGTGGCGAAGTTTGCGGAGTGCTGCCGCTCGCGCAGGTCAAGAGCCTGCTCTTCGGGCACTCCCTGGTGTCGACGCCGTTCTGCGTCTACGGAGGCATCGTTGCCACCGACGCGGAGGCTCATGCTGCGCTCACGCGCGCGGCCTGCGATCTGGCCACCAGGCTCGGTGTCGGACATCTGGAGATGCGCAATCGGACGCAGCAGCATCCCGGCTGGGTGAGCAAGGATCTGTACGTCACCTTCCGCCGGCCCATCCAGCCCGAGTCGGAAGCCAACATGAATGCCATTCCACGCAAACAGCGTGCGATGGTTCGCAAGGGACTGCAGAAAGGCCTGCGCGCGGACATCGACACGAGCTCCGGTCGCCTGTACGACATCTATTCGGAGAGCCTGCGTAACCTCGGTACACCGGTGTTCTCCCGGCGCTATCCGGAGATACTGCGTGAGGTCTTCGGCGCGCAGTGCGAGGTGCTGACGGTCGTCGACGGGCAGCAGCCGGTGGCGAGCGTCATGAGCTTCTACTTCCGCGACGAGGTCCTTCCGTACTACGGCGGGAGCACATTCGCCGCCCGCGCGGTCGCCGGCAACGACTTCATGTACTGGCAGGTCATGGAGCGAGCCCGCGAGCGCGGCCTGAAGCTGTTCGACTTCGGCCGCAGCAAACGCGACACGGGCGCTTTCGACTTCAAGTCCCACTGGGGTTTCGAGCCGCAGCCGCTGTGCTATGAGTACTTCCTGGTGAAAGCTCGCGAGATGCCCAACCTCAGTCCGACGAACGCCAAGTACGGTCGGATGATCCGCGCCTGGCAGCGCCTGCCTCTGGGTCTCACGCAGATGCTCGGGCCGCCTCTGGCCCGCCACCTCGGTTAGCCGGGAGAGCATCGTGTGCGGAATCTACGGCGTGTTGAGTTTGAGCGGTGCGCGGCGGACCGATTCCGCAGTGCTCTCGCGCATGGGCCGCGCCATTCTGCATCGAGGTCCCGACGACGAGGGTAGTTTCGTCGACGATCAGCTCCTGCTCGGCATGCGCCGGCTGTCGATCATCGACGTCGCCGGCGGCCATCAGCCGATCAGCAACGAGGACGGCAATCTCGTCGTCGTCTGCAACGGCGAGATCTACAACTTCCGCGAATTGCGCGCCCGTCTCGAGCAGGCCGGCCACAAGTTCGCCACGCGCAGCGATACCGAGGTCATCGTCCATCTCTACGAGGAGAAGGGCGATGCGTTTCTGCAAGAGCTCGAGGGCATGTTTGCCCTGGCGCTCTGGGACCGCCGCGCCAAGCGGCTGATCGTTGCGCGCGATGCCATCGGGATCAAGCCGGTTTACTACACGCTGGCCCAGGGGCAGCTCGCCTTCGCTTCGGAGGCCAAGGCGCTCCTGGAGTTGCCTTACGTGCGCGCTCAGCTCGATCCCGCGGCGCTCGCGCAGTTCTTCGCCTTCGGCTATGTGTGCGCTCCGAGCTCTCTGTTCGAGGGGATCCGCAAGCTCGAGCCCGGGGAGGCGCTGTTCATCGACAACGGCAAGCTCACGAAGCAGCGCTTCTGGAGTCTCCCGGCGGAGGTGGACGAGTCGCTCAGCGAGCGCGACTGGATCGAGGCGACCCGCGCCGAGATCGAGCGATCCGTGCGCGATCAGATGGTCAGCGATGTGCCGCTCGGCGCCTTTCTGAGCGGCGGAGTCGATTCGAGCAGTGTGGTCGCGCTGATGTCGCGCCACACCGATCACCCGGTGAAGACCTACTCGATAGGTTTCAAGGGCTCCTCCGGAGCTGAGCTCTACAACGAGCTGCCGTACGCGCGCATCGTCGCCGATGCTTTCAAGACCGAGCACCGCGAAATCATCGTGCAGCCGGACGTTGCGGCCATCCTGCCGGATCTCATCTGGCACATGGACGAGCCTGTCGCCGACGCTGCTTTCATCACCACCTATCTGGTCTCGAAATTTGCGCGCGAGGATGTGACCGTCATCCTCTCCGGTGTCGGCGGAGATGAGCTGTTCGGCGGGTACAAGCGGTACATGGATGAGAGTTATCGCGGCCGCTATCAGCTCATTCCGCGCATCCTGCGCAGGCACGTGATCGAGCCGATCGCGCGCCGCCTGCCGAGCGATCGGCATTCGCCGCTGCTGAACAAATTGCGTCTGGCACGCGCGTTCGTGCTGGCCGATTCGTTGGGATTCGAGGATCGCTATCGGCGCTACATGGAGGTCTTCGACACCGCCGAGCGCGCCGAGCTGCTCGTCAATCCCGCGCATGCAGAAGACTGCATCGCGCGGGGATTTGCGGGCACCCGGTCCAAGGATCCGCTGCGACGCCTGATGGACGTGGATCTGGCTACGCAGATGCCCGAAGACCTGCTGATGCTCACCGACAAGATGAGCATGGCCGTGTCGCTGGAATGTCGCGTGCCTCTGCTCGACCAGCGCCTGGTGAAGCTCGCAGCCCGCATGCCGGCGAAGACCCGCATCCAGGGCGGCAATCTCAAGCACACGATGAAACTCGCCATGACCGGCATTCTTCCGCAGAACATCCTGTATCGGGAGAAGCGCGGTTTCGGGGCGCCGATCGGCGCCTGGTTCAAATCCGAGCTGGCGCCGATGCTGCGCGAGATGCTCTCCGAGTCGACGCTCTCGCGTCGCGGCCTCCTGGATCCGAAGGCTGTGGCACGCGTAGTGCAGCAGCACGAGCGGCAGGAGGCGGACCGTACCGACCACTTGCTGGCGTTGGTGAGCCTCGAGATCTGGTGCCGGATGTATCTGGACGGCGCCACGCCTGCCGCGGTTGCAGACGAGCTGCGCGGGAGCATGGCGGCATGAAGGTTCTATTCGTCTGTCATCGAGCGCCGTACCCTCCGAAACGGGGCGGAAAGATTCGTCCGTTCAACATCATTCGCCATCTCACGCAGCAGGGCCATCGTGTCACCGTTGCCTCGATAGCCCGCACGCAGGCGGAAGCTGACGAGGCCGCCGGTCTGCGCGAGCACTGCGAGAAGACCATTATCGAAGTCATTCCGGATCGCGTGGCGTGGCCGCGCATGGTCGCCTGGCTTCCCACGACCCGTCCTTCGAGCTTCGGATACTTTTATTCGCGGCGACTCGAGCGGTCGATCTCGAGCGAGCTCGCGGGCGGCTCGTACGATCTCGCCTTCGTGCATTGCTCCTCCGTGGCTCCCTATGTCGCGCCGGGGCACGCCACTCTCAAAGTGCTCGACTACGGCGACATGGACTCGCAGAAATGGCGCGAGTACGTCGACTACAAGCCCTTCCCGCTGTCCACCGGATACTGGCTCGAGGCCGCCAAGCTGGAAGCCGCCGAGCGCCGCCTGGCGAAACACTTCGACCTGTGCACCTGCACCACCCGGGCGGAGCTCGAATCGCTGCGTGGGTTGGGCGTCACGACGGCCACGGAGTGGTTTCCCAACGGCGTGGACAGCTCGACGTTCACACCGGCTCCGGACTACGACCCGAATCTTGTCGTGTTCATCGGGCGGATGGACTACTACCCGAATCAGCAAGCCGTGACGATGTTCTGCCGGGACATCCTGCCGGTCCTGCAACGACAGCGCCCACAAACGCATTTCAAGATCGTGGGCGCCGAGCCGCCCGCGAGTATCCGCGAGCTTGGGAATCTTCCCAACGTATCCGTCACGGGCTCCGTCCCGGATGTGAGGCCGCACGTGACGCGCGCCGCCTTGACGGTCGCTCCGCTGGCCATCGCACGCGGCACGCAGAACA
>Ga0070681_10002657_pt1 | contig 16412 bp, 13 predicted proteins | sample KBSC83BmetaG_FD_65650 | JGI IMG/M metagenome (GOLD analysis project Ga0070681, IMG submission 65650) | Corn rhizosphere microbial communities from Kellogg Biological Station, Michigan, USA - KBS C8-3B metaG | ecosystem: Host-associated > Plants > Roots > Rhizosphere | place: USA: Michigan...
GAAGTAGGCCGGGATCTGGCCCATCCGGTCGAGGTATTTGTCGTAATCGGCGACGCTGCGCAGGTGGTCGCCGCCCAGCTCGTAGCCGACGTCGGACCAGAACGCGGAGTCGCTGTTGAACGGCATCTGCCAGGTCTTGAACTTCTGGTCGGCCAGCAGGTTGCCGATCTGCGCGCGGTACACCTCGAAGTTGACCCGGTTGGCCGGCGACAACTGCGCCACGTCGATGGCGTCGAGTTGCTTCATGACGCGCTGCCAGTAGTCCAGCCGCCGCTGCTGACTGGCCGCGCCGACGTCATCGAGCCGGCTGTTGTCCGTCGCGGCGGCGGACGCGCCGTTGCCGGGGCGGCCGGTGCGCCAGGCCCATTCGGTGGTGTAGATGCGCTTGAACTGGGCATCCGCGCTGCCGGCGGCAGCCGTGGGCGCGGCGCTCGCGTGGGCCAGCGAGAGCAGGCCGACGGCCAGCATGAAGGCGGCCAGGCGGGTGATCCTCGGGAAAATGTTCACACGGGTTCCTTGGCAGGACGATCGGGAATCCCGGACGAGGCGCCACGTCGCGCGAGCGCGGCGACGTCGTCCGGCACATCCGTTCAGCGTACCGCGGCAGGCTGCGCTTGAACACGCCGGCGGCTATGGAAGGCTCTCAGCGCAGGTCGGTCTTGCTTACGCCCACGGCACGCAGATAGGCCGCCAGGTCACGCTCGGCGACCTCGGCGAACACCTCGCCGGTGGGTGCGCCGGAGGCGATGCGATCGGGGCGGAAGTTGCGAAAATCCCGGCGCAGACGACACCACGCGCCCAGCGTCCACTTGCCGCCCCAGAACGACAGGCACAGCGGTTCGACCTCGCGCACGCTGGGCTGGCCGGCCTCGTCGCGGTAATCCAGCCGCAGCACCTGGCTGCCGACGATGGCCGCGTGCAGCTGGTCGATCAGGGCGGCGAAATCCTCGCGATGCTGGTCGCGCCACACCGGGGCGAAGATGCGCGTACTGCGGGCCCGTTCGCGCAGATCCGGCGGCAGCACCGCCTCGATCTTCAGCAGCGCGGCCTGCGCGCTTTCGGCCAGCCGGGCGCCGGCAAACGCGCGCACGAAACGCGAGCCGACCACCAGGGCTTCGAGCTCGTTGGCGTTGAACATCAGCGGCGGGATGTCCGAGCCCTTGCGCAACATGTAGCCGACGCCGGCCTCGCCCTCGATCGGCACGCCGGACAATTGCAGGTCGGCCACGTCGCGGTACACCGTGCGCAGCGACACGCCCAGGGTCTGCGCCAGCGAGCGCGCCGGCAGCGCGGTGCGCCGACCGCGCAGGGCGTGGATGATGAGGAACAGGCGATCGGCACGGCGCATCCGCGCATCATCGCCGAGGCGGGCGACGGCGAACAGCGTCGAACGTCATGGAAGAGCCCGCTCCCCTGGCTCGGCCGGGAAGTTCGAAAACCCCCCGATGCCGTCATTCCCGCGAGGCGCCTTTCAATGGCCGAAAGGCCGGTCAAACGGGAATGACGAACAAAAAGGTGGTTATTCGGGATCCCCAGCCCGAGGGAGAAGGAGCAGCGCGCGCAGCCGGCCATCTTTCCTCGTCACGCCATCACGCCGACTGTGCGGCCACCAGTTGTGCATCGGCAGCCGCGGCGCGCTGCATCGCCGGGCGCGCCAGCACGCGGTCGATGTAAGCGCGGATCACCGGCAGCTCCGGTACCAGCTTGAACATGGTGGTCCAGTTCAGCGCCGTGCCCCACAACACGTCGGCCGCGCTGAACTGCTCGCCGAGCAGGTACGGGCCTTGCGCCAGCTGGTCGACCAGCGTCTTCAGCATGGTGTCGTAGTCGCCGTAGCCGCTGGTCGAGGGCGGCGCCGGCTCGCGCTGCATCGACTTGTCGGTCACCGCCGGCTCGAAGCATGAGCCGTAGTACACCAGCCAGCGCAGGTACGGGCCGCGCAATGGATCGCCGATCGGCGGCGCCAGCTTCGCCTCGGGGTAGCGATCGGCCAGGTAGATGAAGACGGCCGGCTGCTCGGTGATCAGGGCCGCGCCATCGCGGATCGCCGGCACCTTGCCCATCGGATTGATCGCGAGGTACGCCGGCTGGCGCTGTTCGCCGGCCTTCAGGTTGAGCACGTGCAAGTCGTAGCCGACGCCAAGCTCCTCGAGCAGCGCACGAGTACCGGCGGAGCGGCTCTGCGGCGAATGGAAAAAGGCGATGCGTGGCGTCGTGCTCATGGAAGTTCCTTGCGCAGATGGAAATCGTGCAATTCAAAGATGCCGCGTCTCGGCCGATGCCGACGTCCAGTCGTCGTTGCGGTCATCGGAGTGGCGCAGCGGGGCGTCGATCCGTTCCTGCGGCTCGATGTCGTCGAGGCTGGACGGAAGGTCGCGCGGATGCGCTTGTGGCGCCGGGTTTTCCACGGCGGCCGGCTGATCGGCCGCGGGCAGTCGATACTGCCCATCCAGCAGCAGGCCGCGCAGGTAGAGCGGACGATAGGCCATCGCGATGCGTTGCAGGATACGGTTCACGGCACCATCCTCATGCCGCCACCGCTTCGCCGACGCACCACGGCGGCAGCTGGGCGTGCTTGAACAGGCGGTACCAGTGGTCGCGATCGACCGGGCTGTACAGATCCAGGGTGTGGATCACTTCCCGGGCGAATTCCACGCTGCCCAGGTGGCTGGCCGTGATCACGCCGCCGTCGCTGACCGCCAGCACCTCGCTGTCGTACTGTTCGGCGCCGGCGTAGCCCGGCACCTGCGCCGCGATCTGGCCGGGCCAGTTGCCGGTGTGGCGGCAATGGTCGAGCAGGCCGGCGCGGGCCAGCGCCAGCACGCCGCTGTCGATGCCGGCCACCACCGCGCCCGCCGCGTGCAGGCGACGGATCGCCGCCACCGCGCATTCGCCTTCGCCACGCTGCCACAGGTGGCCACCGGGCACGATCAGCAGGGCCGCACGCTTGCCGTCGAGCTCGGCCAGCGACAGCTCGGGCTGCACGGCGAGCCCGCCCATCGAGACCACCGGCGCGCGCGTGGCGCCCACCACCTGCACCCGCCAGTCGCCCGGGCGGCGGATCTCGCACAATGCCAATGCGGCCTGCCAGTCGGCAAAACCGTCGAATACCAGGAAATAAACCGTATCGCGCATGATGTTTCCCTCCGCTATGGAGGTACAGCTTGACGACCCCCTGCTGCCAACGTGCTGTCAGCAGGCGACCAGCGCTCGTCATTCCGGCGTAGACCGGAGGCGCTTCTCAATGACGAAGCGGTCACCGCACTTTCGCAGGACGGTGTGCGGTTGCACCACGAAAGTGCGATTCCGGCCTTCGCCGAAATGACGGCAGGGGCGTTCCCGGAGCGGTGTGCACGAGAGTAGCTGCGGAAATATTCAGCAGCAGCTGCCCGGGGGGAATGCGTATCTGAAATATTCCGGACAGCAGTGGGCCTTCGCCGGAATGCCGACTCCTGTTGATGACGACTCTTGCTGGCGCTGGCACTGTTCAGGCGGAGCCGGGACAATGGGCGTTCTCCCTTGACGCCACGAGCCCGCCATGAAGCCCGTCTCGCTGATCCAGTTCCTGATCGAGGAACGCCGCGCCGATCACATCAACGCCGAACTCTCGCTGCTGATCGAGGTGGTGGCGCGCGCCTGCAAGCGGATCGCGGTGGCCACCAACAAGGGTGCGCTCGGCGGCGTGCTGGGCATGGCCGGCAGCGGCGACGCGCAAAGCATCAACGTGCAGGGCGAGGCGCAGAAGAAGCTGGACGTGATCTCCAACGAGATCCTGCTTGAAGCCAACGCCTGGGGCGGCCACCTCGCCGCCTGCGCGTCGGAGGAGATGGAAGACCCGCAGCCGATCCCGGACATGTACCCGAAGGGCAACCACCTGCTGCTGTTTGATCCGCTCGACGGCAGCTCCAACATCGACGTGAACATCTCGGTGGGCACCATCTTCTCGGTGCTGCGCTGCCCGGATCACGTCAGCGAGCCCCAGGCCGAACACTTCCTGCAGCCGGGCACGGCCCAGCTGGCCGCCGGCTACGTCGTGTACGGCCCGGCCACCGTGCTGGTACTGACCTTCGGCCACGGCACCCACGAGTTCACCCTGGATCGCGAAGTGGGCAGCTTCGTGCTGAGCCGGCGCGACATCCGCATCCCCGAGCAGACCGCCGAGTTCGCCATCAACATGTCCAACCAGCGCCACTGGCAGGCACCGATGCAACGCTACATCGGCGAGCTGCTGGCCGGCAGCACCGGCCCGCGCAGCAAGGATTTCAACATGCGCTGGGTCGCCTCGATGGTCGCCGACGTGCACCGCATCGTGACCCGCGGCGGCGTGTTCTATTACCCGCTGGACGCCAAGATCGAAAAGCAGGGCGGCAAGCTGCGCATCATGTACGAGGCCAACCCGATGGCCTTCATCGTCGAGCAGGCCGGCGGCGCGGCAACCACCGGCCGCCAGCGCATCATGGAGCTGCAACCGACCGGGCTGCACCAGCGCGTGCCGGTGTTCCTGGGCTCGAAAGAGGAGGTCTCGGTGGCCACGCGCTACCACCTGGAAGCGGACAACGCGAACGCCTGAAGGGCGTTGCTTCCCCTGCGTAGCGGGGAAGCAACGAAGTGAGCTATACGCAAACCCGGCACGCACGCCGCCCACTTGGCGCGCGGGTGAGCCGGTTGTAGCGTGGGCGGATTCTCGAACCGGAGTCTCCCATGCCCAAGCGCGCGCTGTTGTGTGTCTCGTTGTGTCTGCTGGCACTGGCCCTGCCCGCGTCGGCGGGCGAGATCGATCCGCGCATCGAGCAGTTGTTGACCGAGCTGGGCAAGGCACGGCCGATCCAGGCGGCGGCGATCTCGCCGGACGGCCGTCAGCTGGCCTGGGTGACCGAGCGCGCAGGCAAGCCGGCGATCGACGTGGCCGCCGCCGACGGCAGCCACGCCCGTCCGCTCACCGCGGCGGCCAGCCCCGGCGGTTGCGCCGAATCCGGCATCGCCTGGGCGCCGGATTCGCGCCACCTCGCCTTCATCTCCAACTGCAAGGTCGACCTGACCAGCACCCAGGCGATGCAGAACGCGATCTATCTCGCCGACACCCGCGGCCACGACCAGCCCGTGCGGCTGGCGCAGTTGGGCGGCTACGTACGCGCCCTGCAATGGACGGCGGACGGCAACACGCTCGGCTTTCTCTACGTGGCCGGCGCCACCCGCCACGCCAGCGCGGTGGCCGCGGCCAAGCGGCCCGCGGGCGAGATCGGCGTCAGCGGCGTGGAGATCCAGCGCGTGGCCAGCCTCGACGTGGCCAGCGGCGCCGTGCACGAACTTACCCCGGCCGGCATGTACGCCTACGAGTTCGACTGGTCGCCGGACGGTTCGCGCATCGCCTACATCGCGGCCCGGCCGCCGGGCGACGACAACTGGTGGATCGCCAAGCTGTACACCCAGGCGGCGCAACCGGGTGCCGCGGCGCGCCTGCTGGTCGATCCCGCCGACACGAGCACCGGCTCGCTGCACGGCCTGCAGATCGCGCTGCCGCGCTGGTCGCCGGACGCTTCGCGGATCGCCTTCATCGGCGGCCTGATGAGCGATCAGGGCGTCACCGGCGGCGACATCTACGCGGTGGCCGCCGCCGGCGGGGCGCCGGCCAACCTGACCCCGGGCATCCATGTCACGCCGACCTGGCTGGCCTGGAACGATCCGCAGTCGATGCTGGTGAGCCAGATCAGCAACGGCCACAGCCAGCTGGCGACCTGGCGCGTCGGCATCGACGGCGCACGCCAGCAGAAGCTGCACTTCACCCTGCCGGCCAGCATCGGCGACGGCAGCGCCGCGATGGCGATGTCGCTGTCGGCGGATCACCGCCGGCTCGCCTACGTGCAGAGTTCCTACGCCCACGCCGCCGAGGTGCATGCCGGCCCCTTGGACAGCACCCCGCCGCCCGCCGTCACCGCGATCAATGCGGCGCAGCGGCCATCGTGGGGCAAGGCGGTGTCGGTGGAATGGAACAACGAAGGCTTCCACCACCAGGGCTGGCTGCTGTACCCGGCCAACTATGACGCGAAGAAAACCTATCCGATGATCGTGGTGATCCACGGCGGCCCGGCCAGTGCCGTGATCCCGCGCTGGCCCGGCGTGGGCTACGGCGCCGTGCCATTTTCTGCGCTGGGCTATTTCGTGTTCATGCCCAACCCGCGCGGCAGCTTCGGCCAGGGCGAGAAATACGTGCAGGCCAACCGCAAGGACTTCGGCTACGGCGACCTGCGCGACACCCTCGCCGGCATCGACGCGGTGGAGAAGCAGGTGCCGGTGGACGACAAGCGCCTGGGCCTCACCGGCTGGAGCTACGGCGGCTTCATGAGCATGTTCGCGCCCACCCAGACCCAGCGCTTCCGCGCCGTGGTCGCCGGCGCCGGCATCTCCAACTGGCAGAGCTACTACGGGCAAAACCTGATCGACCAGTGGATGCCACCCTTCTTCGGCGCCACCGTCTACGACGACCCGGCGGTGTACGCGAAAAGCTCGGCGATCAACTTCATCAAGCAGGTGAAGACGCCCATGCTGATCGTCGTCGGCGACCGCGACGCCGAATGCCCCGCGCCGCAATCGTTCGAGATGTGGCACGCGCTACGTGCTCAAGGCGTGCCGACCTCGCTGGTGGTGTACCCGAACGAAGGCCACCACTTCGTCGATCCGGCGCACCAGCGCGACGTGCTGCAACGGGCGCTGGGCTGGTTCCAGAAGTACCTGCCGGCGTCGGAGTAACGACGCCGACACGCTCCGCGAACCTGATCGGGGAGTCTAACTTCAGCCCGTTCACCCCCGGATCAAGTCCGGGGCAGGCTCTGAGCGTAGGCGCGCAGCGCCGCACGCGGGGAGCAGCCATGGATGGCTGCAGCTCTGAGGAGCGAGGAAGTCGAAGGGCATGCCTGCGATGGGGTGTGCGCGCTTGGCTGCGCTTCGACTCCGCCCGCTGCGCGGGCTACGCCTGTCCTGAGCTTGTCGAAGGGCTCAGCGCGAACGGTTGGGAGTCGATGCACAAACCGTGCATGAGCTGAGGCTCGACGCTAGCCAGAACCGCGATTCGCCCACATGCCCGCGCTACCATCACCGGCGGATCGACCGTTGCGGCCAGCTTGCAGGAAACGAGAGCATTGAATATCGAGTTGAGGAAAACCCTCTGGGCCGCCGCCGACAAGCTGCGTTCCAGCATGGACGCAGCCGAGTACAAGCATCTGGTGCTCGGGCTGATCTTTGTGAAGTACATCTCCGATGCATTCGACGAGCTGCGCAGCGGTCTGCGCGTGGCGCTGGCTGACCCCGAGTCGGAGTTGTACCTCGACGACCCCGTCGTGCGCGCCGCCGCGGAAGAGGATCGCGACTACTACACCGCCGCCAACGTGTTCTGGGTGCCCGAGCAGGCGCGCTGGGAAAACCTTCGCGCGCACGCCAAGCAGGCGAACATCGGTCGCCGCATCGATGCCGCGCTGGACGCGATCGAGGCGGACAACCCCCGTTTAAAGGGCATCCTCGACAAGCGCTTCGGACGCGCCCAACTCGAACCGGGCAAGCTCGGTGAGCTGGTCGATCTGGTCTCCACCATCGGGTTCGGCGCGGGCGACAAGGCCAAGGATGTGCTGGGCGAGGTGTACGAATACTTCCTCGGCCAGTTCGCCAGCGCCGAAGGCAAGAAAGGCGGCCAGTTCTACACGCCCGCCTCGGTGGTCAAGGTGCTGGTGGAAATCCTCGGCCCGCACAAGGGCAAGGTGTACGACCCATGCTGCGGTTCCGGCGGCATGTTCGTGCAGTCGGAAAAGTTCGTGGAGAGCCACGGCGGCCGCTTCGGCGACCTCAGCATCTACGGCCAGGAAGCGAACCCGACGACCTGGCGACTGGTGGCGATGAACCTGGCCATCCGCGGCATGGACTTCAACCTCGGCAAGGAGCCGGCCGACACCTTCCACCGCGACCAGCACCCGGACCTGCGCGCCGACTACGTGCTGGCCAACCCGCCGTTCAACATCAGCGACTGGGGCGGCGAACGCCTCGCCGACGACCGCCGCTGGCAGTTCGGTACGCCGCCCGCCGGCAACGCCAACTACGCCTGGCTGCAGCACATCCTGCACCACCTTTCCGCGCGCGGGCAGGCCGGCGTGGTGCTGGCCAACGGCAGCATGAGCTCCAACCAGAACAGCGAAGGCGCGATCCGCCAGGCGATGGTCGAACGCGACGTGGTCGAGGTGATGGTGGCGCTGCCGCCGCAACTGTTCTTCAACACCCAGATCCCCGCCTGCCTGTGGTTCCTGGCGAAAGACAAGACCAAGAACGGCCGCGACCGCCGCGGCGAAGTGCTGTTCATCGACGCCCGCAAACTCGGCCGCATGGAAGGCCGCGTATTTCGCGTCTTCGACGACGAGGACATCGCGCGCATCGGCGACGCCGTGCATCGCTGGCGGGAAGACGGTTTCGCGCACGCCGGAAGGAACTCCGTTCACGCTGAGCGTAGCCCGCAGGGCGAAATCGAAGCACCGTCCGAACCCTACGCCGACATCCCCGGCTTCTGCCGCAGCGTGCCACTCGCCGAGATCGCCGAATACGGCTACGTGCTCACCCCCGGCCGGTACGTGGGCGCGGAAGATATCGAGGACGACGACGAGGTGTTCAGCGACAAGATGGATCGGCTTACCGCGCAGCTCGCTGAGCAGATGGCGAAGGGTGTGGAGCTGGATGCGCTGATCCGGGAGAAGCTGGGGGCGTTGGGCTATGGCGTCTGAATGGCCAGAGATACAGCTGGGCGAGTTGGTGAAACGTGGCGAAGTCACGTTGCAAACCGGCCCATTCGGCTCACAACTCCACAAGCACGACTACATTGAACATGGCGTGCCCGTGGTACCCACTGAAGCCATAGGCCATGGCCTGATCGTGTCGGAATCGGTGCTTCCCCAAATCACCGAGAAGAAGGCAACTGAACTCAAGCGCCATGCGTTGCAACGTGGCGATATCTTGTTCGCACGCCGAGGTGCGCAAGCAACAGGCTTATCCGCCTATGTGGATGATGCGCATGTAGGCGCACTTTGCGGCACGGGAGCGATCTTGCTGCGGTTGCGATCGGCCGCATTGGATCCAAAATTTATCGCCTCATTCCTGGCGACCAATGAAGCGTTCGAGTGGCTGCGCGCCAATGCTGTTGGCGCTGTCATGCCCAACCTCAATACCGGAATCATTTCCCAACTGGTGGTGCCCGTCCCTCCGCTATGGGTACAGCGCGAAATCGGAATCACCTCGTCAGTCATTGAGAATCGCATTCAGTTGCTGCGAAATCAGAACACGACCCTCGAAGCCATCGCCCAAACCCTGTTCAAGTCATGGTTCGTCGACTTCGATCCGGTGCGCGCGAAAGCCGAAGGCCGCGAGCCCGACAGCATGGACGCCGCCACCGCCGCACTGTTCCCCGACTCCTTCGAAGATTCCCCGCTCGGCCCGATTCCGCAGGGTTGGCACGCATCGAGCCTTACCGATTGCATGGAACTCAATCCAAAACGCGTGTTGCGCAAAGGCAGTTTGGCGTCGTATCTGGACATGGCCAACGCACCGACCCAAGGTCACCGTCCATCTGGAATTGCTCAACGCGAACTGGGATCGGGCAGTAAGTTCATCAACGGTGACACGTTGCTAGCGAAGATCACGCCGTGCCTGGAAAACGGCAAGACCGCGTTCGTGGATTTCCTGGCCGACAACGAAGTTGGCTGGGGTTCGACGGAATTCATCGTGATGCGGCCCAAGGCTCCGCTGTCTCCGTTTTGGGGTTACCTGTTGGCGCGCATGCCGAGCTTCCGTACGTTCGCGATCCAGGCAATGACTGGCACCAGCGGCAGACAACGCGTCGACTTGGGAAGCCTGAAGCAGTTTTCGGTGGTCATGCCCAACGTTGGCGTGGCAAAGGCTTTCGAGAAAATCATCGAGCCTCTGCGTGCGCGCATTGCCGCTGCGTCCAGCCATGCCGATAGCCTTTCCGAACTCCGCGATACCCTGCTCCCCCGCCTGATCTCCGGCAAGCTGCGCCTGCCCGAAGCACAAGCACTGATCGAGGATGCCACGCCATGAAACCCAAGCTCAGCCAACTGCAGCGCATCAACCTCCGCGAGGCGTGGCGGCACGAGCCGCTAGAGTTCACGCTGTAGCCTGTGAATCCTTCTGTGAGTGAGGACGCATCTGAACGCCATGGACAAAACTTCACCTCGAACGGCTATTTTCATCTCGCACGCAACACCAGAAGACAATGCATTCGTACGTTGGCTTGGTGCCAAGTTGTCTGCTTTGGGCTATGAGGTTTGGGCGGATTTGTTCGCACTGCATGGCGGGTCGGACTGGTCTCGAAAACTGGAAGATGCCCTCCGAAACCGAGCACTCAAGATGCTATTGGTCTGCACGCCAGATGGCTTGGAGAAGCAAGGCGTTCGTAACGAGGTCGAAATTGCAACCGCAGTTAGTAAGTCGATTTCCGATCCTGAGTTCATCATCCCGTTGCGGCTGGCTTCCTACGATGCGCCTTTCCGCATCGCCCATCTTCAATACATCGACTTCTCTCATGGATGGGCTAACGGCTTCGTCGAGCTTTCCGAATTACTTTTGGCAAACAAAGCCATCTCGCGAACGGGTGACGGCGACGCCTTGAGTGAGTGGCTAACCGATCAAACGAATGGCGCTGCAAAGCTGATCCAGCGCACAGAGTATCTCGTCTCGAATTGGCTCCGGATCAAGTCGTTTCCCGAGACACTGTACTACTGCGAACCACCCTTCGGCTTCGATGTCCAGCGATTCCAGATGCGCGACATCGAGACTTACCCGCTCATTCCGTTCAAGAACGGAGTCCTCACCTTTGCCTCCCCAAACGCCGCCGGCGAATTGCGCCCCGGAGTTCCGGCACATGTTGTCGGGGAGCTTTCGTTATCGAGATTCCGGTCCGAAGGATGGTCAGAGCAAGGGATCGAGCGATACGTCGCGAGTCGTCACTTCTCTGACCTCGGCAATCAAGCCTTCGATCTACACATGCACCGGCTGGGGATGTCGGCTCTCGCCAATCAAAAAGGCCGACGAACATGGTGGGCTGACATACGCGTCGCCCCGAAGACAAAAGTTTCGTTCAACTGGAAGCACATGAAAGGATTGCGTCAAATTATGGGGCAGTCGGAGAAGCGAAACGTGTTTTGGCACTACGGTCTTAACGCACAGACCCGCGACTACCCGAAGCCTCATATCCGCCTTTCCCCTCGCTTATTGTTCTCCGCGAACGGTATGGACATCATCGATGACCCCAAAAAGGCTCATCGCCTGAGACGATCATTCGCCGCGAGCTGGCGGAACGCGCGTTGGCGCGACATGCTGCTTGCATATCTGTGGTGGGTGTCAGGCGGTACAAATGAAATCGCTTTTCCAGTGTCTCCAACTGAGAATCTCGTCGCCTCGCTTCCGCCCTTTTTACCGGTTGCGAAGTTCGGCGTGCATGAAGCCGGTGATGTGGATGTCGATGAAGATGACCCCGACATCGACTACGGCGAATGGTACGAAGACGAGGGCGAACACGATGAGGAATAAGCGTCCTGCACTCAGCGTATTGCACATTGAGGAACCGGAGCTTGAGTTTCGCTTCGGGCAGCGTGTGACTTATCCCCGGGATGGCCTCTACCTGTTTGGTCCCGTTGATGCTGGCGCGACTCCTCGTTCGATTCGCTATGGGTTCATCGGAACGCCGCAATCCTTCGAGTGCTTTCAAGAGTGGGTATCTCAGGTATCCGGCTACATTCCTATTCCCCCGCGCGGGAAAACGTCCAAAGAGAATACGCCCCATCATGTCCCTTTTCCTGGCTTTGCCGAGACGTTTTTCTCCCATTGGTCCGCAATGCCAGCTTTCGCGATCCGCGACCTGTCCGAAGGTGATCTAAGGCGCAAGGCACATATCGGAAACCGGCACGAGGCTATCAAGGAATTAGTCGATACCTACGTTGATAGGCTCATTGCCGAGATCAAGCGGCTCGAAGACCCGCCCCAGTTCTGGTACGTGGTTATTCCTGAGTTCGTCTACGAGCTTGGTCGTCCTCAGTCCGCGGTCTCAAAGGCAGATCGAGTGCCTGGAAAGATCCTCGTGAGCGAGAAGCAGGCATCGAAGATGACCTATCAAGCGTCGCTTTTCGCACAGGACGAAAGGGATGCTGAGGTCTACCAGTATGAGAGGAACTTTCGTCGCCAGTTAAAAGCGCGCCTGCTCGATCACAAGATCGTGACTCAGATCGTTCGAGAAACGACGCTCGCACCGGGGCGATTTCTCAAGGCTGGAACTGATCAGCCGAAGCGTCGCGTGGAAGATCCCGCGACAATTGCTTGGAAGCTCTCGACTGGTTCCTACTACAAGTCTGGCGGACGCCCTTGGCAACTTGCTGGCGTACGTCCGGGCGTGTGCTACGTCGGACTTGTCTATAAGCAGCAGCCGCAAAACGAGGACCATCGCTACGCATGCTGTGCCGCTCAGATGTTCCTTGCGGATGGCGAGGGGGTGGTCTTCCGTGGAGCACTTGGCCCTTGGTATAACCCCGATACAAAGCAGTATCACTTGGATGCGGACGCGGCCTACCGACTGGCGTCCACGGTCATTGCCGAGTACAAGAACAAGCACGATTGTGAGCCGACTGAGCTTTTCATACACGCGCAATCACGCTTTGACGATGCCGAGTGGGAGGGGTTTCACAGCGCCTGCAGTGGCGCGACGAATCCGGTCGGCGTCCAGATTGGAGATGCTTGGGACGATTTGAAGCTGTTCCGCCCCGGCAACTATCCTGTGATCCGGGGAACCGCTCTCATCGTCAGCGCACGCGCGGGCTACCTCTGGACCTCCGGCTATGTTCCCCGTCTGGACACCTACATGGGGCCGGACACGCCGAACCCGCTGCATATCGTCATACGTCGAGGCGATGCGTCGATTCAAACAGTGATGGCCGATGTGCTCGCGCTGAGCAAGATCAATTTCAATAGTTGTCTTTTCAATGACCGCTTTCCGGTCACGCTTCGGTTCGCGAATGCAATCGGTGAGATTCTTACCGCCGCACCACTTCATTCAGAGCCGATGTTGCCTTTCAAGCATTACATCTAGGTTCTGTCGCCTATCAGCCCAGAGTTGAACGGTGCTGCCGTCGTCATTCATAGAACTGCCCGCGTTAGCGGGGTAGATCCCTAATCAATACCCCTCACGCTTGGCGCAACGTCTGTTCCCAACACTAATTAGACGGCCACTAGGGATTTCCACCTTTGCGCCTTGAATCGACTAACTCATCGAAGCGCGCGAGCTGAAGATTGAGCAGCCGACTAGGCAGCATCAGTGAGTAGATGAACGCAAATGTGGCAAATCCGAGATACAAACTTTCCAAGCATGCCTCGGCTCTACTATCTGGATCACGTTTAGCTATGATGGTCGCTACAAATACGAGCGCCAGCACTAGCAGGTAGGAAACAAATAGCCATTTGTGACGAACGAGCCGCTGATAGACATTGCTGCGTTTGACCGCATCCGAGCGCCACGTGCGTCCACGGTACAGACCGGGCTCGCCTAGAAGGGTCATCACGGTAATAAGGAAGCCCGCGAGGATAGAGAACACGTTGACGATGATGCCGCGAGCCTCGGTATTGCCGTGGACGAAGGGCTGCCCATACCATCCGATTGCCACCGAAATAGCGGCGATCGCGGTAAACAGGCCGATCCGTCTCCAGTCAACATCCAGCCGCTGCACGTCATTGCTCCAGCAGGTTCCCCTGCGCTATCTCGTCGAAGTAGGTTCCCATTTCACCCCACGCGCTGTTGTGGCTAACGGAATTGTCTTTCGTTTCCACTTTGACACTGGTCTGCAGGCGAATTTCCCCAGAGGTAATTTGCTCGTTCTTCTGGGTGATGATTGTGAACTCGCTTACCGGAGAGTCGTTGTCATCAAGAACTGTCTCCGCGAGTTCTTCGATGAAGTCTTGAGAGGTCTGAATGGCACGGGTATTCCCCTCGAGCTTGACCTCCACGTTCACGATGAGATCTTCGAGCGCTTTCTGCTTGGTGAGAGACTGATCCTTGCTTATGAGCGCGCCGAGCTCATCGCCTAGGGTTCCGAACGACCTTGCGACCCAGCCGGTTCGCTGCGCCTTGGGCACACTCAACTTGTAGGCGCTAACAGCAAGCTGGATCGACCGAACGCCGTGGTCCTGGATCAACTGGAGCTTGTCGAGATTGCTAGCTGGAACGAGCTCAAAGGCACTGGATTCGTCGTAAAGATCCGCTTCCCTGAAAAGCTGAGCAAGATACAAAGAGGCCTTGCTTTTGCTGATCCCGTGGCCGCAGTAGAACACATGGTGGTCCTTGATAAGCAGGAAGCAATCGCCGTCCTTGAATTCCTTTCCCGTAGGTGGCGCTTGCGCTCCCTCGTCATCCTCAGCCGTGGTTGCTTTAGGTTGAAGCGTTGACGCCTGTACGCCAGGAATATATCGCGAAAGATGCAGCCGAACGCGCGCGCCCGCGCCACTGTAGTGCTGGATACGCACCACATCTCCGCCCCCGAGCGTAATTTCGGTGGCACCGCAGTTGTTCTTCTTCCTTCGTGCCCTAGCCACGATTGATTGAAGGTCAAAGGGCTTTCCATCCCGACGCGCGCGAAGGTAGTAAAGCGTTTTTGTCGTCGTGTTGCTTTGCATAGTCCATTCCCCTGTGTTGGCCATCCTAAACGGATATTCAGGCACGGACGGGGGCATGTCAAAAAGCTTGCCAGGGCCATGTCGCAAGAGTTAAGACCACAATTCGGTTTAGCTCAGAGTGCACTTTGCGCGTTCCTGGCCGAGAGTGGACAGTCGACTAACGTAATCAGTGTCGTGACGAGTTTGGTCAGTTCCGCTGGCGAAGGTCGGTAGCTTGGCTGGCTTTTTTTGCGCCCACCGCTTGATGCGATCGGCGGCGCTGCTCAACCGAGCACCAGCTCCGTCCGCTTGCGCGACAACCACCGCTCCGTGTAGTTGTCGCGCAAATCACGGCTCAGCCGTGCCTTCAGGTGCGCAGTCATCGCACCAAGCGAAACCAGCCGATCGATCCAGCCGAGGCCATGAGCAAAACGTACAGCGGCCATGTCCGGGCTGTTGAGCAACCAGGCCGGTGCTGCCAGAGTTTCCGCGTAGATCAGCAGATCTCGTTCGCCGGCATCGAGGGTGGGATGGCCATGCGTCATGTTGAACGTCACGCGCTGTATTTCGGTGGTCGATTCGACATGGCTCAGTTGCCTGCGCAGCACGGCCTCGTCGATCCAATGCTCGGGATCGCGGTTCTGGTAGCCGGTCTGGGTTTCCTCGACGACCTTGGCCACCGTGTGCAAGGCAAAATAGTTGGCCAGCGGTATCCAGCAGCCGGTCTGATGCGCTTCGAGTATGACGTTGGTGTCGACCAGTACGATCTGTCGCGGTTGGAAATCCATTCCGTGCCGACCGGTTACAGATCGAACGGCGTTTTCAGGCCGTGCTCGGTAAACAGGACGGCCAGGTCATCCACGCTGGTGCCGATAACATCCGCGGCGCGGCGTACCGACAGATGACCCTGTTCAATGCCCCAGCCCAGTGTTGCCACGAAACGACGACTGAAACGTGGCGGCAGGGCGGCATCGTTTGCATCTGCATCCATGCGCAGCAGGCCGTCATCGATGCGTTGAGCGGCGGCGTTCTTCAACAGCCCAAGCACGACAAGACGCCATTTCATCGCGGGGCCACTGACACCGAGCTGGGCAGCAGCGTCGCGGATCCAGCGGGCCTGGGCCGCGGCATCATTCGAAGGCAAAGCGGCCTTGTCGATCAGGCCAGTCATGACGTGTCGAGGCATCAGTAGGCCGCCGGAGAAGTTGTCCGCCAGCTTCTCGATGCGCTTTTGTTCCCGAGAGAGATTGCCTTCCTCCTCGATGTGCGCCGGTGCCATCTCGCGCCACGTGATGAGGTGGAAAAGCTCGTGGCCCATGTCGAACGCGCGGCGGCCGGACGATTCGCGGCGATTGATGAGGATGGTGTTGAGTGGCCCCAGCTGGCAGGCCGCACCGGACACGCCGACTACGGTATCGACATGCAGGATCAGCGTATCGAGCTTCTGCTCCAGTACGGACGCCAAGCTCGCCGCCGGTACATCACCTAGGCCGAGTGATCGCGAAACGGCGTCACCTTCGTCGGCAGCCTCCTCGAACGAGCTCTTCGGGTTCAAGCCAATCTGGGGCAGCAGGGAGTTCACCGACTCGCCCTTGAGCCGACTCAGGTGTCGATAGGTGGCGATCCAGCCACCGGCGCGCTGTTCGAAGGCACCGAGATCATCTGCCTTGGCGGCTTGGCGCCAGGAGAAGTTGGCTTCGCCAGCGAGCTCAAAGGGGTCGGTGAAATAG
>Ga0070681_10002659_pt1 | contig 16410 bp, 17 predicted proteins | sample KBSC83BmetaG_FD_65650 | JGI IMG/M metagenome (GOLD analysis project Ga0070681, IMG submission 65650) | Corn rhizosphere microbial communities from Kellogg Biological Station, Michigan, USA - KBS C8-3B metaG | ecosystem: Host-associated > Plants > Roots > Rhizosphere | place: USA: Michigan...
CGCAGTTTTTAGCTGCCGCTGCGGACCCCAAGACGGAAACGCTGCTCAAGCGCGTGGAACACCGGTACAACGGCAACATTACGTTGACGGTCAACTTCAGCGAGACCTATAGCGGGCCGGGGCGCGCGCCGCGAACGGAAGCGGGCAAGCTCTATCTGCTAAAGCCCGGAAAGATGCGGTGGGAGTACACATCGCCTCCCGGCAAGTTATTCATATCAGATGGCAAGAACGTTTATCTTTACCTGCCAGACTCCAACCGGGTGCAGAAGATGGGTCTGAAAGCGACCGAGGATATGCGGGCGCCACTTGCGTTTCTGCTGGGCAAACTGAACTTCGAACGGGAATTTCAGAACTTGCAGGCGCGGCCGGATGCCGGCGGGACGGTGATCACGGCGGAAGCGAAATCGGCCAACCTGCCGTATACGAAAGTCGAGTTCGTGCTGGCACCGAACTTAGAGATTCGCAAGCTGCACGTCGTCGGGCAGGACCAGTCGGTGCTCGATTTCAGTTTCGATGACGAGCGGCTGAACCCGGCGTTCTCAGCGGGATTGTTTCAGTTCAAGGCGCCGCCGGGCGCTGAAGTAGTGGACGGGGCGCAGTGACAGGCGGGACGGGTCGGGCGTAGCCGAAGGGAAACGCATGTCTGATTTTGTTTTGAAATACGCGGACGCGCGGGGCGAGATTCACCAGCAGGTGGCGCAAGCGGCCACCGAGCAGGAAGTGCGCGAGCGGTTCGCACAGCAAGGCTATCTAATTTATTCGATCCGGCCGAGGCACGCGGCACGGGGTCTGGCAACTGAGGTCTCGCTGCTCGGCGGCCGCAAGAAACTCAATCTCGAAAAATTCCTGATCTTCAACCAGCAGTTCGTCACGCTCATTCGCGCGGGACTGCCGATTCTGAAATCGCTCGACCTGCTGGCCGACCGCCTCACCGATCCCAAGCTCGGCCCCCACATCAAAGCCGTTCGCGATGACGTGCGCAAAGGCACGCTGCTTTCCGAAGCGTTCCGGATGCAGGGTCTGTTTCCGAAGATCTACGTGACTTCAGTCATGGCGGGCGAGAAGAGCGGCAGTCTGGCGGAAGTGCTGGACCGGTACATTACTTATCAGAAGCTCGCGCTTGCGGTACGGAAGAAGGTTTTGGTCTCGCTGCTGTATCCAGCAGTGCTGCTTTCGCTGGTGATGTGCCTGATTGTGTTTCTGGTGACGTACGTGGTGCCGAATTTCGCGCAGCTTTATTCCAGCATGGGGGCGCAACTGCCGACGATCACGCAAGTGCTGATCGCGGTGGGAACGACGGCGCGCAGCTACGTGCTGTTGTTTTTCGCAGGGATAGTGGGCGGGGGATTTCTGTTCAGCATATGGTCGCGGAAGGAATCGGCGAAAGAAAAGCTGGACGCAGTGAAGATGCGAGTGCCGGTTCTAGGTGACATCTGGCTGAAGTACCAGGTGGCGCAGTTTTCGCGTGTGCTGTCGACGCTGCTGACGGGCGGCATTCCGCTGGTCCAGGGTCTCGAGACGGCGGCGGATTCGCTGGGCACGGCGCTATTGCGGCGGACGCTCGAGAAGGCCGGCAAGACCGTGCGGGAAGGGGAGTCGCTTTCAGGCTCGCTGACCGCTACGGGAATTTTTCCACCGCTGGCCATCGACATGATCGAGGTGGGTGAGTCGACTGGCGCGCTGCCGGTGATGTTGACGAGCGTGGCGGAATTTTACGAAGACGACGTCAGCACAAAGATGACAGCGGCGCTTTCGCTGATCGAGCCGGCCATCATGCTCATTATGGGATTATTCGTGGCGTTCGTGATGATCGCGCTATACATGCCGATTTTCTCGCTGGCGGACACCATACATTAGGGAAAGGCGACCTCGCTAGCGAGCAACCGCTTCCTAACGGTCGCGACTCGGTATCGGACCGCTCGATTTTTCACGCGCGAGATAATGGGTGCGTGGCGCTTACACTCAAAACGATCAACGCTGAACTTGCACGCCATGGAATTCAGGCGCTACTCGCGAGAGGCGACGGCTATTTCTATTTCTGGTCCGGCGAAGCGGTTGACTGGCTCGAGCGTACGGTGCGCGTACCCAATCTTCACGCCTTCACCATAGACCAGTGGCTGGAACAGTTTCGCGTCCTTAAAAAGAAGAACGAAGGATTGTTGCGGATGCCGGGTGAAAAGGCGAAGAAGGCCACGCCAATGCGCAAGAAGAAATGAGGGAAGCGTGAGGGCCGGCCAGCGTTTCAGCAGCCGTGTTCGGCGCGGTGGCGGTTTAATTTTTCCTGCAAAGAGGCGCACTTGCTCTTGGCCTCCGCTGTATTGATGAAGAGTCCGTGCAAACCCTCCCGGCGCTCGCCAGAACGGATCATTAACACGACGCGCTCCACCAGCTCAGCGTGCTGCGTAACGGCCGATCTCAGTTCCTGCAACAAGCGGTCTTGTTCTTCACACGCCATGGTTACCCCGCAGAGATGGGCATCTCCGCGAAGCTTGAGCGCCTTTTTCGCTCGCCGGATTATCTCATTTTGATGGGGGCAATGATAGGGAACGACGGTCAGGCACCGGTGGATCACCGAGGATGATATCCGTGGTGTGGGTCTGGGACCCTGCAAACGCGAAATTAGTTCAGCCCGGTGAGCAGCAAATCGATCTGCCTTTTTTCGGCCTCGTCAAAGGCACGCACCAGGACGGAAGCTCCCACTTTGTCGATGTGCTTCACACCCTTCAAGTCGACGACCAGCCGCTCCTCACAGCGGTTCATCACCTTTAGAATCGCCGCGCGCAGTGCGGAAGATGTTTCCCAGTTGATGTTACCGTCCACGTGCATAATCGGGCAGGCTCTGTCGCCATCTACTTCAATACCAACGGGGAGGGGCATCGCGCATAGACCTCAACAGGAGTATGAGCAGTTTGTTAACCAGGCGAGAATTCGTACGTTTTGACCGCCAATTAAAGATCCGGGGTCGAACGCCCGGGCAAATATAGGCCAATGCTATAGTCCATGGCTCGGGTCGTGCACTCGCGGATTGAGGCCCTGCCGATAGGTACGAATTCATCGGTGTACAGATTTACAAGTGTCCCGGCCACAATGCCTCTCTGCGACTTCACCCAAAGCGCGGATTTTTGAACGTCCATGATAAGCACCCGCATCTGTCTCTGGACGCCTTTGCGTTCCTCCCAGCGAATCTGCAACGGAGCGCCGATGGCTAAACGATCATCGGCGGCCGGATTCGGGGTGGCGGCACGTGGCTGACGGGACCTGTCTCGATTGATGGGTAGAATTTGCATGGAGGTTTCACGCCGGAGATCGGCAATGATTGTAGACACTTTTGGGGCCACGGCAGGGCTGCGGCTAACCAGGTAATTCTAAATAGCGGTTAACGATCGCTTACCATTTGATTGAGACGAGTCAGTCGGAGTGGCTGTGCCAATATGTCGCAGAATCAGGGGCGACAAGAGAAGAGGAGCGGACGCAATGGCGACCGCTCCCATGTTTTGAAACGGACGTTAGGCCTTGCGGAACTTCCTTAGAAAGCTCAAGGCCACCAAGCCGGAGCCCATCAAGACGATGGACATTGGTTCGGGAACCTCGCCGCCGCCTGGGCCACCACTTCCGCCCGTCGTGATGTTCTGTGTGAAGAGCGTGAGTGCGCCGCCGGTTGCAACATTGATGTCTTTAAAGATGAAGACATCGCTACCAGTTAAGTTCAATGCTGTGCTCGTGTTTCCGGACGTAGACCCGTCAACCGTAAAGCTGCCCAAGTCGGTACCCGAGCACGTGTCTCCCGAGTACGCGGCGGTGCAAGCATGTTCGGTCAAGCTGGCGTTCACACCTGTTACGGTGCTGCTGACCGTGGCCGCGCCGCCCGTCAACTCATAGATCAACTTGATTTCCTGGGACCCACCGCTGGGGACGATGTTCGGGTTGAATGCGAGGTTAACAGTCCCGCTACTGGAACTGGACTGTACTAGATTGAGTTCAGGCGTAACACCGATACCGGTTACGGCCCAAACATTGATTGTGAGTCCGCCGACCGAGCAGGTGAACCCACTTGTGACTGCGCTTCCGTTGGTACACATTGGCGCCGCGCTTCCCGCCGAAATCAGCAGGAAGAACAGTGCTGTGACCACCATCACGTTTTTCATGTTTATCGTTCCTCCGACAAATCTGTGGTTTTATAACCCCCACGAGTTTAGTCCCCGCAGAGGTGCCATTCAAGGCGATGTTACGGGCAAATGTAAGGATTAGCTCGCACGAAAGATATTTTTAGTGAGGAGACGCACGTCTTTGGGGGGCCGAACCTCATCCATATCCGACCGGCCGCTGCGGGGCGGCCTGAGAGATCGATGGTACAGACTTTCAGGTGCTGTATACTCTCAGGCTGATGTCGGAAGCGATAGGCCGCAGAGAATTTCTCCAAATTGCAGGTGCGGCGCCGCTCGCGGCGCAAGCGCGCGCGGGGATGTTGCGGGCAGGCACCGCGAAAATCGACATAACGCCCGATCGCCCGCGGATATGCGCGAGCGGAGACAAACCCGATCCACCCGACGCGTACGCGCGGCTTCACTCACGGATCCTGACAGTATTCGATGGGGCGCGGCGGATCGTCTTCATCAACTACGATCTAAACTGTCTGGATGTCGCGACGCCCATTTTGCGCGAGCGAGCGGAGCGGGAGCTGGGAATTTCACCAGCGTACCTGGTGCTGCTGGCCACGCATAATCATCAGGGACCTATCCAGATTGCCGCTGACAATTTCGATTACGGCCGCGAGCTGGCGGAGAAAATCTTCGACGGCATTCGCACAGCGATGGCAAGCGAAGAGGGACCGTGCGAACTGCTCTTCGGGAACGGTTACGGCTATTTCACACGCGCGCAGCGCAGTTATCCTCCGGACTACGAGATCCAGTTGCTGCAGGTGCGACGGGCCGGACATGTGGCGGCGCTACTGTTCAACCATCCCACACACCCGCAACTCGGACCGCGCAAGCTTTACGGCGCATCGCATCCCGGGTTCGCGATGGAGTCGCTCGAACAGAAATTTCCCGGGGCCGTAGCGATTTATGCCGATGCGTGCGGGGGCAACCAATATACGCTTGCTCCCGCCGGCACCGTCGATCTTCTGAAAGCCTGCAAAGCCCGCGGTTACGAGCTGGCGCAGGCGGTGCTGGACATTGCAAACGGAAAGCTAACGGATGTGAGCGGGCCTATCGAGAGCCGGCTGACACTGGTCGATTTGCCGCTGGCCGACCCGGTGCCATACCAGCGAGCTCTCGAACTGGCGCGCGACGTCCCCATGGACATCGGCTTCAAAGCGTTTCCCGATCCGCTTCGCGACACGAATTGGATCCGCGCGCTCATCCGCCATTATAAAGAGGGGATTCCATTCCCGAAGCGAATTTCGGAATACATCTGCACCGATGAGGAATTTCTGGTGAAGCAGCTCGCGACGCCGCGCAAGTATCCCTGCCGGTTTGTCGAGGTGCTGGGCGCGCAAATCGGGCGACTGACGGTGGTGGCGATACAGGGCGAGCCTCTGGCGCAAATCGGGATGCGTATTAAAGAAGCGCTGCGGCAGCGCGGACCCGCGATGGTCTTCGGATACTTTGCCGAGCACAACTTATATATACCCACGCGCGAGAACGTGCGGCTGGATCTTTACCAGGCGCAGGCCCTGCGTGTGCAATACACATGCCCGGTGGGCTGGCCGCTCCATGTAGAAGACGAAATGCTGAAGGGCGCGCTGGCCGCAGCCGGCGCCGAACCGTGGATAGATCCGCGCGAGCAGAAAAGTTACCCCCTGCGACGGCCGGACGGTGTGGCGTGAGGGGCTGAACTGCAGGCATGAACGACTACTCCACTGAGCTGCACATGAGTGGAATAGGCATTCATGCCTGTATGAGTTCCTATCACCTCAGACGTGAGTTTGGTCGCGGCAGGGAACACCTACGTTGGTTAGTAGCCTTGATAACTCTTTAGTAAATTAGGTCCTAGCGTTTAACAATCGCAATTGACCTTACTTCAAATCATCCTTACAATCACGATAGGTCGGGTTGATGATCGATGGGATTTGAAATCGGAAAGACTGTCGCTGGTTATGAAGTCGTTGACGTGCTTGGCGGCTCCAAGATCGGTGTCGCATACAAGGTCAGAAATGTTTTTGCGCAACGTTTCGAAGTTCTGAAGATTCTTCCCAAGGGGCTTCAGCACGATGACGAGCAGATAGCGCGTTTCCTTAGAGAGATCAAAGTTCACGCGCGGCTGGTTCATCCCAACATCGTGACGTTTTATAATGCGCGGGAAATTGAAGGCCAGTTAGTGATGACGACGGAGTTCGTGCCTGGCATCACAGTCGCGGAGCGGCTCGAAGTAGGGCCCATCGCCTGGCGCGATGCGCTGGCTTATGGAAGTGAAGCGCTCGCTGCACTTGAATACGCCCATGCAAGCGGAGTCATTCATCGCGGCCTGACAGCGTCCAGCTTAGTCATTACTACAGACGGCACGATCCGGTTGAGTGGTTTCGGGCTCGCTAAGGTAGCATCCGATCCCCAACTTACCGCCGTGGGAACAGTTATCGGCGCACTGCGCTATATCTCGCCGGAACAGGTGAGGGGTGTGGCGCTCGACACACGGTGCGATATTTACTCGCTCGGCGTGGTGCTTTACGAAATGTTGACGGCGACGCTGCCGTTTGATTCCAAGGGCCAGTTTGAAATTATGCTAGCGCACGTGAATGCGGCGCCTAAGCATCCAAGCGATCTGAATCCCCAGGTGCCGCGTGAAGTGGGCGACATAGTGTTGAAGGCCATGGCGAAGGAACCGGACCAGCGTTTTCAAACCGCGGCGGAATTCCACGCTACGATTGAGCGCGTGCTGGGGAATCGGAAGGACTCCCCACTTGCGCTAGCCACCGCGCACAATGGAAACGGTACAGCTGCAGTTGCCGCCACTAACGGCGCCGCGCCGGCACCGCCGGTTTCCGCTGAGGGGGCCACGCTGACGGATCCTAGGGCAAACGAAACGCATGCATCAGCGGTTGCAACAGCGCCCGCGGCTGTCGAAACGCCGCAAGCCTTAGCTCCCGCTTCTGTTCCCGGTCAGATCAGTGCGGCCGCAGAAGTGATGCCGGCAGGGCCGCGTGAAGCAGAACCCATTTTTGGTAATGTTCTTTCTTCGAAACTAGGAATTTCTCTCGTAGCGTGCGCCGTGACATTCATCCTCGGATCTGTTGCTCTGCTGGCGGTGCTGGCGATGACAAAGCCATGACGATGTAAGCATCAGGTAACTTTCGAATTTATCCGGCGTTCGCCGGCCGCCCAGCTCGCTGCCGGTAACCGGGTCCTAAGAGCGCTTCGATGAGTTTTGAAATCGGGGAATCAATCGGGACTTACAAGATCGTTGCGGCAATCGGCAGCGGCGGCATGGGTGAAGTGTTCCAGGTAGAGCACGAGATCACCAGGCGCGTCGAGGCGATGAAGATCCTGGTAACAGAATTGGCCAGCACGCCGGAACAAGGTCAACGATTCCTGCGTGAAATTCAGCTGCAGGCGCGTCTGGATCATCCCAATATTGCTACCGTTCACAATGCCTTCTGGGAACGAGGGCACCTGGTAATGATCATGGAACTGATCCGGGGAAACTCGCTCAGGACCTTGTTGAGTAATACCCAGCTGCCCTTGCCGGTGAGCCTGGATTACGCATGCCAGGCTCTGGCCGCGCTCGATTACGCCCATGCAAACGGGGTAGTGCATCGCGATATTTCCCCCGGAAACATGATCGTGACTGAGGATGGCACGCTGAAGCTGACGGATTTCGGACTGGCAAAATCGCCGAAGGATGTACGGCTGACACAGACGGGCACTCTCATCGGCTCGCTCTATTACACGTCACCGGAGCAGATCCGCGGCCACACGCAAATCGATGCACGCGCCGATATCTATTCTCTAGGCGCGGTTCTATTTGAAATGGCGACGGGCGCAAAACTGTTTGCGTCCGACAATCCATTTACGCTGATGCTGGCTCACGTGGAGCAACCGGCGCCGGCTCCGAGCGAAGTGCGTCCGGGGCTGCCGGCGGCGCTCGACGAAATTCTGCTGAAAGCGCTCGATAAGGACCCTGAGAAACGGTTTCAGTCCGCGGAACTGCTTCGTTGCGCCCTGGAAGGTCTGAAGGACGGCTGGGAACTTGAGCATACGAACAGACCGATGTCGCAGCGGCGGCTCAACGAGCAGCAGGCGGCGCTGGTCATGTCGCGTTCTCATGCGCCGCAGGGGCGCGGGATGGCGGCAGCGGCACCTGCGGATCAGCCTGTTCGGGCCAATATGATGGATCTGTTCCGGCTGCCCGTGTGGCATCTCCCGGCGGCGAAGCTAGCGGCGGTAATCGTATTTATTGTGGCGATCTCCTACGTGTGGAAGAGCGCGTTTTTTCCGAGCGCGAATAGTCATCCGGAATCTGTAGCGATGGCATCGGAAGTTATCGAGCCAGTCGATTTTGCCGACCTGCCTGTGAACTGGCCGAGCGACCCTATGCCGATGCCGCAACTTACTTATCTAGTGGCGAGAACGCGATCAAGGGCGAGGGTTCCGGTAAGACACGATGCAGTGAGTCCTGCTAAGGAAGATGGCGGAGTGCAGGAGGCTAAGAAGGGCCGCAATCCCTTCGTCCGCGCGTTCGGACGCGTAACGCATCCGCTGCATCGGGCTGAAGCGAATCGCTCCAGCGTAGCGACAAAGGCATCAGTCCAGCCGTAAGCAACCGCTCCCTTTGGTCACGGCTCGGTAAGGCTGACTCACTAACTTAAGTTAGTAACTAGAGTAAGGGGTGGTCTGTATAATGTATGTGAGGGGAATTTCGGTTGGCTAGCCGTTGTCTGTATTGTGGTGAGTCGTCGTGGAAGCCACTTAAGTGGCTGGTGGACGATCAATTCTGCAGCCGCGATCATAAGGAATCGTACAACGATCGGCTGCGGAAGATTGTAGCCGAACTAGCGACGTACCAAAATTACTCGGCTGAAGCGGCGCGCGCGGGCTTAGACCCCTCGGCGCCGTACTCACCCATGCAACCGGCGTCGCGCGCGGGGCTGCCTGGCCCGCTGCCGATTCTTACCTCGATGGCGGCGCCGACACCCGTGCGCGCGCTCATGGCAGCAGCGATTCTTCTGCGAGACTTCGCCATTATCGACGAACCGCGCACCGCGCCAGCGATAGAAGCTTCCAATCTGAGGCTGGCGCCCTTCGCCGATCTGATCGAGATGATTGCTCCGGCGAATTATTTACCTGCGAATGGCTTCGCGGATTCGCGCCCGGTAACGCCTGTAGCGCTACCACTCGGTCTCGATCCGCAAATCATGCCCGGCAATGACCGCAACGTGGTAGTATTCTGGCCGTGTTTGGAACTGGTGGAGCCGGTGGCGGCTATGCCGTCCAGCCGGTCTGAAACCAAAACACTTCCCCCGGCTTTCGAAAACCACGTGCAGCTCAATCGTTGGGGATTGCGGATCAGGTTCCTGAAAATCTGAGCTGAGATCTGGCCGGGCATACCCCGGCCGCTACAGGTCTGGCGTACCTTGCGCATACGGATCTCGTAAAATTGATTAGGCTGCCCGCTGCTAAAGAGTTGCACGCCGCCGGGTTCTTTAACGTCTATCCCTTGTAGGCCCAAATTGCGCATTGCGGCTTCCTGCTAAATTATGGCTACTGAACGTCTTAAGCTCTACGACCCCGCCGTTGAGACGGCCGACGCCAAGTCTGTCGCGGCGCGCTACCGCTGCGAATACGTGGATTTGCGTGAAAGTTCAATCGATCACGACCTGTTCCGCTCGATTCCTGTCGATTTGATGTTCCGTTACAACTTTGTGCCCATGCGGGCGCAGAACGGGACGCTCGAAATCGCGATGGCGGACCCGCGGAACCTGAACATGATCGACGAGCTGGCGCTGCTGCTCAATAAGAAGCTGCGCATCAGGGTGGCCACGCTTTCGCAGATTTCCGACCTGCTGAAGAAGACCGAGCAATCGCAGCGCGTGCTCGAGGAGGTCACCGAAGGGTTCGCGCTGGATGTAGTCGGCGACGATGAGAATTCCGACGAAACGCTGTCGATCGACAAACTGACGGCGGCCGACAGCGACATCGCGCCGGTGATCAAGCTGGTGGACACCACAATATTCAATGCACTGGAGCGGCGGGCGAGCGACATCCACATTGAATCCCGCGACCAGGAAGTGGCCATTAAGTACCGCATCGACGGCGTGCTGCACTACGCCATGCCGCCCATAGCCAAGGATTGGCACTCGACTATTCTTTCGCGTATCAAGGTCATGAGCGAGTTGGACATTGCGGAGCGGCGCGTGCCGCAGGATGGCCGGTTCCGCGTGCGGTATAAGGGCCGCCTGATCGATTTCCGCGTCTCCATCATGCCCACGATCCACGGGGAGGACGCCGTGCTGCGCGTCCTCGACAAAGAATCCATGAGCGAGAAGTTTTCCAAGCTCTCGCTCGAAGTAGTGGGCTTTTCGGAGAGCGATCTGGTGAAATTCCGCCGCTACATCAGCGAGCCGTACGGGATGGTGCTGGTAACGGGGCCGACCGGATCGGGAAAAACCACCACGCTATACGCGGCGCTGAGTGAAATCAAAAACGACGAAGACAAGATCATTACCATCGAGGACCCGGTGGAGTATCAAATCAAGGGCATCACGCAGATCCCGGTGAACGAAAAGAAAGGGTTGACGTTCGCGCGGGGATTGCGGTCCATTTTGCGCCACGATCCGGATAAGATCATGGTGGGCGAAATCCGCGATCAGGAGACCGCGCAGATCGCGATTAATTCGGCGCTGACCGGGCACCTGGTGTTTACGACAGTTCACGCCAACAATGTGCTGGACGTTCTGGGCCGGTTTCTGAACATGGGGGTCGAGCCTTACAATTTCGTTTCAGCGTTGAATTGCATTCTGGCGCAGCGGCTGGTGCGCGTGATTTGCGAATTTTGCCGGAAGCCGGTGCATTATCCTGAATCGTACCTGCTGGAGAGCGGTATGAACGTGGCGGAGTGGCGCAACGTGCCGTTTTACGAAGGCTCGGGCTGCTTCGAATGCGGCGGAACGGGATTTCGCGGGCGCACCGCGATCCATGAACTGCTGGATCTCACGGAGCGCATTCGCGAGATGATTCTCAATAAGCGGCCGACGTCTGAGATCAAGCGGGCAGCGCGGGAGGACGGCATGACGTTCCTGCGGGATTCAGCGCTGGCAAAAGTGAAGCAAGGCACGAGCACCCTCAAAGAGATCAATAAGGTGACGTTTATTGAGGGTTGAGGGCCGGGCATGCCCGGCCCCTACATCGTGATAAAGGTGGCGTTTATTGAGGTTGTCGTGAAATCGTGAAATTAAAATGAGTTTGTTGAATTCCATATCGACCTTGTGGAAGGACCCTCCTCCGGGGCTGGCGTTCGAGTTGTCGGAAGCCGGGGTGGCGATGGCATGGACGGGGAAATCTCCGGATTTTGATTTTCGGCCGCTCGAACCGGGCGTCATCTCCGTTTCCCCGCTGCGCGATAACATCGTCGAACCGGAGAAACTGGCAAGCGCGGTGCGCAGCATGATTCCGCAGAACGGCGGCCGCAAGCGGCGGGACGCGGCCTTGATCCTGCCGGATTCCTGCGTGCGTGTCGCGGTCCTGGACTTCGACACTTTCCCTTCCGATGCCAAAGAGCAGTTACCGCTGGTGCGTTTCCGGATGAAGAAGAGCGTGCCGTATGACGTGGAATCGGCGGTGCTCAGCTATCATGCACAGCCCGGCGGAAATGGAAAAAAGGTGGATGTAGTGGTGGCCCTGGCGCCCATCGAGATCATCGCGCGCTATGAGGCGCCATTCCGTTCGGCAGCCATCGAGCCTGGATTTGTCACGACGTCCGCGCTGGCTTCGCTCGAGCTGGTGAAAGAAACGGGAACGGTGGTCATTGCGAAACTGAGCGGCCGCATGTTGACCATCCTGGTGCTCTCTTCCGGTGTTCTGAAGCTGGTGCGATCGCTCGATCTGACCGAGCCGGGCATTGCAGAGATCGTGGCGGATCTCTATCCGACATTTGTGTACATTGAGGATAACCTGGCCACGAAAGCGGAGAAGCTGCTGCTTGCGGGCTTTGGTCCATCGGCTGCCGAGGCGCGCGAACAGTTCTCGCGGGAGCTGGGTCTGCCGGTGGATCTGGTGAGGGCCGGCGTGGGCGCGGCGGCGGAAAACAATCTGGGCCTCCTGGGATATTTGCAGTCGCTGCAGTTATAAAACATGAAAGTTCCAACCAATCTCGCGACACAGCCGTTCCGCAAGGATCGGCCCATCCTATTTGCTTCCGGGCTGGTGGGTCTATTGCTGGTAGTGACGCTGGTGGTGCTGACCTCGCTGGCGCTGGCCGACCGCCGGCGTTCGGCCGATACGCGCCAAATTGTACGGCGGCTCGAGAAACAGATTCAACATGCTGGTAGCGAGCAGGCGGCGCTCGACGCCCTGTTGCGCCGCCCGGAAAACGCCGAAGTGCTCGATCGCAGCCTCTTTTTAAACTCGCTGCTCTATCACAAGAGCATTAGCTGGACGAAGCTTTTCGCAGACATCGAGAAAGTATTGCCTCCGAATGTGCGGCTGATCAATATCCGTCCGCAGGTACTTTCGGAAAGCGCAGTCTATCTGGATATGTCTGTGGGGACCGACTCGCCGCCGTCGTACATCGATTTGCTGCGGCGCCTGGAGTCCTCCGAAGCATTCGGCAGGTACACCATGTATAGCGCCTTACCGCCGTCGCAAACCGATCCGCTTTATCGTTATCGCGTCAGCGTGAACTATGCCCAGAAGCTTTGATTTTCGAGCTCAAATGAAAGACCGGCGCCTCCTGGTACGGGTGGGGCTGGGGATCCTGCTGGCAGCGAATGTGGTGGCGGCGGTATTCGTGTTTTATCCGCTGGGCGGCTCGGCCGAAGATTTGACCGAGGAGATGCGAGCGAAGCAGCGCGAGTTAGGGCAGCAACTGCAACGGCTCACTCGCACGCGCGGTATTGTGGCGAAAGTGCAGCAGGCAAAGGTTGAGGGCGACCGGTTTCTGAACGACTGCACACTTCCCCGGCGAACGGCGTACTCAACGGTCGTCGGAGAGCTGAATAAAATGGCGCTCGAATCGGGGATGAAGCCGAAGGAGGCGTCCTACTCGCCGCCAGAGCCGGTACCAGGGAGTGAGACGCTCGAGCAGTTGACCATTTCTGCCAATTACGAAGGCAGCTATCCGAGTCTGACGAAGTTCGTGAACCTGATTGATAAGGCGCCGCAGTTTCTCATTATCGACAGCATGCAGGCTTCACCGCAAACGACTGGCGCCCTGAACGTTACTATCAAACTGGATACTTTCATCCGTGACACGGTGGGCGGGAAGTCATGAAACTCGGGGCAGACCGGAAAAAGGTTTTGATTTTGGGGGCGCTGGCGGTCGTGGCGGCGTATTTTTTGTACAGCAACGTATTCTCCTCACCGTCCGGAACGAGCGCGCGACCGCATGCGGCCCGGCCCTCCACGTCTGATGCAGGGGCCGCGGCAAGTTCCACGTCACAGACGGCAGCGCCGGTCACACGGAAGACCGCGTCGCGCAGCGCGCACGAGTTTCGTCCCTCATTGACGGCGCCAAAAGGCATAGAGACCAGTACCATCGATCCGAAGCTGCGATTGGATTTGCTGGCGAAGGTGCAGGCCGTGGAACTGGCGCCGGCGGAGCGCAACATTTTCCAATTCGGAGCCGCCCCAATGCCCGCGCCGGTCAAGGACCCGGGCAAGATCATACCCAAAACCCCTGCACAAATCGCGCAGGAGGCCGCGCAGCAAGCAGCGGCTGCCGGGCCGCCGCAGCCTCCCCCACCGCCGCCAATTACTCTTAAGTATTACGGCTACACGGCGCAGCGAGGGGACAGCCAGAAACGCGCGTTCTTTCTCGATGGTGAGGATATATTTGTAGCGGCGGAAGGCGAGATGGTGAAGCGACGCTACAAAATTGTGAGGATCGGGCTCAGTTCGGCCGTGGTGGAAGACACGCAGTTCAATAACACCCAGACGCTGCCGTTAACGCCAGAGGAGTCGGCGGGATGACGTCCCCTCGACCTGTCATCAGGTCCGCCTCAAGCGAAGGCGGTTTCGTGCTGCTTCTGGTTTTTGCCATGGCTGCAGCGGTGGCCATCATGCTGTATCTCGAGCTGCCTCGCGTGGCGTTCGAGGCGCAGCGAAGCCGCGAAGAACTGCTCATCGAGCGCGGTGAACAATACAAACGCGCGATCCAGCTATACTTCCGAAAGTTCAAGCAGTACCCGGCCACGATGGAGGCGCTCGAAACCACCAATAACGTGCGCTTTCTCCGCCGCCGGTATGCGGATCCTTTGACCGGCAAGGACGAATGGCGTCTGATCCATGTGGGTCCCGGCGGCGTGTTTACCGACTCGATCACGCAAAAGAAGAAGAAAGATGACAAGCAGGAGAACCGCAACTTCTTCATCACCGAGGGTCCGGCCATAGGAGCTACCATCGCGGAGTCGCAACGAGCGGCTGGCCCGCGGCGGCGCGCGAGCGAAGGCGGGCAGCCGCAGCCGGGGGATCAGCCAGGGAGCGATCCTAATGCCGTGGCTGCCGGCCAGCCCGGCAGTCAGCCGCTGGGCGTTACAAACGTGATTCCGCCGGCGCCGGTTTCAGGATTCCCCGGTACGCCGAACACCCCGTTTAATCCGTCCGCGCCGCAATCCGGCGCGATGATGCCGGATGGGGCGCCACAACCAGGATCACCCGGAAATCCAATGCCAACCGGCCAGCCGGGAGTGGACCCCAGCCAACCCGGTGGAGCACAGGCCGCGGATCTGATCCGCAATCTGCTGACACGCCCCAGGCCATTTCCAGGATCCGACTCGCCAACAGGTAGTAACATGCCGGGGGGCGGGTCCCAGATCGGCGGCGGTATCGCGGGCGTGGCAAGTAAGGTTGAGAAGCCAAGCATCAAGATCTATAACGAACGCGATCAATACAACGAGTGGGAATTTATTTACGATTTCGCCAAAGATCGCACCGGCGCAGGCCAGTTTGCCGGCACTATGGGATCCGGCGATCCACGGCTTGCGCAGCAACAGGCGGGCCAGGCTGGAGGAGTAGCGGGCGGCGGGTTCGGCGGGAGTGGCTTTGGGAACACGGGCGCCGCCGGCGGAGCGAATTCGTCGGGAAGCTTCGGTTCCAGTAACTCCGGTTCCAGTAATTCGGGTTCCAGTAACTCCGGCGGAATTTCTACGGGTTACGGCATCGGCTCGGGTGCTCCGCAGGCGCCCACCCCGGGACAGCGACAGCCACAGCAGCCCACCGTGCCGCAACCCGCATTGCCGGGCCCCCCACCTGCCCAGACCGCTCCTCCAGTGCCACCGCCAGCCCCACCTCCGGATCAGACGAATCCGCCGCCGAATCAAACGCCGCCGCCGTAGAACAACGGGCGCGGAGGCGGACAATGCAGCTTGATCCCGAATATTTACGCCAGCACTATGCTTCGCTCTCCGACGAAGCGCTTCTGGCGGTTGACCGCGCTGAACTCGTCGAGATGGCGCACGTCTTTTGCGGGGACCTGCGGCCGTTTGCTCACCGGACAAAACCCGCGGGTCTCCGCCACAAACCGGCGTAGCCCCGCGCTACAACTGACTGCAGGCATGAATGCCTACTCCACTGAGCTGCATTCAAACGTGTACGAACCGTATGAATTCGAAGCAACTCAAAACGGCGGTGGCAACGGTTGGGGTTTGCGCGACCGCAGTGGAGAAAGAATTGGGCGGTCATTGATAGTGGCATCGACGGCGATGCGGCAGGGCAAGTGTAGAAAGCCGTATACTTGGGCGCCGCTGTGCTCCATCTGGAGCGTGATGGCATTATCGATCCAGTCGCACATCCGGTAGGCGTCGGGCGGGCCGTCGGCGATGGCGGGCGAAAACGAAAACGATCCGGGGTAAATTTCGGGTAGATCGAGGTGAAAATCCACGGTGTGGATATCGCCTGGAGCCATGGGCGGAAGCGTCTCGCCTTCGCGAGCCGTATTGGTTCCGGCGAAATCGATGCCCAGATGATTGCGGAGCATGAAGCCGACATTTGGCTGCGCGATCGCTTCTTTCGCGCGCACGCTGATGCGCAGCACGATCTGGCTCGAAGGTTCGAGCAGTTCGAGCGGCGTGCCATCCGGATCGAGCACCGCAATGCCCAGCACCTCGGCGCGGCCATCACCGTAACGATGATCGACGTTGGGAATGTGCTCGACAAATTCAGGCGCCTGCGAGGGCTCGCGGGGCAATGCGGGCACAGACGGCTTGCCGTGTGCGAGGTAGGCGGAATCCTTTTCCACCATTGCCGCGAGATATTTTGAGGC
>Ga0070681_10002662_pt1 | contig 16404 bp, 15 predicted proteins | sample KBSC83BmetaG_FD_65650 | JGI IMG/M metagenome (GOLD analysis project Ga0070681, IMG submission 65650) | Corn rhizosphere microbial communities from Kellogg Biological Station, Michigan, USA - KBS C8-3B metaG | ecosystem: Host-associated > Plants > Roots > Rhizosphere | place: USA: Michigan...
ACCGAGGAGCGGCCCGCCGAGGTGTTCGCCCGCAGCGTCGACTGGCTGGTCGCGGTGTCGCTCGCGCGTGAGGGGCGGTCGGACGGCTATCTCACTGCCGTTCAGGACGCGGCGCTCACCGGCTACACGACGGTATCGCCCGTATCGATGATCTTCGGCGCGGCGCGCCCACTCGTCGACGCCGTCGAGGAGATGACGTATCTCCCCGAGCCGGTGCGGGAAGATTTCCTCGCGCGATGGGCGGACGTCCGCGCCGTCGATCCGTATCTCCTCGTCAGGCACGTACTCTCGATGCCGCTGCAGCGACGGCGCATCATCCTGGGCGGCCCCTCGCCGTTCGACGACGATCCGCTGAGCCTGGCGACGAAGGGCACATCGACCTGCGTCGAGCGCGACGATCTCGCGCCGGAGCTCCGCGCACGCCAGGATCTCGTCGATCTCGCTCTGGATTCGCGGGCCCTCGGTCTCGCTCGCATGCGCGCTCGGTGGTTCTCCGCCGAGAGCCGGCCGGCGTGGGCGAGCAGCGTTCTCGGAGCCGCGCCCTGGTCACCCGTACCGGGCGAGCTGGCGGTGCGGCGCGTTCGCGCCTTCCTCGTGACCCAGCTCGATGCGGTCCGTGGCAGCGATCAGCTGCGTTTCGCCGTGCCCTCGATCTTCTTGCCGAGCGCGTCGAGCTGCTCCTTTAGCGAACGCTGAACAGCGTCGATTCGCTCGAGGTGCAGCATCAGGTCGTGGTGGCGCTTCTCGTCATCCGTCGGATGCTTGGCGATGAAGGTGAGCGACCCGCCCGTCTCCAGCCGGCAGTGCTTCACGTGCGCCAGTGATTCGATCCCCTGTTTCCGCGCCGCAGCCTCGAGCTCGGCGAGAGTGATGAGCTCGCGCTCGAGATGCGGTCGCACGATGTGGCCGTTGCGAACGAGGACATCTGGCCGGCCCTCGATGCTGTCGAGCTTCCCAAAGTGGAAGAGCGCGCGGACGAGGATGGCGTTGAGCACGAGAAGCGTCGCCGCCCCCAGAATGCCGCCGACGAGTGAGTTGTCCTCGCCGATGATGGCGTTCTGCACCGTGTTGGAGAGCAGCAGCAGCACGACGAGGTCGAACGGGTTGAGCTGGGTGAGCTCGCGCTTGCCGGCCAGGCGCAGACCGATGAGCAGGAAGGCGTAGACGACTATCGTGCGAATTATCTTCTCGAGCACCGGGATGCCGGGGTAGAGAAGATCCGTCGTAATGGTGTGCACGGCGTGTCGGAGTGGAGGTCCGGGTTCGACGAGATGGACTCGTCATTCGGACCGCGCTGGCGGCCGATACGTCACCTTGGCCTGAGACGGGCCGCTGCGCCTAGGTGCCTAACGACGCAGAAAGGGAGGGAATGACCCGGGCGGGTCTCGAACCCGCGACCTACGGATTAAAAGTCCGTTGCTCTACCAACTGAGCTACCGGGTCGGAGCCGTACGAAGCTCCATCAACAAGTTAGTCGGATCCTCGTCCTCTTTGCCATTCGACCCGTCATTGCTCGGTGCGGCGAGCGAGTCGAGATCAGCCCTCGTCCTCCATCGGATCGATGTTGCTGCACCGGGGCAATCAATCTACCAGCGCAACAGCGAGGGAGGACCCTGTCTATTGATGGCGTGCCCCGGCTCGTGAGATGCGCAGCGGCGGCAATCTGAGAATCTCGAATGTCGCCGACGCGATGCCGATCTTCTTCGCCTCGAGCGCGCTCAAGATCTCGCGCGACATCGCGTCCTTCACTCCTCGGGCGCGATCGGCGTCCACGACGAAGCGCAGCGACATCTCGACCCAGTTGTCGGTGAGCCGATAGAACACCCGAGGGCGCAGCTCATCGTCGCGAACGGTGCGGTATCGCTCGCGGAGCTTCGCGAATGCGACAGTCGCCTCCTCCACCTTCTCTGCGGTGTGGCGGTTCGCGACGTCGAGCAGAATCTGCTCCGCGGCGCCGCGATCATCCTTGTACGAGATCGGGATCCGCATCTCCTCCCACACGAACTGGAATTCGCGGGTGAAGTTGTAGATCGGCGTGTCGAAGAGCTTGTCGTTCGTCACCCGAACGAGGCGGCCCGTGTACTGGCGGCCGTGGACCCACATCGACGGCGCGTCGCCCTGCTCGTCCGGCGCCTGGCCCATCTCCATGACCGTCGTCTGCATGAAGTCCAGCGCAACCACGTCGCCGCGCACGCCCCCGATCGTGATCCGGTCTCCCACATTGAAGATCCGGCCGCGCAGAATGATGAGGTAGGCCGCGAACGCCGTGATCGCTCGCTGAAGAGCGATCGCGACGCCCGCCGAGATGAGACCGACAGCGGTGGCGAGTCGGGAAGGATCGTCGAACCAGATCGAGATGATTCCCAGGAGCAGAATCAGCGTTCCGAGGATTCGGATTGCTTGACGACCCCAGAAGTAGCCGCGCTCGTGTGACGATCCTCGGAGAAGGGCGCGCATCAACGCCCGCGCACCACGAGAGAGCAGCACGACGACGATGATGAGGGCGAGCGTCGCGAGTAGCTTAGTGAGCGTCTCGCGATTCACTCCGACGAGAGTGACGCCACCGACGCCGAGCGGGTGCTCGGCAGCAGAACCTTGAATCAGAGCGCGAATCATGTGGATCACGTGTGGAGCTCGACGTTTCCTCGAAGGGCAGGGGGCTCGTCGTCGCAAGCGACAGGCCGGGACCCTTCTCCTCTGCACGATTGCGTTCGCACAGGCTCGCGCGCAGGACTCCGTGGCGCGGCTCCCACCCGTGGTCACGGTGACGCGGGACATCGGCCGTTCCGCGCTCGACGTCCCGTACGCGATCAGCGAGATACGCCCCGACAGCGCCAGGCCAGGGCAGACGCACCTCCTCGTGGATCAAACGCTGTTTCTGCTGCCAGGAGTGACCGTCGCGAACCGTACGAACCCCTCTCAGGACCCGCGCGTCTCGATCCGCGGCTTCGGCGCTCGGTCGGCCTTCGGCGTCCGCAGCATCCGTATCCTCCGAGACGGGATGCCGCTCACGCTCCCCGATGGCCAGACGCCGATCGACTATCTCGATCTCGAGTCCGTGGGCCGCGTCGAGGCGATTCGCGGCACGGCCTCCGCACTCTATGGCAATGCAGCTGGTGGAGTCATCGACATCCGCAGCGCGGGGCCGCCGATGATGCCCGTCGCGGCGCAGGCGCGCATGTGGTACGGCGACTACGGTACCCGCCGCGCCACCGGCGTCGTCGGCGGCTCGACGGACGCGGTCTTCTACCAGGCGAACGTCGGCCACACCTCGGCCGACAACTTTAGACTTTACTCAAAGCAGGCGCTGACCAACGGATACCTCCGCGTCGGCACGACCGCATTCGGCACCGACTTCGTTTTCCAGGGGCTCGGCCTCGACATGCCGACGGCGCAGAACCCCGGTGCGCTGACCGCGTCGCAGCTCGCGTCAAACCCGCGCCTTCCGGACTCTGCGGGCGTGCGGAAGCTCGCGCGCAAAGCAGTCCATCAGCTCCAGTTCGGCCTCTCGGCCACTCACCCCCTCGCCGACGCTCGGGGTGGGGAGCTCTTTGCCCAGCTCTACGGCGGCACCCGCGATCTCTACAATCCACTTACCTTCGCCGTCGTCGACGTCGGGCGGGTGCAGTACGGCGGCGGCGCGCGCGCGACGCTGCCGTTTACACTCGGGCTGGCGCAGCGGTTCAGCGTCGGCGTGGACGCCGCGATGCAGAACGACCTGCGGAAGAACTGGGCGAACTGCAATGCGGTGGCGACGGCGACGGCCGCGTGTCCGGCGCTGCCTAACGAGAAAGGCGTTCTCCAGCTCGACCAGCGCGAGATCGTCTCCAACGTCGGCCCCTACCTGCGCGACGAGTTGCAGCTCGGCCGCGTCAACCTCAGCGGCGGTGTCCGGGCGGACGTCGTGCGCTTCGCGCTCCAGGATCACTTCCTGTCCGACGGCCGCGACGATTCCGGTACGCGCGTGCTCCACGCCGTGAGCCCGATGGCGGGCGCCGTCGTTAGGCTTTCGCCCGTCACGGCGTGGTATCTCAACGTCGGCTCGGCGTTCGAGACACCGACGACCACGGAGCTCGGCAATCAGCCTAACGGCAACGCCGGTCTCAACTACGACCTCAAACCACAGTACTCGACGACGTACGAGAGTGGGCTCAAGGGCTTCCTCCTCGACCGCTTCCAGTACGACGCCGCGCTCTTCGAGACGGAAGTGCGCGACGAGCTCATTCCCTTCGAGGTGCCGAACGGCAACGGCAGGACGTACTACCGGAACGCCGGCCGCACCCGCCGGCGCGGGCTCGAGCTCTCCACGGGGACCGAGATCGGGCCACTCGCGCTCAGCGTGGCCTACACCTACTCGCACTTCCGCTTTCGCGACTTCGTCTCTGCGGGAACGCAGTTCGCCGGCAACATCATCCCTGGAGTTCCCGAGCATCAGGCGCAGGGGAGCGCGACGTGGCGATTCCGGAGCGCGTTCGCCACGCTCGAGGCGCTCACCAAGAGCGCAGTTTACGTCGACGACGCCAACAGTGCGCGCGCAGCTGGCTTCGCGGTCTACAATCTCCGGCTCGGCGCCGACGGCCTCGGACGCTTAGTGTGGCTGACGCCCGTCGTGAGCGTGCAGAACCTGTTCGATCGGCGCTACGTCGGCTCGGTGGCGATCAACGCGGCTGGAACACCGGCAACGGCGAAGTTCTACGAGCCCGCGCCGCAGCGCGCACTGCTCGTCGGACTGACGATCGGGCTCGGTCGTTAAGAAAGCAAAGAGCGCGTCGGAAAGGGCGCGCGAGAAACGGCGCGCTAGGAACGGCGCGCGAGAAACAGCGCGCCGTTTCTAGCGCGGTTTTCTGAGCGCACGATCAGCCACGTCGCTCGAAGGCGATCACTTTCGCCAACCGCCGCGCGTGCCGCTCCGCCTCGGAGAAACGCGCCCGCAGGAACGTTCCTACCAGCTCCTCGGCGAGCGACGGCCCGACGACGCGCGCGCCGAGGCAGAGAATGTTCATCGAGTCGTCCTCGACGCCCTGATGCGCCGAGAACGTGTCGTGACAGAGCGCCGCGCGAATGCCGTCGAACTTGTTCGCCGCTACCGACGCGCCGACGCCGCTCCCGCAGATGAGCACACCGCGATCGGCCCGTCTTTCGCGAATGGCCATCGCGACTCGCTCCGCGTAGTCCGGATAGTCGTCGCCGGGGATGACCTTCTCCGCACCACAATCGACGACCTCGTGCCCCGCGGCCCGGATCACGTCCATCATCCGGTCTTTCAGTGGGAAGCCCGCGTGATCGGCGCCGACGGCGACTTTCACCGGCCGCCTCGCGCCGCCGACGCGCTCGCGCGCTGCACCGCGTGCTCGTACACGAGCCGGGAGATGTCGGCGATGAGTGAACGCGCAACTTTCTCGTCGGGGATGCCGCGCGTCAGGACGACGAGGACATAAGGGCCGCGCCCCTGCGGATACACGATCGCTGCGTCGTGGAGATGGCCGGTGATCTGTCCCGTCTTGTGCGCGACGCGCGTTCCCGCCGGCAGGCCGGCGGGTATCTCGTCGTTGAACTCCTGTCGAGAGAGCACGGCGCGCATCGAGTCGGTGCTCGCCCGCGACGCCGCTTTCCCCGTCTCGATCGCCGCCATCAGCACGGCGAGGTCCCGAGCCGTCGTCGTGTTGTTCTTGCCTGCGTCGTACGCTTTGTCGTCCTCGACGCCGCGCAGCACCTGGATGTCCTTGGCGCCCAGCTGGTGCGCGGTGGCGTTCGCCCTCGTTGCGCCGACGACGCCGATGAGCGTGTTCGTCGCGAGGTTGCTCGACCGCGTGATCATGTGCTCGAGCAGATCGTGCACGCTCACCGCCGAGCCGATCCAGCTGTAGACCAGACTGTCCGAGTCGTCCTTGGCGTCGAGCGAGTAGGGCGTTCCGTCCACGATCGAGGCGAACTCGTTCTTCAGCGTGATGCGCTGCGACAGGCTCATTTGCCCGCGATCGACCTGCCGGAAGAGCTCGATCATGACGGGCACCTTCATCGTGCTCGCCGCATGGAAGCGCTCATCGGCGCCGAGGTAGAGCGTGTCGCCGCGCGTGAGGTCGCGGAACGCGACGCCGGCCGTTGCGCCCGGCACCTCCGCGATCCGTCGCTCGATCCGCGCTCGGAGCGAATCGTCCGTCGCGCGGCTCGTTGTCGGCGACGTCAGCGCCGCCGACAGCTGGCACATCAATGCCGCCGCGGAGATCAATGTCATGCGATCAAGATAGACGAAACGTGATCACCGCTACAAGCCGAATTCGTCGTTGCCAACTGCCATGGTCACTCGTGTCATACGTGGAGACTCCAGCACTCCCAAATCGCCTCTCACCACGCGCATTCATGTCGCTTCCTAGGACCGAGCCGGGCGGAGCACCCGAGCCGGGCCCCCAGAATTCGTTCAGACGGGAGCGGCTGCGCTTCAGCGAGTTCTCCTTCACCCGCTCGCCCTCCGGGCACGTCTCGATCAACGTCGAGCTCGAGTACGAGGGTCAGCGCTGGTTCGGCCGGTCCGCTGGCCAGTCGAGTCCACTCGGTGATCTGCGTATGTCGGCGGAAGCCGCGCTGCGCGCGCTCGAGGAATTCGCCGAGGGAGGGCTCTCCTTCGAGCTGATCGGCGTGAAGCACATTCGCGCCTTCGACTCCAATCTCGTCATCGTTTCCATTGGTGTGCGCGACTCGGCCGGCACTCGGCTCGTCGGCTGCTATCTCGCCGACGAAGACATGCCGCGCGGCGCCGCGCTCGCTGTTCTCAACGCCACCAATCGTCTCCTCGGGAATTATCTCGCGACACGCTGAAGCGCGTGCCGCTCTCGCGAACCTTCCACTTCGAACGCGCTGTCTACCCTTTGAGGGCGTTCAGGTGGACCACGAAGGATTCGCTCACTAGTGTCAGATTCGTGAAAAAAGTTCTGCTCATCTCGATCGCGGCCGCTTTCTCCGGCTGCGCCCACCCGCCTGCTCCCAGCGCGGCACCCTTTCCCGTCGTGACCGCGAGCACCAATGCGGCGAGGCCGGCGTCGAGCGACGTCGCACGTGATACGACTGCACGCGCGGATACCGCGCGTTCGCGCTCGCAGGCGGGCGTCTCCGACAGCGCGACGGTGAGCGCCTCCGAGGTCAGCAAACGCGCTGCTGAGGTCTTCGGCGACAGCAACTCAGCGTCGCCGCTGGCCGGGAAGGGTGTGGACTCGAGCGCGATGAACGATGGGCCCACCTGGGACATCGACGTCCACTCGTACGAGACCACCGAGCGCGTCGAGCACTACCTCCGCGTGTTCAGCGGATCGGCGCGCGAGCACATCGTGGCGCAACTCGAGGAAGGGAGCCGCTACGAGCCGATGATCAGAGCGAAGATGCGCGCCGGTGGATTGCCCGAGGACATGTACTACCTCGCCCTCATCGAGAGCGGCTACGATCCCAATGCGTATTCTCGTGCGGCTGCCGTCGGGATGTGGCAATTCATGGCGTCGACGGGGCGCGACATGGGTCTTCGCGTCGACTGGTGGGTGGATGAGCGACGAGATCCGATCAAGTCCACCACCGCGGCAGTGGGCTTCATCCGGGGCCTGAAGGAGCAGCTTGGTTCGCTCTATCTCGCCGCGGCCGCATACAATGGTGGCCCAGGACGCGTCGCGCGCGGGCTGTCGAAATACGCCGACGATCTAGAGGGTGCGACCGGCGACGACAAATTCTTCGCCCTCGCCGACAAGGACTTCCTGCCGCGCGAGACGCGCCAGTACGTGCCGCAGTTGATCGCGGCAGCGCTGATCGCCAAGGAGCCGCAGCGGTACGGGATGCAGATTCGCACGCTGCCACCATTCACCTATGATTCGGTTCGGGTTGGACCGGCGCTCCCGGTTGCGGCGATCGCCAAGGCGAGTGGCGCGACGGTGTCGCAGATCCTCGATCTGAATCCTCAGATCCTCCGGGGCATGACGCCGCCCCGCGACTCGATTCGCGTGCGGATCCCCGTGGGCTCGGCGGCTGCCTTCGACAGCCTCCTCCGTGCGCTGCCGCAGGAAGAGCGCGTCGGCGTGAAGCGCGTGCTCACCAGGAAGGGTGACTATCCGGAGACTGTGGCCGAGCGATACGGGATTCGTACCAAACAGGTGCTGTTGTTCAATCCCAAGGCTGAGCGCTCGAAGAAGACCGGCCGGCTGGCCGCTGAACAGGTGCTGCTCATTCCGACCGCTGCCGTTGCCGCAGCCGCGACGGACGCACCGGATCCGTCGATCGAGCGGTACTCGAGTGGTACACGGACCCATGTCGTGCGCCGCGGCGAGAGCCTCGGCCTCATCGCCAAGCACTATCACACCACAGTGAAGTCGATCATGGCGCTCAACGGGATGAAGCGCTCGATCATCTTCCCGGGGCAGTCGCTGGTAGTGTCCGGACGGCCGCGCAGCGCAGGGAAGCGCAGCTCCCACAAGCCGGCGAGCACGAAGGCGCGCAGCAAAAAGGGGGGAGTCGCGCAGGCGGGCACCGCGCGCTCCCCCCGATCGAAGTAGTCGAGCTACTCGACGATTCCCTTGCCCGTGTAGCCCTTGGTCAGGATCCGATCATAGCCGTTCGACGGATCCAGACCGGCGTGCAGGGCATTGTTCACGGCAACCTCGCCCCGGTTGTAGACAAGGAGAGCGAGCTTCGCGTTGCCGTGGTACTGCCCGATCAATCCACGTAGATAGCGGAAGCCGATACGAAGGTTCGTGGTCGGCTCGTACAGCTTCTCGCGCGTGATATCGCGCTGGTAGTACCGCGCCGTCGGCAGCATCATCTGCGTCAACCCGAGCGCGCCCACAGGGCTCGTTGCGCGTGGGTTGAAGTCACTCTCCAGCTTCACCAGCCGGAACGCCAACTCGGGATCGATCCCCTCCGCCATCGAGGCGTCGAGAATGTGCGTCGCGAGGTTCGCCGGAATGCTGAACCGCGTCGAGTAATTGATGATGCGGTCCGCGCGCTCATATCGGGCGCGGAGGAGATCCATCTCCCCCTTCGTGGAGTCGAGCTCCTGGCGCAATTCACTCGTGCCGCGCCCAAAGCCCAGCGAGAAGCCGTTAGAACGTCCCGCTACCTCGGCATTGGCGGTACCAGGTTGCCGGGTGGCGAGAACGATGGCCACGACCGTAACAGCAGCAGCCGCGGAGATGTTTCGCTTGAGGCGCTTACGGCGCCGGGCGGCATCGCCACGGTGCACGTACGTACCACGCAGATTGCGCATAAGTTATATACTGGCAACAGGTTGAGTACAACGCTACTGCCCGCTTAGGCCTCACGATAAGCGGCAACGACGGTGCCATCAACCCCTTGACCAATCGCCGAGCTTGCCACCTGACTTTTGTAACAACGATATATCGTTTAATTCCATTCCACGGTCTAAACTCTTTGCCATGTCGTAAACCGTGAGGAGGCTGACCGTTACGGCGGTGAGTGCCTCCATTTCGACACCCGTCTTCCAAGTAGCCCGCGCCGTTGCCTCGGCAATTATGCCCGGAAGAGCATCATCAGGTCGGAGCTCTACCTGGACGTCCGTCAGCGGAATCGGGTGGCAGAGGGGGATCAGATCCGGGGTGCGCTTCGCGGCCAGGATTCCGGCGACCCGCGCGACGGCCAGCACGTCGCCCTTCTTGAGGGTGTTGGCGCGGATCGCCGCGAGGGTCTCCGGCTGCATCTTGATGGAGCCGCGAGCCCGGGCAACGCGCTCGGTGAGCGCCTTCCCGCCGACGTCGACCATGCTCGCTTCGCCAGCCTGGTTGACGTGTGAGAGTGGTTGGTCTGGCGCGTTCATCTAATGAGAACCGAACAGGGTCGACATTTCCCGGATGAGCGCCGCCGTCAGGAGCTGCGGATTGACATTCCCTGAGGCCTGCTCCTTCACGCGCTCCACGACCTCGAGCGCCTTTGCGGCTCCCGAGCTGAGACGTTCATTCCCCGACGTCACGCCACTCCGGACACGCTGGTGGAGCAAGACCTCCAGTGCGTCGAGCGTGTCGGTGAAGCTTCCACGCGCCCGCGCAGCCCCCTGCCCAAAGGCGACGCGATAACCTGCAGCGCGGTCCGGAGAGGTTGCCGCCTGGAGTAGTCGCTGCGCTTGTTGGGTTGCCTCTCTCAACGAAGCGCTTGCGAGCATGCGTCCCGGAGCGCCACCGGCGAGCCCGATCAGCTCGGACCCCGATGTCTTTGAGCTCTCTGAGCGCAGCTGGGACTTCACCACGGGATCGGCGAGGAACTCGCCAACGGCAGAATCCGAGATGGGCGCCACGCGTACGCCGATGACGCGCGAGCGGATCGTGGGCAGCAGCGCGCCAGGCTCGGAGGAGGTGAGCACGAGGGTCGTATCAGCAGGAGGCTCCTCGAGCAGCTTGAGGAAAGCGTTGGCCGCCGCATCCGAGCCTTCCTGCGGCACCATGCGCTCGGCGTCGCCGATGACGAACACCTTTCGCTTCGCGAGCGCCGGAGAGAGTGCCGCCGTTCTCACGATCGCGCGGACGGTCGCGACGTAGATGCCGTCGCTCCCTGATGGCGGTGAGTAAAGCCCACCATTCCCGACACGCTCCGCAATCGCCTCGGCGTAGTCTTCGCGAACGTCATCGACGGACGGATCTCCATCCTTGAGTCGCGGCCGTGGAAAGATCCAACGCAGGTCGGGATGGGTGAGACCGTTGGTGAAGCGACATTGGCTACATTTGCCGCACGGTCGCGGAGCCTCGCCTTCACAGAGGAGCAGCTGGCCGAGCCAGATGGCCAGTCGCTGCTTTCCCACTCCACGCGGACCGTGAAGAAGCATGCTCGCGGGAAGCGAGCCCCGGGAGTATGCATCAACGAATCGCTCGCGCAGTCGCTCGTGGCCGTAGAGTGGAACGATGGGCATGATCCAGTGAGGAATTCGTGTAGGTCCGAACATTAGGGTGGCTGACTGGCGGCGACCAGTCGCGCGGGCGGGCTCATTGTGCACAGCAGCGCCCAGGGTTTCTGGACGCGAATGACGCGAAAAAATCAACGAATCCGATCGAGCCGCATCGCGATAATCAGTCGAGGACAAGATTGTGGAGCTTTGGTTGGGGGTTAGCAGCCCGAATGCCTTCGGTTGGATTCGCCCGCAGATTCGCGCCATTCGCGTCCGCTAGGCTTTCCAAGATTGCATCACGCCGCGGAATTTCGGATGAACACGTTTCTCGTATCGGAGCAGACATGCATCGCTTGCTTTCCTTCTCTTTCGCCGCGGCGGTGATGGCCTCGACAACGGCCCAGGGACAGCGTGCGCGAGCGCGCGACCTCGGTGTGAAACCGGGTGTATTTCCGACGGGGCGAAACAACGCTATCACGGACGTCGCCGGGGTGCGCGTCGGTCATGCCACCGTGAATCGTGGCGACTCGATTCGCACCGGCGTCACGGCGATCCTGCCACACGAGGGCAATGCGTTCCTCGACCGCGTCCCCGCCGCGCTGCACGTCGGCAATGGATTCGGAAAGCTCCTCGGCGCGACGCAGTTGAACGAGCTCGGTGAGCTCGAGACGCCAATCCTACTCACCTGTACTCTCTGTGTGTGGAACGCCGCGGACGCGCTGGTCGGCTGGATGCTCGAGCAGCCCGGCATGGAGAACGTCCGCTCGATCAATCCCGTGGTGGCGGAGACGAACGACGGCACGCTCAACGCCATCCGGTCGCGTCCGATCGGCGCGGCCGACGTGCGCGCCGCCATCGTCGCGGCGTCGGGTGGGCCGGTAGCCGAGGGGAGCGTCGGCGCGGGCGCGGGGACGATCGCGTTCGGTTGGAAAGGTGGGATCGGCACGTCGTCGCGCGTCCTCCCTGCGTCGTTAGGCGGTTGGACGCTCGGCGTGTTGGTCCAGAGCAACTTCGGCGGCATCTTGCAAGTGCTCGGCGCTCCCGTGGGCCGCGAGCTGGGGCAGTACGCGTTCAAGCGAGAGACGCAGACGCCGGCCGAGCGCGGTGACGGGTCGATCGTGATGATCGTGGCCACAGATGCGCCGCTCTCCGACCGCAATCTGCGCCGTCTCGCGGCGCGCGCGATCATGGGCCTCAGCCGGACTGGCAGCTCCGCGGCGAACGGATCCGGTGATTACGTAATCGCCTTCTCGACGAGCCCGAAGGTGCGGCGCGCCTTCACCGCAACGCGCCTAACGACGGAGGAGGTGGCGAACGAATCGATGTCCGGGCTGTTCGAGGCCGCTGTCGAAGCCACCGAAGAAGCGATTTACAACTCGCTCTTCCAGGCGACGACGGTGACGGGCAGTGGACACACCGCGGAAGCCATCCCACTCGACAAGGTGCGCGAGGTGCTGTCCAAGTACCGCGCGTCCGAGCGCTAGAGCCCGGGAAAACGGCACGCTTCCTGACACGGCGGCAGTGTCTCCAGCAGCGAGGAAGCGATGGGCGGAAAGCGTCCCGATCAGCACAATATCGATCCGGCCGAGGGGGGCTCGACTGATAAGAAGTGGGGGCAGGGCCACGAAGACGCGCACCTCAAGGCGCACGAGAAGGAAGAGCTGCAGTCGAATCCGCATGACCAGCCGATGATTCCGAGCAGCGGCGTCAATCCGGCTTTGCGTGAGCTGCGCGAACGGAAGCAGGCCAAGCCGCAGAGCGAGGACGAGGAACAACAATAGAGGGCTGTGGGCAGAGGGCCGTGGGCAGAGGGGAGTAAAGCGGAGCGTAACACCGCTCTTCTTCACCCTCTGCCCTCAGCTCACCGCCCTCTGCCCGCACAACTTTGCGACACAAAGTACTTGCTTGTGCCATATCCAACCCCTACCATTCATCGTCATGGCACCCGTGATTCCCTTGCGACCCGCACGCTCGACACCGCCCGAGATGCAGGAACGGGCGATGGACAACCTGCGCTTCATTCGCGAGACGATGGAGCGCGCCGGCACGTTCACGGCCGTCTCCGGCTGGGGCGAAGTCGTGATTGGCGGGACGGCGGTCATCGCCGCGGTCGTTGCGTCGCGGCTGAGTCTCATCGGGTGGGTTACGACCTGGCTCATCGAAGCCGGCTTGGCCGCGGGCGTCGCCATCTGCTTCATGACTGCCAAGGCGCGCGCGGCAGGAATGCCATTGATCACCGGGCCGGTGCGGAAGCTCATCCTGAGCTTTTCCCCGCCAATCCTGGTCGGCATGGTGCTCACGCTGCTCTTCGTCGAGCGCGGGCTCGAGGCGTTTTTGCCGGGCAGCTGGATGCTTCTGTATGGAACGGGTGTCGTCACCGCCGGCACCTACTCGGTTCGCATCGTCCCCGTCATGGGGGCGGCGTTCATGGCTCTCGGAGCATGCACGCTCTTCGCACCGCCGTCGTGGGCAACGGCTCTTCTGATTGCCGGGTTCGGCGGATTGCACATCGTGTTCGGTGCCCTGATCGCACGGAGGTACGGTGGCTAAGCATGGCGCAGTTCCGGACGAGCGCGGCGACGCGGGAGCTTCGGGCGGCGAAGGTCGCCGGGGCGAGGGCCGCGGCCGCGGTCCGGCCGCCGCGCCGCTGCGTGGCGTGCGCGGAAAGGCCAAAACCGAGGGGCCGCTTGCCCTGGACCGTCTCATCCACGAGCGTATTCGGCTCGGAATATTGAGCGCCCTCGCGGCGACGGACTCGGTGAGCTTCAACGATCTCAAGCGACTGCTGGAGACGACGGACGGCAATCTGAGCGTGCACGCGCGCAAGCTCGAGGAAGCGAACTACATCGCCTGCACGAAGTCGTTCGAGAACAGAATGCCCAAGACCGAATACTCGATCACCCCCGCCGGACGCCGCGCGTTCGAGCGGTACCTCGATCACATGGAAGCGCTCATTCGTGCCGCGCGCGAGCGCTGAGCGTCTACTATCGGAACGAACATGTCGCGGAACACAGCGGTGACGCTCTCTCCCACGTCGGGCATCCACGTCGGCATCATCATGGACGGCAACGGCCGATGGGCCGCCTCCCGCGGGCTGCCGCGGTCGGCCGGGCACCACGCGGGCGTTCGCACGGCGCGGTCGATCGTCGAGGCAGCGGTCCGCGCCGGTATCGGAACCCTCACGCTCTACGCGTTCTCCTCCGACAACTGGAGCCGGCCGACGCCCGAGGTGACGGGGCTCATGCGGCTCCTGCGCCGGTCGCTGCACACGGAATCCAAGCGCTGTCTCGAGAATGGCGTTCGCCTAACGATCGTGGGTCGCCGCGACCGTCTGCCGACGCCCCTGCGGGCCGCCATCGCCGACGCCGAGGCGCTCACGGCGCGCTGCCGCAACCTGCACCTGCGCGTTGCGATCGACTACTCGTCGCGGGACGGTATCCTCCGAGCCGCCGAACGCTATGCGCAGCAGCTTGCCCGCGGTGCCGTCGCCGAGGGCCTAACGCGGGAGCGATTCGGGGAGTTGCTCGCCGAGGTGCACCACGATCCGCGCTCGGTTCGCGATGTCGATCTGCTCATCAGGACGGGTGGCGAGCAGCGGTTGAGCGACTTCATGCTCTGGGAGTGCGCCTACGCGGAGCTGTACTTCACGCAAGCGATGTGGCCGCAGTTCGGGGAAGACGAGCTTCGTGAGGCACTGCGCGTCTTCGAGTCGCGCGAACGCCGCTTCGGCGGCGTACCGGCACAGGCGGCGAGCTGATGACGGCGGGCGGTTCACCGTGATCGGTTGACGGTGAATTCGGAACGAAACGCCGATGGGGTGGCAGAGCACTAATGCTCTCGCCACCCCATTAGCGTCAACCGCCCACCGTCAACCGTCAACCGCCACTAGCCACACCCACCGCTGTGGTGAACATTCGGGGCATGAATCAGTCGCCGCCGCCGCTCGGGATCGCTTCGCCAACTGAACGTCAGACTCCCCCGGACACATCGGCTCCGCTCATTGGTCGGGGCGGAGAGCTGGCAAAGCTCTCGGCCGCGCTGCAGAGCGCCGAGACCGGTCACGGCGGGACGTTCATCATCACGGGCGAGAGCGGCATCGGTAAGACGCGTCTCGCGACGGCGCTGATCGACGTCGCCGCGAAGCGCAATTTTGCCATCGCGGTCGGACGAGCGTATCCCGTCGAGACGGGCGTGCCGTACGCGATCTTCTCCGACGCGCTGCTGCCGATTCTGCGCGGCATCGACCCGTCGGCATTGGCCCTCCTGACGCGCGGCGGCAACGCTGAGCTCGTGCAGCTCTTCCCCGCGCTCGGCACCGGAGATCGACCGGTGAGCACCACCGGCGTTCGCGGCGAGCCGGCGGAATTGCGCGCGCGCCTGCTCTGGAACTTCACGCAGTTCCTTTCGCGCTTCTCGGCGAAGCGGCCGCTGCTTCTCGTCCTCGAGAATCTGCAATGGGCGGACAACTCGTCGATCGAGCTGCTGCATTTCACGGCACGGCAGATCGTCGGCGACCGGGTGTTGATCATCGCGACATGCAACGACGCCGATCCGCGCGCGGCGGAGGGACAGTCGGCGGTGCGGAGCCTGGAGGCGTCGCTCGTTAGGCTCGGCGTCGCGCAGAGCCTGCGCCTCTCCTCGCTCGACCCCGCCGCGACTCAGGAGCTCGTCGCCCAGGTGCTCGGCGATACGCCAGCGCGCGAGCTCGCCGAGGCGATCCACCAGAGGACGCGCGGCAATCCGTTCTTTGTCGAGGAAACGCTCAAGGCGCTCGCCGATGCCACGGTGGGGCATACGCCGACGGCACAGGATCTTCAGGCGCTCAAGATGCCCCAGACGATCCGCGACGTCGTCGTCGCCCGACTCGGCCAGCTGCCGGCGGACGCGCGGCGCCTCGCCGATCTCGCGGCGGTGATCGGAACGCGGTCGTCGCACGACGCGCTCGCGTTCATGAGTCACCTGTCTGAAGACGCCCTGCTCGCGGCGCTCGACGAACTCCGACGTGCCCGCGTGATCGAGGAGCATGTCGAGGATGGCGAGATCCTGTACGACTTTACTCATCCGCTACTGCAGGAGGCGCTCTACGCCGAGCTCGGACTGGCCCGCGCGCGAGCCCTGCATGCGACGATCGCCGAGTCGCTCGAGGCGTTCCATGGCGACGCCGCGGTGGCGCATGCCGGTGAGCTCGCCTTTCACTACATGCGCGCCGACGCGAAGCGGCTCGCCGAGAAGGCGGTTCATTACCTGAAGGTCGCCGGCTGCGACGCGATGGCGAAGCACGCCGATCGCGAGGCCGCCGACTATCTCACGGCGGCGCTCGAGCAGCTGGACCGATCGGGCGCGCCTGACGATGAAGAGGCGGTCGAGATCGCGCATGAGCTGGCGCGAGCGCGGCAGCGGCTGGGCGAGTACAAGGCAGCGTTGGCGCTCTGGCAGCGCGCGGCGCAGGACGCGGAGCGACGCGGCCTTCACTCCAGGCTGGCGCACATCCGCCGCAACCTCGGGATGGTCTCGTACTGGAGCGGCCATCACGAGGAGGC
>Ga0070681_10002664_pt1 | contig 16398 bp, 13 predicted proteins | sample KBSC83BmetaG_FD_65650 | JGI IMG/M metagenome (GOLD analysis project Ga0070681, IMG submission 65650) | Corn rhizosphere microbial communities from Kellogg Biological Station, Michigan, USA - KBS C8-3B metaG | ecosystem: Host-associated > Plants > Roots > Rhizosphere | place: USA: Michigan...
CGCGACAACGACTGGCTCACCGGCCAGGCCGAACGGGAACGCGAGGCGCTGGGCACCATGCGCGAAGCCTTTCAGACGCTCGCCGCCGACGCCCTGAGCAGCAATCGAACCGCCTTCCTCGACTCTCTCGAGTCGCGCCAGAAGACTTTCGACGGCATCGTGCAGCCGATCGCGGAGACGCTGAACAAGGTTGACGTCAAGCTGTCCGAGGCGGAGCGCGAACGAGTGGAAGCGTATGCACGCCTGACGGAGAAGGTGTCCGCGCTCGGTTTGAGCGCCGACACGCTGTCGCGCGCGCTACGGACGCCTGCCGTCCGGGGCCGCTGGGGAGAAATGCAGCTGCGACGCGTCGTGGAGATCGCCGGCATGCTGGCGCGCTGCGACTTCGACGAGCAGCCTTCGCTCATTGGCGATAACGGCCGTCTGCGTCCTGACGTGATCGTGCACCTGCCCGGCGACAAGCATGTCGTGGTCGATGCGAAGACGCCTCTCGAGGCGTTTCTGGACGCGCAGGCAGCGCAGGACGACGAAAGCCGCGCCGCGAGGCTGATCGCGCACGCGCGGCAGGTGCGCGATCACATGGACAAGCTCGGGAGCAAGGCGTATTGGGAAGCGCTGCCGGCGTCCCCGGAGTTTGTCGTCATGTTTCTGCCCGGCGAAACGTTGTTCAGCGCTGCCCTGCAGAACGACCTGTCCCTGATTGAGCATGGGCTGAGTCAACGCGTCCTTCTCGCCAGCCCCATCACGCTGATTGCGCTCCTCACCACGGTGGCGCACTCCTGGAGACAGGAGGCCCTGACCGACAACTTCCGTGAAGTGGCGGCGCTTGGCCGAGAGCTGTACGACCGGCTCGCGACCTTTGCCGGTCATCTCAACGATGTCCGCAAGCGACTGGACGGCGCCGTGCAGTCCTACAACCAGGCAGCCGGGTCGTTCGAATCACGCGTGCTCGTGACTGCACGCCGGATGAAGGATCTGAACGTGACCAGCGCCGAGGAGCTGGCGCCCGCCGAAACGATCGATAGTGTGCCGCGCGTTCTGAAGCAGATCGGCCTGATGGGCCTCCCCGACGATGCGACCGAGCCGGAGAGCGAGCCGACTGGCGACCCGACGCACGTCGTCGGCGTCTGAATCTCGCAACCGCACGCTCGAGTGCGGCATCCACCTGGAATGCCACACATATAATTGCTGAATGGAGTTCGACGCCGACACGTCGGCGCCAGCGGTCCCTCTCGACTTCGTGCGCGAGATCGTCGCCGACGATCAGCGCACGGGAAAGCATGGCGGACGTGTGCACACACGGTTTCCGCCGGAGCCGAACGGGTATCTGCACATCGGTCATGCGAAGGCGATCTGCCTCGACTTTGGCGTCGCCAGCGAATTCGGCGGCTTGTGCAATCTCCGCTTCGATGACACGAATCCGACGACGGAAGACGTCGAATACGTCGAATCCATCCAGGAGGACGTCCGCTGGCTCGGCTTCGAATGGGCGGCGATGCTGTATGCGTCGAATTACTTCGAACTCCTGTATCAGTACGCGGAACAGCTGATTCGCGACGGCAAGGCCTACATCGACAGTCTCACCGCGGATGAAATCCGCGAGTATCGCGGCACGCTCACACAACCAGGCCGGAACAGTCCGCATCGTGATCGCGCGATGGAGGAGAACCTGGACCTGTTCAGGCGCATGCGCCGCGGCGAATTTCCGGATGGTGCCCACGTCCTGCGCGCGAAGATCGACATGGCGTCGCCGAACATCAACATGCGCGACCCGACGCTCTACCGGATCCGCCACGCGGCGCACCACCGGACGCGCGACACATGGTGCATCTATCCGACGTACGACTACGCTCACCCGCTGTCGGATGCGATTGAAGGCATTACGCATTCTCTTTGCACACTCGAATTCGAGGATCACCGGCCGCTGTACGACTGGTGCGTCGACGCCCTCGTCGGAAAGGCACGCGAGTTCAAGTCGCGGCCTCAGCAGATTGAGTTTGCTCGCCTGAACCTGAACTACACCATCATGAGCAAGCGGAAGTTGCTCGCGCTCGTGCAGCAGAAGCTTGTGTCAGGGTGGGACGATCCGAGGATGCCCACGATCGCGGGCATCCGTCGGCGCGGCTACACGGCCGAGGCGGTGCGCGACTTCTGCACGCGCATCGGCGTGGCAAAGAAGGAAAACGTCATCGACATTGCGCTGCTCGAGCACACCGTTCGAGAGGATCTCAATCGGCGCGCGCGCCGGGCGCTCGCGGTGCTCCGGCCGCTGAAGGTCGTCATCGACAACTATCCCGACGCGCAGGAGGAGCAGCTCGTCGCGGTGAACAACCCGGAAGATGACGCTGCGGGCACGCGCCGCATTCCGTTCTCGAAAGTGCTTTATATCGAGCACGACGACTTCATGGAGGCGCCGCCGAAGAAATTCTTCAGGCTGTCTCCCGGACAGGAAGTTCGTTTGCGCTACGGTTACATTCTGAAATGCGAGCGCGTCGTCAAGGACGCGACCGGCGCCATCGTCGAGCTGCGCTGTTCGTACGATCCCGAATCACTCCACGGCGCCACATCGACCCGCCGCGTGAAGGGTACAGTTCACTGGGTGTCGGCCGAACAGGCGGTCGATGCGGAAGTCCGGCTTTACGACCGCCTGTTCAAATCAGAGGATCCCGGCGAGGGCGGGCGAGATCCACTGGACGATCTCAATCCGCACTCCTTCGACCGTGTTACCGGCGCGAAGGTGGAACCCTCGCTCGCATCCGCGGCGGTTGGAACGCGGTTCCAGTTCGAACGTCAGGGGTACTTCTGCGTCGATCCCGATTCCACGCCGGGAAAGCCAGTCTTCAACAGAACCGTCACTCTGAAGGATACCTGGGCACGGATTCAAGGCCGCGCCTAGTCTAGGAGTCGGAGTACGGTACGACACGACTCAAGGGGTTGAGTCGTGTCGTACCGTACTCCGACTCCTAAGATTAAATGCGGCCGTGGCGTGCGGCCCACTCGGCCAGCTGTTGCGCCACCTGCATCGCTGCTGGCTCGGTTGCCACACGATCCGACGGCCAGGGCAGCCGCCACGTCCAATTGCTATCGCCAACTGTGGCCGGCTGGTTGATGCGGTCGCGCCAGCCGAAAATGTCACCGACGGGCAATAGCAGTGTGTTCGAACCAGACGCGAACAGCGTTTCGAGCAGCGCTTCCTGGATTGGATGCGACAGCTCTGGTCGATCGACGTTTGCCAGATCATCGGCGGTGAGGCGTGCGCGCACCGACGGAATCGCCAGCACCGCTTCGCGCTCGGCAGCGGGCGCCTGCTCCCACCAGACCACCAGCGGTGCTGTGTCATGGGTGCCAGAGGTGGCGACCGACACGGGCGGATACTCCACAGGGTCTCTGAACGGCTGTCCTTCCGCGTGCCAGTGGCGCTCCCAGCGGAACACCTTATAGCCGGCAACGGAAAGCCGCGCGAGGGATGCGCGAACGAAGTCGGGAACGACACCGAGATCCTCGGCGATGATTTCGGAGCCGGGCTCGCGGAACACAGCAAGAACCCGCTCGCCAAGCGCCTGCTGCGCATCCTGATCCTCGGGAACGAAGCACGGGTCACCGCCGGCGTAGGGGCGGTAGTACGTGCGATAAAACCCGACCAGGTGATCGACGCGATAGCCGTCGAAGAGGTCCGCGTTCCTGCGGGCGCGGTCGCGCAGCCAGTCGAAGTCACGCGCGGCCAGCACGTCCCAACGATAGACGGGTAATCCCCAATCCTGGCCGGTCTCGCTGAAAGCGTCCGGCGGCACACCAACCGACGCGTCCATACGGAATTCGTCCTGCCGTGCCCAGACGTCCGCACTGTCGCCGCTGACCATGAACGGCAGGTCTCCGAAAAGCGCCAGCTCTCCGGCCTGATCGCGCGCCCTCCTCCATTGATCGCCGGCAAGCCACTGCAGGTACTGACGGAACAGGATTTCCTCAGCAAGCTCAGCACGGGCGCGATCGAGCACATCCCGCCGCCGGCACCGGAGCGCCTCAGGCCATTCCCACCAGGCACGCTCCTCGTAGCGCGCGTGCAGGGCGCGGAACAATGCGTATTCCTCCAGCCACCAGCTTTGCTCCCGGAGGTACGCCCGAAACGCACCCGCGCGGCGCGTTCCTCCCGTCAGCTCGATGCTCCTGAAGCGCTCGAACGTACGGCGCAGGACGATGTTCTTCAAAGCGCGCACTTCCTCGTACTGAATACGAGGCGCGACGCGCACGGCGTCCAGTCTGGCGCGCAACACCGGTTCGAGCGCCGCTTCGCCGCCAAGCTCTGCGAAGTCCTCGACATGATCCAGCGTGATGAACTGCGGGTCGATCGCCATGGCGCTCAACGCCGAATACGGCGACGTTTCACCCGGCGGCATTTCATTAATCGGAAGCAGCTGAAGAATTCGAAGGGACGCTGCGTCGAACCATCGGATCAGGGTGGGCAGATCGCCGATTTCACCGATGCCCCAGGAGCGTGTAGACGGAATGGAGAAGAGCGGGATGAGCGCGCCAGCCCGACGCGCTCCGGATCGCGCAGGTGTCATACGACAGCGCTGGACGCGCTGCAATGGCAATGCCGAGTACCTGGGGGAATTGTTGCCATCATGACGTAGCCACCCGCAGCAGACGCGCAACGGCGTCGCGAAACACCGCGGCCGGCGGCAGCAAACTGACGATGACGAATGACTCGCGCGGGAAGTCGAAGAAATATCCGGGATGCGCGAGGATTCCTTGCTCGTCGAGAAGCCGCAGGATGAGCTGCTCCTCGGTGAGCACCGACGGTACGCGAAGGACCGCGGACCATCCGCCTTCGACACGGAACACGTCGGCGGCAGGAAACGAGCGTGCACTCTCTTGAAGCGCAGCCAGATTGGCGCGTATGCGATCGTGAATCTGCATCCGGATATCGGCGCCGCGTTCGAGCAGTTCGCCGAGTGCAAGCTGCACCGGAGTATTGACCGACAGAAAGCTGTCGGCGATCAGTTCAAGGCCCGCGAGCGCTTGCGTGTGGAAGGCGGGAGGGCCGCCGGCCGCTATCCATCCGAGTTTCAACTGCGGGAGCCCCGCGGTCTTCGACAATCCGCCCAGGGTAAACGCCGGCACGTCCACGCGCGCGGCGATGTCCGTCAGCCTCGCACGGACGTCGAGCGGGTAGTCCGCGAACACCTCGTCCGCGATGAGCGCCCATCCGCGATCGCGACACAACGCCGTCAAGCGTTGGAGCTCCGGTTCGGTGACGTATGAGCCCGTCGGGTTGTTCGGAGACACGATGATGACAGCGCGTACGTTCTGCGGCGCGCCACGCAACGTGGAAAAATCGATTTCCCAGCGTCCCTCGTACACCAGGTCGAACGGAATCGCCTCAACACCTTCGAGACGCGTGAGATGTTCAAACAACGGATAACTGGGACGAGGCACGAGCACCGCGTCGCCAGCGTCGCAGAGCAGTTTGAACAACCACGTGTACGCTTCGCTCGTGCTTGCGGTAAGGACGATGCGGTCGGGATCGAGCGTGACGCCGCGGCGCACATGATCGCGGGCAACGGCTTCGCGCGCACGTCGCATCCCGAGTGCCTGTGGCTCGTACCGCAGCCCCTCTTCAGCCGATAACCCACGCAGCAGGTCCGCCGGATAGGTGATGCCGGCGCGCGTCGGATTCGATTCCGTCAGATCGATGATCGGCTTGCCCGCCTCTCGGCGAGCGGCCAACGCCCGCGTGAGCGCGTTGACGTCAGTATGCGGGGGGAGGCGTCGCGAAAGCACCCTCCAATACAATACTTCTCGTGACCTGTATCAACCGGTGGTGCCCGTGTCCCTCGCAGTCGCGCTGAATTCCGAAAGCATGGTGTTGGCCGCGGAGCTACGGCCGCCGCGCGCGGAGCTCAATTCCAGCGAAGGAATGGACGCCTGGATCGACACGTACCATGCCGTGCGCAGCCTCGCTCGACGTGGCGTACGGGTGTTCCTGACCGACAGCGCCGTCGGGACCCAGGAAGAGAACAACCTCCGGCATCTGGTCACCAATCTTGGCCGTGACGTGGCGCATGATCATGTCGTCCCGTTCCTCACGTCGAAGCATTCACGTGACTTCTGTTTGTCCTACGCGGAGCAGGCGTGGCAACACGGGTTCCCGTCCCTCGTCGTGCTTGGCGGCGATACAACCGTGGGGCGGGCGCGATGCGTGGAGCACGCCTGGCAGCTACGGGCGGAAATCCGTGCCCGCCAGCCCCGCCTCGCGCTCGGCGGGTGGGCCAATCCGTACGCGAACACCACGGCGCAGATCGACTACCTCGCAGAGGAACGCTTCACCGCCGAGTACTACCTCACGCAGATCGTCAGCCATCTGAACATCAAACCCGTCGAACGTTTCATCGATGAAACCCGGCACCGCGGTGTCGCCAAGCCCGGCATGTTCGGCGTGTTCTATTACCGCAGCGCGAATCCGAAGACGCTCGCCGCGCTGAGCCAATTCCTGCCCGTCCCGATGGAGGGCCTGACGCGTGCGTTCGGCGCCGGAGACACTCCGGTGGACGTTTGTGCAAAGACGCTGCGCGCGATGATCGACGTCGGCGCGCGACACTTCTACATCAGCAATTTGCCGCTGCACAACGCGGCCTCGACGCTCGGCGAAATCCTCGATCGCATCGGCGTCAGGGCGTAGTTGTTGCACTCGTGCTGTGCATGAAAAGCACAGCCTCCATCAAGTCGCATCCGCTTCACCCCATGCTGATTCCCTTCCCGTTTGCGTTTCTCACGGGCGGGTGGGGATTCCGTCTTGCCGCCGCGATGTCCGGAAACGACGAGCTGAAGACCGTGTCCAGGCATCTGGTTCCTGCCGGTCTCGTCGCCGGTCTCATCGCCGCCGTTCCCGGCCTGGTGGACTACCTCGGCAGCGTACCGCCGCAGAGTTCCGCGAAGGAGCGCGCAACCCGGCACGCGCTGTTCAACGTGACCTCGCTCGCGTTGTTCGCTGCCGGCTGGCTTGCTGCACGCAGGCGCGACGGCGTTCTTCCTCTCACGTTCCAGAGCATCGGAACCGCCACGCTCTGCGTCGGCGGGTGGCTGGGGGGAACACTCGCCTATCGAAACCAGATCGGCGTCGATCACCGGTATGCGAACGCCGGCCAATGGCACGAGGAACATGTCGATACGAAAGCGGCGCTGGAAGACGCCGCGCACGATCTCGCGGTGAATCAGATGAAGCTGGTGCACGCGGAAGGAAAGCGTATTGCGGTGGCGCGTACCGGGAAGGGATACGTCGCGTTTCAGGATCGATGCACCCACAAGGGTGGTCCGCTGTCGGATGGCGTGGTGATGTGCGGAACGGTTCAGTGCCCCTGGCACGGCTCGCAATTCGACGTGCACACCGGCGAGGTGAAGGCAGGGCCCGCGGAGACGAACATCGACATCTACGATGTGCACGCGCCGCGCAAGAAGGTCGGCGCGTAGCGGCGCACGCCCTTACTTCAGGTGGCGCCCGCCATCCACTCGGATGGTTTCACCGGTGATGAAGTCGCTTTCGACCAGCGCCATCACGGCTTTGGCAATTTCCATCTCGCCGCCCCAGCGTCCGAGTGGCGTCGCGCGTTCGACGGCAGCCCCTTCCTCGGCGGACGTGCCTGGCGGGGCGACGATGGGCCCAGGGGCAATCGCATTGACCAGGATCTGATCGGGCGCCAGTTCGAGCGCCAGGGCCTCGGTCAGCGCGATGACACCCGCTTTCGCCACGTAATACGGGAGATACCCGCGATACCTCGGCCTCCCGCTGCGCGCCACCCAATCGGAAAAATTAATGATTCGTCCCCCACCAGCGCGACGCATGGGTTCGATGGCGGCGTGCGAACAGAGCCACGCGGCGCGAAGGTCGATGGCCATCTGCGTGTCCCAATCCGCGACTGTCAGGCTGTCGATCGGCTTTTCGCGGTACACCGACGCCATGTTGACGAGAACGTCCAGCCGCCCGAACTCCGCGACCGTCGCATCGACGACGTGGCGGCATCCGTCGGGCTCCTGCAGATCGGCCTGCACGGCGAGCGCGCGGCGCGTCATCGCCTGAATCGCGGTGACGGTTTCGTCCGCTTCGACTCGGGACGTCCGGTAGACCATCGCCACGTGGGCGCCCCTTCTGGCCAGCGCCGTCGCGACCACGGCACCGATCCGTCGTCCGCCCGTAATGAGTACGGCTTTGTCCGTGAGATCCACCGCGCCAGTCTAGCGGAAGCACTCGGCCGCCATGCGTCGAAAGCGTTTTCGCCGCGCGTAAGGTCACAAGGCCCGGATCGGTTCTATCTCGTTGATCTCTCGTCCACGTTGGATGGTCTGGTTCCTGCTCTCGGTGCGACGCTCGGCTCAGAGCCCAACATCAAGGAGAGGACCGTGACACGAAAGACTCTGTGGATCTGCGTGCTCGCCGTCGGCGTCACGCTCGTCCACGCCGCTGCCGCATCCGCCCAGACATCCGTCATCATGCGCACCACGCTCACGGGAGGCGAGGAAACGCCGAACCAGGTGTTGAGCGGCGCCGTTGCCACCGTTGAAATCGCCGTCGATCCGACGAACGAGGAAATCGCAGTGAGAATGCGCGTGTTCAACCTGCCGAACGGTTCGACGGCATCCCATATTCACGTCGGCCCCAAAGGCGTGTCGGGACCCGTGGTCATCGACTTCCCGATCGGTACGGGACGAACAGGCGATTTCACCCTCAACTTCCGCATTCACGATGGCCCGGCGTTCCACGCCAGGCCGGAGATCGGCATCAACACGTTCGCGGACGCTCTCCAGGCAGTTGCAGGAGGCAATGCGTACGTGAACATCCACACATCGGCATTCCCGGGCGGAGAGATTCGTGGTCAACTCTCTGTCGGCGACCCGAACACGCCGCAGTTCCCACAGCAGTAACAGACTCCCTACGGCCCGTGCGCTACCATTCAGACATGGTGCGCACGGGCATTGCGCTGGCGGCCTTGCTTGCGTGCGGGGCGACGCTCGGCGCCTTCGAGCCCTCCCTCGATCCCCGAAGCCTCACTGAGGCCATCGATCTCGGTCAAAGCCGCATCGATGACGTCCGCTCCCGTTTTCATGCACCGTATCACCTCGACGTGATGCAGCCGCCGGTGGACTACATCGAGATCGTGACGCCGTTCCGCCGGATTGCGCTCGACGCGGAGGCACATACGCGGGCAGGACAGGGCCTGTACGGACAGCGCGAGGCGCTCGCGACGCTCGGCGACAATCCTTCCCGCGTCGATGTCGTGGCGGAGCTGACCTTTCATCCGCTGAACAACTACCTCGGCGTGCCGGCGATCACCGTGAACCTGGTTGCGTCGGGCGGGGCGACGATCCCGCCGATCAACGCCGTCCGCACGCCGCGCTTCGGACCGAGGGTGTCGGGCATGCCCCTGGCCAATCCGGCCGTCGTGGCCGGAACCGTGGGGCCGCAGCGAAGCCAGCCGCTGCTCGGCGGAAACGTCGTCGCGACCTTCGATGGCCTGGCGCTCGACGCGCGCGGGGTCTATGTGATTGTGGTTCGGGATGACGGGAAGGATGTGGCGAAGGCGACCGTTGATCTCGGCCGCCTTCGCTGAACGACTGGTATCAGACGGGCCGGGTTCGCTCGAACCCGGTTATCCATCCTACGAAAGGACGCGAATGACGACGCGGCGATTCATCGCGCGGCCGTCACGGGTGTTGTTCGGCGCCACCGGCTTCTCTTCGCCGTAGCTGATCACGTTGATCTTGTGCAGCGGAATCTGGTGCTGCATGTAGAGATAGCGCTTCACGGCTTCCGCGCGCTCGAGGCCGAGCTCGTAGTTGCCTTCTTTGCTCCCGACGTTGTCGGTGTGTCCTTCGACCTCGATGTAGAGGTCCTTGCCAGCCTGACCTTTCAGCTGGCCGACGACCTCATCGATCTTCGCTTTCGCCTCGTCGGGCAGTTCGGTCTTGCCGAACTTGAAGTTGCCCTGATCTTCACTAAGGGTGACTTCATACATCAACTTGCGGCCCGAGGCGACGTCGGCAGCGACCTGGTCAACACGGGTATTGACTTGGCGTGCGGCCGTCGCCGCCTGGTTTGCGCTGTTCTGCGCCGCTTCGGCAGACTTGCCTGCAGCCTCGGCCTTCTGATCGACCTGGCCGATTTTCGCCTCATCCTGCTGGATGCGACCCTGCGTCTGCTCGACGGTTCCACTTAGCGTGTCAACCTTCGAGTTGACCGTTCCGACTTCCGTCCGGACATATTTCTTCGTGGCGCACGCCGGTGCCATGGCCACGGTGAGTAACAGCAACGAGGTTGCGATGAGACTCTTACGCATTGTGACTTTCCTCCTGAACGACAACATCTAGCGCTGCGCGGCCATGTATCCGCCTCGCGCGTGCACGACAAGGTTCTTCTTCCGGGTCCGAATCTCGAGCGGGTGCCAGCCTGGAACGAGACCCGGCTCGAAGGTGATGAGGTACTGGTATCGAAGTTCACCGAACAGATCGTCAACCGCCGCGAGCGTGTGCTCCGGCATGCTGCAGATCCGCATGTCCCCGCCGGTCCATCGTGCCAGGTCGGACAGCGTCGCGATGTCGGTCTGTTCGCCGGCAGCGCCGACGACCGACAGCTCGCCGCCCGGATGATCGAGCGGGTTCACGACCGTAAGGAGGTAGACGGGCACGTCGATGGAGCTGGCGATGCCGGAGACCTCCGGAGCCTTCATCTTGCTGTCGGTGTCGACGCCGTCGGTGATGACCAGCACGGCGCGATGCCGATTCGCGCGCTCAGCCACCGATCGCGCAGTCGCCGCGACCGCATCGTAGAGCGAGGTGAGGCCCCACGGCCGCCCTGCGAGGCTGAGGGCGCGAATGCGGTTGAGATCGGTGGTAAACGAGACGACTTCCTCCAGCCTGGAATCGAACGTATAGAGCGCCGCTTCGTCGCCCTTCGACTGCAGGTGCGAGAGCACGACGCGCACGGCATCGCGCGCGCGATCCATGTTGCCGCCGACGCCCATGCTGCCGCTGATGTCGAGCAGGATGGCCACGCTCACCGCGGATTCGCCGGCGTAGAAATCCTGAATGGGACGCGTAAAGCCGGAATCGATGACCATGAAATCGGCCTTCGTCAGATCGCGCACGACGCGGCCATGTGAATCGCGGACGGCGGCAGTCACGGTGACCACCTCGACGCCGGACTTAAAGGTTGCGGCAGGCGTTTGTGATTCCGGGGCGGGGGCGGGTGTGCCCTGCGCGAATGCCGCCGGCGCATCGACGAAAATCGTCGAGAGGACAATGAGTGCGACAGGGAGCCGCGTCACGCCGCGGTGAATATCAATGCGCTTGCCAGCTCGAATTTGGCGAAAATACGAATGAATTTCTCAATATGTGGTGCCAGTTGCTTCAAACCAGGAGTGTAGAATGTAAAAGTTACACCACACATGGTTGAGCCAGATAGAGCGATAAGATGGTGAGAAATGCCCATTTCGCGGGCCGCCCGGCCAATTCCGATTGCCTCGCGCGTCAACCGTTTCTCCTACGCCATTCGAAATATCGTGGCCGAGGCACAGGCCGTGGAAGCGAGTGGAACGCGTGTACGGTACCTCAACGTCGGAGATCCCGTCGCCTTCGGGTTCCGCACTCCGCAGCATTTGATTGAAGCGGCCGAACGCGCAATGCGGGACGGCCACAACGGCTACCTGCCATCCGCGGGGATTGCCCCCGCGCGCGAAGCGGTGGCCGCGGACTATACGGGCAAAGGGGTACCCACGTCGCCGGATCGGGTGCTGATTACCACCGGCACCTCGGAAGCCATCGACCTCGTTCTGAACGCGCTGGTGGACGAGGGCGACGAGGTCCTGGTGCCGCTGCCCACCTATCCGCTCTACACGGCGGTGATTGCGAAAATCGGAGCGGAGGCGCGGTATTACCGCACCGACCCCCGCCGGGACTGGCAGCCGGACATCGATCATCTTCGCAGCCTGGTCACGCCGCGGACGCGTGTGCTGGTGACCATCGATCCGAACAACCCCACAGGTGCGGTCTATCCGCCAGCGGTGCGTCGCGCGCTGCTTGACGTCGCGGAAGAGCATGGGCTGACGATTCTCGCGGACGAGGTGTACGGCGAACTTGGGTTCGACGGTCCCGTGCCACTACTCGGCACGCTCGATCGCGATGCCGCCGTTGTATCCCTATCAAGCCTTTCGAAGGCCTACCTGGCACCCGGCTGGCGCACAGGCTGGGTCGTTGTCGGATCCACGCCGCGGCTGAACGAAGCACTCGGCGCGATGAAGAAGCTGGCTGACGGCCGGCTGTGCAGTCCGGGTCCGATGCAGTACGCGGTCGCCGCCGCGCTGGATGGCGATCGATCTCATCAGACGATGTTCCGTAAAGCGCTCGCCGATCGTGCCCACGTGACCACTGAGTCGCTGAACGCAATCCCCGGGATGCGATGCATTGCACCGCACGCCGCGTTCTACGCGATGCCGATGGTGTCGCTGCCGCCAGGCCGAACAGACGAAGACTACGTGCTCGCGCTGCTGCGTGAGACGGGCATCCTCTGCGTCTACGGCTCGGGATTCGGCATGCCGCCCGAAGCCGGCTCGTTCCGCATCGTCTATCTCGCCGATCCGCAGGAGCTCAAACCGATTTACGCGGATATCGCCGCGTTCACCCGCCACTATCTACAGCACGTGTGAGCGCTTCCGACTCTCCACGCGCGCTCATCCGCTACGCGCTGGTTGGAGCCGCGTTCACGTTCTTCCTCTGCTGGGCGATCTGGGAAGTGCGTGACGCGCTCGTGCTCGTCTACATCAGCGCGCTGGTCGCCATCGGCCTTTCTCCGCTCGTCAACGCCATCGAGCGAAAGCGGGTGTCCCGTCAGCGGGTACCGCGGTGGGCAGCCATTCTCGTCATCTATCTGTGCGTCATCGGCGCGATCGTTGGGGTCGCGATTCTCGTCGTTCCCCCAATCGTGATGCAGGCACGGCAGCTGGCGATGGAGCTGCCGCAGCTCCTGCATCAGGGGCAGCAGTGGCTGATAAACCATGGTCTGCTGACGCGGGAGATTAGCGCCCAGGAAGCGGTTCAGCAGACGACCTCGAGCTCGCGTGCGCCGGACACGATCGGCCTGCTCGTCAACGCCGTCTGGGGATTCGTCGGCGGCATCTTCGGCCTCATCACGATTCTTGTTCTGGCGTTCTATCTTCTCGTGGACAGCAGCGGTCTGGTGACCGTCTTCGTGCGGTTGTTCCCGCGCGAGAACCGCGGCCAGGTCGACGATGCGTGTCGCAGGGTGACCGCCAAGGTGAGCGCATGGCTGGGCGGCCAGTTGTTGCTGGCGGCGATCATCGGTGCCACCGCCGCGATCGGCCTCTTTCTGATGGGCGTCCCCTTCTTCTACGTCCTCGCGCTCATCGCAGCGCTGGGCGAAATGATTCCCATCGTCGGCCCCATCCTGTCCGCGCTCCCCGCGATCGCCGTGGCGTTGTCGGTGAACCCGGCGCTCGCCCTCGGGGTCATCGCCTTCTTCTTCGCGCAGCAGCAGCTCGAGAACCATATCCTGGTGCCGAGGATCATGCAGCGTCAGGTCGGCATCAGCGCCGTGTTCGTAATCATTGCGCTGCTGCTCGGCGGGTCACTGCTTGGCGTCATCGGCGCTATCCTGGCGGTGCCAACCGCGGCCATTCTGCAGGTTCTGTTCGAAGAGCTGATGACTGAAGCCGCCGAATGAGGCGCAACGCGTATGCGGCCGCGGCCTACACCGCGATCGCGATCGCGATGACGTGGCCGCTCGCGCGCGGCCTCGCGCACGACGTCGCGTGGGACCTCGGCGACCCGATTCTCAACATCTGGATCCTGGCGTGGGACTGCGAGCAGTTCCGCGGCATCTTCTTCGGTCACTACGCGCACCTGTGGCATTTCTTCGATGCCAACATCTTCTACCCCGCGCCACTGACGCTCGCCTATTCCGAGCATCTGGTCCCGCAGGCGCTGCAGATCTTCCCGCTCTACGCGCTCACGAAGAACCCGATCCTTTGTTACAACGTGCTGTTCCTCTCGACGTTTACTCTGTCGGGGCTGGGAATGTTCCTGCTGGTACGCGAGCTGACGGGTAACATGGCCGCCTCCTTCGTCGCGGGACTTCTCTTTGCGTTCGCGCCGTATCGCGTGTCGCAGTCATCGCACCTGCAGGTGCTGTCCTCGCAGTGGATGCCATTTGCGCTATACGGTTTCACACGCTACGTGCGACACGGGCGACCGCGCGCCCTTGTCGGCGCGATGGCATCGATGGTCCTCCAGGGATTGTCCTGCGGGTACTACCTTCTGTACTTCTCGCCCTTCGCCGCGGCGTATGTCCTCTGGGAGCTTTGGCGTACGGGAAAGCTCGCCGATCGACGCATGTGGATTCACCTTGCGACGGCGAGTGTCATGGCGGTCATCGTGATCGCCCCGTTCGTCATTCCATATATTCGTGTGAGTCGCGATCTGCAGCTCACACGCTCGCTCGGTGAAACGACGCGGCTGTCGGCAGACGTGTATTCCTATGCCACTGCGTCCGTTGCTGAACGGTTTTGGGGTTCACGGCTATCGGACGTATTTCCCAAAGCGGAAGGCGATCTGTTTCCGGGAGTCGTTCCTCTGATCCTGGCGCTGCTCGGCCTCGTCGTCGCGAAGACGGAGAGAACCGAGCTCGTCGAGCCGGCTGGCTGGCGAATTCGCGTTGCCTGCGCACTGTCGATCGTAGCGCTGGCCCATGCGCTGGCCGCATGCGTCACCATCGTCTTCCGGCGCGTCACCCTCGACCTCTGGTTGTTTGACCTCCGCTTGGTGGATGCCACACAACTCCTGCTGCGGGCCGCGGTTGCGTACGGTGCCGCGCTTGCGCTTTCGCGAGGATTGAGAGCGCGCGCAGCCGCATTCATGTGCTCGCGTGGATTTTTCGTCGCGGCATTGCTAGCCGCCGCCTGGCTGTCGCTCGGTCCAGCACCACGCGTGCTGGGTCTTCCGCTGGATCTCGCCTCCCCCTACAAATTTCTGTGGAACTACGTTCCCGGCTTCGATGGTCTGCGGGTGCCGGCGCGGTTCGCGATGGTGGCAGTGCTGATGTTGTCCGTACTCGGCGGGCTCGGCGCCACCGTGCTCGCGCGGAATCGATCCGGCCGCGTCGTCCTCGGCCTCGTCGCGGCAATATTTCTCTTCGAAGCGGGCGCTTCACCATTCGTCGTGAACGGGACCTCGCCCATTCGCGACTTCAATCCTCCGCCGTCGCAGCTCGCGTCGCCAGCGCGCGCTCCCAAGGTCTACGAAGCGGTCAACAAACTGCCCGCAGCCGCGGTACTGGCGGAGCTGCCCTTCGGGCAGCCCGACTACGACCTGCGCGCGATGTACTACTCCATCGATCGCTGGCGACCACTTCTCAACGGCTATAGCGGTTTCTTTCCGCCGCACTACGGCCGTGCGATGGTCGGTTTGACGGAAGTGCCCCGCCATCCGGACCTCTCGGCCGCCACGCTGCGCGAGCTGGGCGCCACACACGTTGTGGTTCATGAAGGCGCATTTCTCAACGCGGAAGGACGTGACACGACGGCTGCGCTGCAGCGCCTCGGCGCCACGGAAATGTTCCGCGATGGCGACGATGTGTTGCTCGCATTAGGCCCGTAGCTGAACCACGAGAATGTTCGAGCTTGGCGACTGAGGCGGCTCCACCTATAGTGGCGCCGTGCGCGCCGACCCGCTTCGCTACCTGACCGATGATCTCGACTCGCTGAAAGCGCAAGGCCTCTATCGACATCTCCGCGTGCTGGATGGGGAACAGAGAGCCCGCGCGTCCTTCGATCGCCGTGCCGTCGTCAATCTCTCGTCCAACAACTATCTCGGCCTCACGACACACCCGAAGCTGCGAGAAGCCGCGCTCGAGGCGACGCGCACACTCGGCGTCGGTTCGGGATCGGTCCGCACCATCGCAGGAACAATGGACGTGCACATGCGGCTGGAACGGCGTCTTGCCGAGTTCAAGCAGACGCCAGCCGCCGTCGTCTTTCAGAGCGGCTTTACCGCGAACGCCGGAGCGGTGTCGTCGATTCTCGGGAAAGACGACTTCATCGTGTCCGACGAACTGAACCACGCGAGCATCATCGACGGGGCGCGCCTGAGCCGCGCGACTATCAAGGTATTCCCGCATCGCGACGTGAAAGCCGCGCGCGCCATCGTGCAGGATCTGCCGCGCGATCGCCGCCGCCTGATCATCACGGACGGCGTATTCAGCATGGACGGCGACCTTGGCGCCCTTCCCGAACTGTGCGATCTCGCCGACGAATTCGGCTGCATCATGATGGTCGACGATGCGCACGCGAGCGGCGTGTTTGGACGCAACGGCCGCGGCACAGTGGACCATTTTGGCCT